>Ga0182030_10004405_pt1 | contig 30015 bp, 34 predicted proteins | sample 812S3MmetaG_FD_121299 | JGI IMG/M metagenome (GOLD analysis project Ga0182030, IMG submission 121299) | Permafrost microbial communities from Stordalen Mire, Sweden - 812S3M metaG (Illumina Assembly) | ecosystem: Environmental > Terrestrial > Soil > Wetlands > Permafrost | place: Sweden...
GGCGCCAACCAGGTGATGTTCTTGTCTCAGTTGCCCTACGTCCCACTGGGAAATCTGCGGGCGGTCGTCTCGTACCCAGCGGTCGCGGGTGAGATCGACGACAACACTTTGCAGGAGGTGCTGAGCAGCGTCGCATTGCCCAATCTGGTCACCCGCCTCGACGAAATCCGAGACTGGTCGAAAGTGCTCTCGCCCGGAGAGCAGCAACGCATCGCGTTCGCGCGGCTGCTCGCGCTCAAACCCAAAGCGGCATTCCTCGACGAAGCCACCTCCGCTGTCGACGAAGCGCTGGAGTTCTTGCTGTACAACGTGTTACGAACTGCGTTGCCGGACTGCATCGTGGTCAGCGTCAGCCACCGCAGTACCATCGAACAACACCATCACCGAGAGCTGGCACTGCTCGGCGACGGGCTCTGGCACCTCAGATCCGTCCCGGAGCAGATCGCATCGACGTGAACCAGGTCAGTCCGTCGGGAGCGACCAGGCTGAGGTTGCGATCAAGTCACCGCGCTCCAGAGCGGCGGCGCGATGCTCGTGCACCTTGACATATTCCGGAGAGGTCACCATGTCGATGAAGGCCTGAGGTGTGGGGTATCGGACGATGAGAATCGCGTCCCACCAAGGCCGTTCGCCATCACCGATGACCACCGTTGGGGCCTCTCCTCCATAGAGGACGGTGGCGCCGACCCGTTCCAGGTGCGGTGCGACTTCTCGGCCGTACTGCAGGTAGCGCTCCCGGCCACCCGCGGACTCGAAGGTCAACAGGTTGACCATCACCACCGGTGCGTCAGCCGGCCGCGCGGCCAGCACCGCGAACTGCTCGCGAGTGGGCTCCAATTCGCTCATGCATCGACGATAGCGGTAGCCGCTCTACGGTCTGATCAGACGCGCGAGGAAAGTACGGCTACACCGTCGCCACTCAAGTGCCGCAGCGCCCAGGGTCGGCCGGCGAGGACGGAGGCGAGGTGAGCTGCTTGTCCGGCAATCGTGGGGCCGTCGGCATGATGAGACCAGTGAGCATCTGTGGCAAGCAGATTGAGGCCGCGCGCTCGCGACGCTGCCGGGACGAATGGGTTAGGTACCCGCACCTGGGTATCCAGGACCGCAACGACGGTCGGCACCGGCACCGACGACCGCTTGTTCAGCGCATAAGTGACGTCGAGTTCATGGATGACGTGATCACCCAGCAGCAGCCGCTTCGGGAACACGCGGCCGATTCCTTGAGGTCGGTGCACCAGCGCAGCGAAGTCGACGATCAACTGGTCCGGGGTGCGTTGCGCGGCCAGTCGGCGGGCTAGTTGAGTGTTGGCTGTGTTGAATGAGCCGCGACTCCACTGGATTCCTGCGGCCACCGCCGATAGCGCGACCTGGTAGCCGATGACGAGATGGGCCAGTACCTCGTGATTTGTCCACTCGGTGCACAGGCTCGGCTGGGACCACTGTGCTGCGCTGATACCTCGCGCCAACTCGGCCAGCCTTATGTCGTTGTCCCGCAACGTGTCAGCCGACTCGGACACCCAAGTGCTCCTGCAGAAAGGTCGTCTGATCGGCGAGTAGCAGCTCCAGTAGTGGTGGGTGGTAGATCTGGAAGTGATCGCCCTGGTAGTACCGGACAACCCCGCGGGGCGCCCCAGCGGCGACATCCTCGGCATGGCGAGGGTTCATCAGCGTCTCTTGTTGCGATACGCAAACCAGCAGCGGCGCTTTGATTTTCGCAGCCTTGCGCTTGGCGCTGTTCAGCGCGATTCCGACGACGTCCAGCGCTGCCATGCGGTTATCGAACGGGTAGCCGGACGGAACGGTGGAATACCAGCCCTCCCGCGCCCGGAATGGTCACCGCGGCCAGGGTGCCGGGCGGCCCGACGATGGGAACGTATGTCCTTCCGGCTCCACAGATCCGGTGCAGCGCGTCGAGCACGATCGCCGGTGTGAGCCGGAAGATGGGGCGCAAGCCGCTTCGACGCAGCGTTCCCGGTCCGTGCACGATCGGACATTGCACCACCACCGCCGCAAGATCAGGCTCGAGTGCTGCGGCCTGCAGCTCGTGCAGCGCACCCAAGCTGGTGCCCCACAGACCCAACCTGGCACCGTCGATGCTTTCGTGCTGGCGCAGATACTGCAGTGCCGCCGCAACGTCCTGCCGGTGCCCCCGCATGCTGAACTGCTGACGAGGCGCACCGTCGGATTCGCCGGTATATCGGTAATCAAATGCCAGCGTGGCGATGCCGGCGGCGGCGAACTGCTGCTCGTACTGAGCCAGCAGCATCTCATGCGTGGCCCCTAAGCCATGCGCCAGCACCAGACCCGGATGCGGACCCGGGCCACCGGGAAGCGTCAGCCAGCCGGCGCAGCGAATACCGCCCGATCCGAAAGACACCCTCGCGGTGTCGTAGGCAGCGCTCATGTGAGATCCTTCCACTAATGCGTACACCGTACGTTTTACTATACGTACAGCGTAAGTGACAATAGCTATACGACGAGGAGGGCGGCCGCTACATGCGGGCACGATTCACTCTCGACGAGGTGCGGGCGAAAGCGATCCAGATAGTCGACAAGGACGGGCTCGGCGGCCTGAGTATGCGGTCACTGGCCGCGGCGTTGGGCACCGGGCCGATGACGATCTACAACTACGTCAAAGACCGGGAAGAATTAGAGGGCCTCGTCGCCGAAGCGGTGCTCGCTGACGTCAAACTGCCACGCCCGTCGGATAATTGGCGCGCAGACGTCAAATCCACCGCAACCGCCATCTGGCGGGCCGTCCGCCAACACCCCAATGCCACACCACTGGTGTTGACCCGACGGACGGTATCCGCGGCCGGTTACCTTCCCGCCGAACGCCTTATCGAGGCGCTCAGCCGTGCAGGGCTGACGGACATCGATCGGCTGGCGGCGTTTCGCGGAGTGCTCAGCCTCGTCATGGGGGCAGCCCAGGTCGAATTGGCGGGGCCGTTGACCGCTAACGACCGCGAACAATCCAATGCGGTGATCGCCAAGCAAATCGGCGGGCTGGCCGGCGGTGAACATCCACACATGGCCGCGCTGGCCGAAACCAGCCAGCGTTCGACGATGGCCGCGGACTTCGACCGGGCCCTCGACATGCTGCTGGCCGGCATCCAAGAACGCGCCGGCTAAACCCCGCCGTTGCCGCCGAGCGTGCCCTGAGGGCGCAGCCACGGTGGTTGACAGTCACTGCCATAAGGTCATAGCGTGCCATTCCAGTCGTCGGCGTCTAAGGGCCGACTTGGGAGGTCATCGATGAGCAGCCGGTCGAAGCTTCGTGTCATCCAGTGGGCAACCGGAGGCGTCGGCAAGGCGGCAATCGAGTGCGTACTCAATCACCCGCAGCTCGAACTGGTCGGCTGCTGGGTGCACAGCGCGGACAAGAACGGCCTCGACGTCGGCCAGATCACCGGAATCGGCGAGTTGGGTGTCACAGCGACATCCAGCATCGACGACTTGCTGGCGTTGGACGCCGACTGTGTCGTGTACAGCCCGTTGGTCCCCAACGACGACGAGGTCGTGGCGATTCTGCGGTCCGGCAAGAATGTCGTCACCCCGGTCGGTTGGGTATACCCCGACCTCACCCTGCCGCGCCACAAGGCCGTCGCCGATGCCGCACTCGAAAGCGGAGTTACCCTGCACGGCTCGGGGATTCATCCCGGCGGTATCACGGAGCGATTCCCGCTCATGGTGTCCGGCCTGTCATCGGCCGTCACGCACGTACGCGCCGAGGAGTTCTCCGACATCCGCACCTACAACGCCCCCGACGTGGTCCGCCACATCATGGGGTTCGGCGGCACCCCCGAGGAAGCCGTGGGCGGGCCGATGGCCAGCCTGCTCGAGGCGGGCTTTAAGCAGTCGGTGCGAATGGTGGCTGACCACATGGGATTTCGCATCGAACCCAACATCAGGACCATTCAGGAGATCGCGGTCGCGACCGCCACCATCGACTACGACCCCTTTCCGATCACGACGGGAACGGTGGCCGCACGCCGGTTCCGCTGGCAGGCCATTGCCGACGGCGAGCCGGTGATCGAGGCGGCAGTCAACTGGCTGATGGGCGAAGAAAACCTAGACCCGGGTTGGGATTTCGGGGGGATCGGCGAGCGGTTCGAAGTCGAGGTCACTGGTGACCCCACCGTCAGTCTCACGTTCAAGGGCCTGCAACCGCAGACCATCGCCGAAGGGCTGGTGAAGAACCCGGGCGTCGTCGCCACCGCCAACCACTGCGTCAACGCGATTCCCGACGTGTGCGCCGCCGAACCCGGCATCAAGACCTACCTGGACCTGCCGCTGTTCGCCGGTCGCCCGGCGCCGGGCCTTGCGGCGGACACAACATGACTGTCCTCGAAGACGTCTCGTTCTGTCATCTCGTCGTCGGGGTCACTGACATGGACCGCGCGCTGGCGTTCTACCGCGACGTGCTCGGCATGGAGATCGTCTTCGAAACCCTGATCTCGGGTGAGCCTTTCGATGCGGCGCTGCACGCGACCCGTAAGCAGGAGGGTCGCGTGGTCGGCGGATTGCTGGGCGGTCTGATGGTCGAGTTGCTCTCCCTCGCAACCTTGCCCGCCGCCGATAAGCCGCCGCGTCGCGGCATCACCGGGATACAGAATGTGTCGTTGTCGGTGACCAACCTCGACGATACGCACCGCCGCGTCACCGCCGCCGGCTACCCACCGGACCAGGATCCCTTCGAGATCGGCGGTGTCCGAATGTTTTTCGTCAAAGATCCCGACGGCACACCGGTCGAATTCATCGAACTGCCCGACGGGGCGCGCAGCACCTACGAGATGCACCGCGGCGTACGGCTCGGACCCGCCAAGTGACGTACTTTCACCCCGACTCGATGCGCGGGCATGTCGCGATCGTCACCGGCGCCGCCCAGGGCGTGGGCAAGGGTGTTGCCGCCGCGCTGCTCGAACGCGGTGCCTCGGTGCTGCTGGCCGATATCCAAGACGAGCTGCTGGCCGCGACGACCACCGAGTTGAAGGCGCTGGGGCCGGCCAAGATGGTGGTCGCCGACTTACGCGATCCGGACAGCGCGCAGCGGATCGCGGCCGCGGCGGTCGACGCCTTCGGCACGGTGCACGGTCTGGTCAACAACGCCATCGCCACCAACGAGCCCAAGAAATTCGTCGACATCACCCTCGAGGACTTCGCGCTGGGCCACGACGTCGGCCCCCGCGCGAGCTTCCTGCTCATGCAGGCCGTATATCCGCTGATGGTCGAGGCGGGCGGCGGGTCGATCGTCAACCTCGGTTCCGGGACGGGTACCGGCGGCGAACCGAAGTGGGGCGGCTACGCCGCCGCCAAGGAAGGCATCCGCGGCCTGTCGAAGGTGGCCGCCCTGGAATGGGGCCGCGACAACATTCGCGTCAACGTCATCTGCCCGTTCGCCGAATCCGACGGCGTCAAGTTCTGGAAGTCGTTCGCGCCCAAGGAGTACGACAAGGCGGTTGGGCGTGTTCCGATGAAGCGGATCGGCGATGTTCGCACCGACGTGGGGGCGCTGGTGGCGTTCCTGCTCGGCACCGATGCGACCTTCATCACCGGGCAGACCATTCACGTCGACGGCGGGATCGGCTGCTTCCGGTGATCGGCGAGGGCGAAACGCTCCGTGATCGACAGCGCGCACAGGTCCGCGCCGATATCCGGCGAGCGGCGTTTCGCTTGTTCGTCGAACGCGGATATGACGCCGTGACCACCGAGGAGATCGCCGCTGCCGCGGGCGTCTCGCCACGCACCTTCTTCCGGCACGTGCCGACCAAAGAGGAGCTGCTGTTGGCGCCCGTTCGCCACGGCGGGGCCGCGATCGTCAACCTGCTGGAAAAACGGCCCGCCACTGAATCACCCGACGTCGCACTGATCAACGCCATCGTCACCCGCACCCGCTCATTCGATCGCGCCGATTGCGAAGAATGGCGTGAAGCCCTGCTGATTGCGCCCGGCCTGCTGGACAAGGCCACGATCCATACTCCCGCCGACAAGGAGCGGGCGACGAAGCTCGTCGCCGAACGCATGGGCGCCAACCCCAATACCGATATGCGCCCTGGCCTGCTGATCCAACTCGCCTTTACTGCAGCGGATTTCGCCTTCCAACAGTGGGTACGACAGTCGACCAACCGGCGGCCGCTGGATCGCTATGTCACCGAGGCCCTCGAAGCGATCAAGAGCCCGCACTGGAAAAGGAAATCGAAGCTGTAAACCAGCGGCGGTCGGGTTTACACTTGGTGGGAAATGAGCGCCTATCAGACCGTCGTGGTCGGCACCGATGGCTCGGAGTCGTCGCTGCGTGCGGTGGACCGGGCAGCTGAGATCGCTGCTGATCACGGCGCGAAATTGATCATTGCGACGGCGCATCTCCCCGTCCCCGTGGAAAAGGGCCGCTACGCGATCCCGCCGGGGAGCACTCACGGGGAGGACTACCGGTTGGTGGGCGAGGCCCCCTTCTACGCGATCCTGCGGGACGCCAGGGAGCGGGCGCGCAAAGCCGGGGCCAAGGACGTGGAGGAGAAGTCGATCGAAGGTGCTCCCATCGCGGCGCTGGTGCAACTGGCCGACGAGGTCGAGGCCGGCCTGCTGGTCGTCGGCAACGTCGGACTCAGCAGCGTCGCCGGGCGGCTGCTGGGATCAGTCCCGTCCGAGGTCTCCCGTAAGGCCAAGACCGACGTGCTGATCGTTCACACCATCGACTGAACCTGTATCTCAGACCAGTCACGCCCTTCCCTACCGGGTCTTGTTGTGGCGCACTTGGTTGAACGGCACCCCGCGGTCCGCGGCGTATTCGCGGGGAAGTCCGAGCACCCGCTCACCGATGACGTTGCGGGCCATCTCATCACTACCACCGCCGAGTGCGACGGTCTGGCGAGATAGATAGCGCTCGCCGACTTTCAGCAATTCATGATCGTCGTCGACGACGCCCAGTGGCCCAACGATATCCATCGCGGTGTCGACTTGCAGGAAGGTGACATCGGAGTGGAAGAGCCGGATGATCGACCCGGCCGCCGGCGGCAGCGTCCCGTCTCGCATTGCGCCGGCGACGTGTTCGACAATGCCATCGCGCACCATCCGGCGTGCCAGTACCCGGCCAATCTTGTCTTGTGTCAACGGATCATCGGCCGTACCCGCCGCCTCGGCCAAGGCGAAGTAGTCGGCGTAGGAGTCTTCCGCACGCTCGCGGCCACGACCGCTGGCGAATTCCGATCCCTGCCCGACGGCGCGGCGTTCATGAAACAACAGCCGGCCCGCGGCATCCCAGCCCTCATTGACCTCACCCACGACCGCGGAGTCGTCCAGGCGCAGCCCGTCGAAGAACTCCTCACAGAATTCATTGGAGCCGTCAACTTGCTGGATACGCCGCAGGGTCACGCCGGGTGCGTGAATCGGCATCAGGAACATGGTCAGACCGTTGTGTTTGGGCACCGTCGGGTCGGTGCGGGCCAGCAGCAGCCCATAGTCGGCGGCGAAGGCACTGGTGCTCCATGTCTTGGCGCCGTTGATGATCCACCCTTGGCCGTCGTGTTCGGCGCGGGTGATCAGTCCGGCCAAATCCGACCCGCCGCCGGGCTCCGAGAGCAACTGGACCAACACCTCTTCGCCGCGCAATGCCGCTGAAATATGTTGCCGTTTTTGGTCTTCGGTGCCGATGTCGAGCAGGGTCGCACAGCAGATGGTGAAGGTGGGAACGTTGAGGATCAGCGGCATCTCGTAACCGTCGGTTTCGGCGTCGAAGGCCTTCTGGTAGGTGACGTCGAGGCCGAGGCCTCCGTATTCCCGCGGGAAGCAGATCCCGGCGAATCCGCTGGCGTAGAGGCGTTGCTGCAATTCGCGGGCGCGCTGCCACGCGCCTTCGTCATCGCGGGCTCCCAAGGGCGGGATGTCGGGATCCAGGCGAGGCATGTTGTCGGCCAGCCATGTCCGGGCCCGGGCGGCGAATGCGGCTGCCGTCTCGGTCATGCGGCTGGCCCTTCCTTCCTGACGTGCCGGTAGATGGCCCGATGATGTTCGCTGGGTGTTCCGAACAGGTTGCGGTACAGAGTTATTCGACGCAAAAATAGGTGCAGGTCGTGCTCCCAGGTGACGCCGATACCGCCGTGTAGCTGCACACAGTCCTGCACCAGCGGACCGGCATGCTCACCCAGGTAGGACTTGGCCGCGCTGACCCACAGCGTGGCATCGGTGGCCCGCGCGGCCACCCGTTCGACGGCCGCGGCGGTGATGCCGCGGCACGCGTGCAGCCACATCGTCATATTCGCGAGACGGTGTTTGATCGCCTGGTAGGAACCCAACGGCCGGCCGAAGCTGTAGCGATCACGAGTCCAGTCGATCGTCATGCTCAACACGGTGTCCACGATTCCGACCGTCTCAGCGCACTGCAGCACCATGGCGATGTGGCTTTGCCGGTCGATCAGCGCCGGTGTGGTAGCAGCAGACCCCACCGACGCCGACTCGCCGACCTCAACGCCGTCGAATTCGATTCTGGCGTAACGCTTCACCAGATCGAGGCTGCGTTGCGGGTGGACCGTCACACCGGTGGCGTCGGAGGGGACCAGGAACTGGCGCAGGCCGTCGTCGGTTCGCGCGGTAACCAGGAGCAGGTCGGCCTGCGCGCCCGCTTCTACCCGGTCCTTGACGCCATCGAGACGAAAGCCGTCCGACGTCGCGGTCGCGGCGAGGGTGCTGTGGTGCGGGTCGAACGGCCGGCCGGGTTCGTCGACCGCCCATGTCGCCACCAGTTCACCCGAGACGAGCGCTTCGATTGTTTTGGCGTGGTTGAGATGGTCGTCGGCGTCGACGAGTCCCGCCAGGACGGTGCTCACCGGGTGCAGCGGCCCGGGCGCCACGGTGTGGCCGATCTGCTCGGCGATGGCCGCCAAGTCGTGCAGACCACTCCCGGACACATTGCCGCCGCCAAGGTCCTCGGGCACCAGTAACCCGGTCCAGCCCAGCTCGGCGGCCTGCCGCCACCACGCGGCGTCGACTTCACGGTCCTCGGCGCGCAGCGCCCGCTGCTGGGCCAACGTCGCGTGCCGGTCCAGGAAGGCGCGGGTGGTGGCGATGAACAGCTCGGTCTCGGTAGCAGATTGGGTCACAGCTTCTCATCCTCGACGCCGAACGTGTTGACCGCCATAGCCAGTAGGCAATAGCCCCCAATGGTGAATGTCAGGTCCATGCGCTGCTGGTCGGTGAAGTGGCGGCCTAACTCGGCCCACACCGGAGTCGAGATGGTGCCACAATCGATGAGGTCGTCCACCGCACTCAGCACCGCCTGATCGGCCTCGTTAGCGAGGCGTCCGTCGCGAATATCGTCGATCTCGCCGTCGAGCAATCCCGCCCGGCGCGCGATCGGAAGGTGATGGGACCACAGGTAATCGCAGTCGCGCCGGTACACCACGCGTAGCAGCGCCACCTCGCGGATTCGCGGCGACAAGGTGGAGCCGTTGAGCAGGTAAGCGTTGAACGGCAGGTAGGCCTCGGTGAGATCGGGATGGCGCACCAGGGTCGACAAGACGTTGCCGGCGCCGGTGGGGTTGGCCCGCGCGGCGGGTATCAGCGAAGCCAGTACCGCACGGGCGCGGTCGTCCCATTCGTCAGCTGGCAGCGGGGTCAGCCGCAACGGGTGTCGGTCGGTCATCTACTGGATCGGCTCGTCACCCAGGACGGTGGTGCGCAGCATTTCCCGCTGCGAGTCGGGGGCATAGGGAGCGGCGCGGTGCAGCACACCGCGGTTATCCCAGATGACGGTGTCGCCGACCGACCAGCTGTGGCTGTAGACCTTGTTGGGCACGGTGGCGCGCTCGAGCAAGTCGGCCAGCAGGGCGCGGCCCTGCTCGAGGTCCATGCCGAGCACGTAATCGGCCGAGGCGCCCAGCACCAGCGACTTGCGGCCGCTGCGGTGTGTCCAGACCAGGGGATGTTCGTGGGTGCGACGGGACCGCCACTGCGCCAATTGCTTTGGGGTGGGGTCCGGGGTGATGCGCCGCTGCGATGCCTCCAGCGAGTGCACGACGCGCAATGCCGCGAACCGCTCCTTTTCCTCGTCGGTCAGCGTGTCGTAAGCCGCGTAGGAAGAAGCGAATTCGGTTTCGCCACCCACCTCAGCAACCTGGAGGGCCGAAAGGACGGTGGCTTTTTGCGGGTAATCGTCGCCGGTGGGCGTGCAGCCGTCGATATGCCAGTCGAACGTCGCCTTCAAGTACGCCGCCGAGGAGTTCTTCGACTTGTCCAGTGTGACCGGGTAGATGCCGGCGACCGGGTGATGACCATCGGAGGAGTAGTCGACTTCGCCGAGGCGCCGGCAGAACTCGACCTGGGCCCGCGGGTCAAGCCGCAGCCCGCGGAAGACGAGAACACCGTTGTCCTCCAACGCATCCAGGATGGCTTCGCCCACCGGGTCGTCCGCAGCCAGGTGGGCGGGATCCAGGCCGGAGACTTCGGCACCGACCGAGTCGCTGAGCTTGGTGATGGTGAGCAGACTCATGGCCTGTCCTTCCTTCTATGGTCTGGTGGGGATCTAGGGCACCGGTTCGTCGGTGCGAATCATCACCGCATCGGCGGCGTCGGTCGGGACGGCCTGGTGCATGATCTCCACCGCCATGGCAACCATGATCAGCGAATAGATCATGTGCAACAGGTTGAGCGCATCGTCGGGCAGGTCGTCGAGCGTGAACTTGTCGCAATAGCCGATGGCCTCTTCGAGACGCGGGAAGAACGCGTCGTAGAACTGATGCATTTCGGCCATGGTGCTGGCCATCCGCGCGTTCCAGCGCTCGGTTTCGGTGGCCAGGCACCAGACGCGGGCGTAGCTCTCCAATTCGGCAAAGGCCGTGGGCAGCGAGGCATCCGGCATGGTCAGACTCCCACCGGAGCTGGAGCTTTTTCGCGCCGGTAAGCGTCGACCCAGTCGACGACCACCTTGTGCAGGTGGCGCACCAGGATCTCTTGGTCGTTGAGCGGAAACTCGTCGACGATGCCGTACCCCAGCGCGGCCTGGGTTCCGCCGAGCATGCCGGCGTCTTGGAGCGCAAATTCCTTCAGCACCACTGCGGCGACTTCGTGTTCGATGCGCTCCCGCACGGTGCGCGCCGGGTGGAAGTAGGTGTAGGCCTCGAACCGGTGAGTGTTGTGGGAGGTGGGCCAGTACCGGTACAGCAGATACCAGCCGCCGTAGATCAAGATCTCGGTGTTGGGGAAGATTTGGAAATTGCTGATTCCCCAGGGCTCGATACCACCGGGATTCAGCCCGGCCGGCAGCTCGCCGATGTCCGGGGTGCGCCACGGGCCGACAAGTCCACTTTGGGTGACCCGCTCGATCGGATACATGTTCTCCGCCGGTAACAGCCAGCGGCGCCGTCCCGCCGTCGACACCATCCGGTGGGGGCCGTCGAGTTGAAAGTGGCCGCAGGTGAATCCGGCTTTGGGGTCGCGCACGTCCGGAGGCACCTGTTGGGGGTGCAGCGACGGCACGTGGTAGTACTCCTGGAACGCGTCGGCAAAGATTTTCCAGTTGCTGTTGTTGTGCGCGACCCACTCGTAGCGCTCGGTCAGCTTGTCGAACGGGTAGCCGTCGAGCCCGGTGACCATCGGACCCAAGAACTCACGCAGACTCTGCCGCGGCTCGGCGTCGAGGTTGATGAAGATGAATCCGTTCCACACATCGCAGTGCACGGGGCTCAGCCCATAGTCGGCCACGTCGAGGTCGAAGAACTCCGATTGCTGTTGCACGAATTTCAGGGCGCCGTCGAGGTCGTAGCGCCATCCGTGGTACTTGCAGGTGAACTGGCGGCATGTTCCGCGGGTTGCCTCATTCGGAAAGTCGTTCCACACCAACTTGTTTCCGCGGTGGCGGCAGACGTTGTGGAAGGCGCGAATGCGATCGTCTCGTCCTTTGACCAGGATCACCGATACCCCAGCGACCTCGATCTCTTTGGTGACGTAGCTACCGACGCGGGGCAGCTCCTCGACGCGGGCGACGTTGAGCCACGCGCGCTTGAACACCGCCTCACGCTCCAGTTCGTAGAACTCCTTGGACGTGGAGTCGGCGAATGAGATGTCGCCCGTGCCCAATTCGGGATAGTGCTCGGTCCATGAGCCCTCCGGGGGCCTACCAGCTCGCGTCATCGTGAACCTCCCTGCGTCACACTCACATCACCGCTCCGCCGTTGACGCCCAATACCTGTCCGGTGATATAGCCGGCCTCCTCCGAGCACAAGAAACCGACCGCCGCGGCGACGTCGGCGCCGGTGCCCAGATAACCCAGTGGGATGTTGGCGGCGATTTCCTCGTTGGACTTGAGGAATCCCGCCGCTTGGGCCTGATGCTGCATGGGGGTTTCGATGCCCGAGGGTGGGATGTTGTTGACGGTGATCCGGTGCCGGGCGTACTCGCGGGCCAGCGACTTGGTCAGGGTGATGACCGCGCCCTTGGATGCCGCATAGTGCGCGGCGAATGGTGATCCACGCTGGGCGCTGGACGACGAAATCATCACGATCCTGCCCCAATTCGCGGCCACCATGTCCGGCAGGGCGACTTGGCAACAGTGGAAAGTGCCGGTCAGGTTGACGTCGATGATTTTGTTCCAGGACTCGACCGTGATCTCGGCGAACGGGGAAAACCCGAACATCCCGGCACTGGTCACCAGTACCGACACCGGCCCCAGCTCGCTGCGAACCTTGGCGAACGCCTGCTCGACGGCGGCTCGGTCGGTGACGTCGGCGCCGACACCGATGGCCGTGGTCCCGGCCGCGCGGAGATCTTCGGTAACGCGTTGCGCTGCTTGTTCATTGACGTCGAGCACCGCGACGCTCAGCCCCCGGCGACCCAGTTCGCGACAGGTCGCCTCACCCATGCCCGAGGCGCCGCCGGTCACGACGGCCACCCTGGCAGCCCGGGTGCTCATTCGTAAACCACCCGCACCGTGCGGCTGGTGGGCAGGGCTTGGCAGGTCAGCACCCAGCCTTCGTCCACTTCATCGTCCTCGAGCGCGTCGTTGTTGAGCATCCGAGCGCAACCGTCGGTCAACCGGGCCATGCACGTTCCGCACGAACCTACCTCGCATGACGACGGGGGAACCAGACCCGCCATCCGGGCGGTCTGCAGCAAGGTATCCCCCTTGCTGTAGGCCACCGTGGTAGTGCGTCGGTCCAGCTCAATGGTCACCTCTTCGGTGGCGACACCGTCGGTGTCCGGCGGCGCGGCCAGGGCGCGGGATTCTTGCATCGTTACGCAGAGTATCAACTACTTGCGATTCATCTCAAGTACTAGAGATGTTGCGTTCGGTCAGCTCGTGACCGGTGCCTTTTTCGACCACCCGGCCCAGCAATTCACGCAGCGTCGCCTGCTCTTCGGCACTCAGGACGCCGAACACCTTCTCGTGAGCGGCCACCGCATCGCTGACAACCTTGACCGCGACTTTGCGCCCCTGTTCGGTCAGGTACGCCCGCAGGATGCGCTTGTGCTGGGGGTCCGGTTTGCGTTCCACCAGCCCGCGGCGTTCGAGTGCGGTGAGCGCCAGTTGAACCCCTTGCGGGGTAATCAGCAGCCGCCTGGCCAGGTCGGCGCCGGACAGGCCGGGTTCGTTGGAGAGTTGGCGCAGTACACCGATTTGTGCGGTGCTGACCCCGTGCACGCTGATCGCGTCGTTAACCGTGGTCAGCGAGAAGTAGAAGGCCTGCTTGAGCAGCCACAGGATGTTTTCGGTGAGTTCCATTCTGTCTCCTGCTCAAGCACCGGCCGACTTGTAGATCCGGCCGTCCTTCATGACAAAGGAAACCTCGAGAGTGGTGCTGATGTCGCGGGACGGATCGCCGGGCACGGCGATGATGTCGGCCAGGTAACCGGGTGCGAGACGGCCCAACTCGTGGTCGGCTTCGACGAGTTCGGCGGCCACCACCGTCGCCGACCGGATCGCTTGCATGGGCGTCATACCGCGTGCCACCAGCGCCCCGAGTTCCTTGGCGTTCTGGCCGTGCGGGATCGCCGGTGCGTCGGTACCACAGGCGATCCGTACCCCGGCCGCAATCGCCTTGGGCAGCATCGCTTTTGCTTGCGGGAAGACTTCGTTCGCCTTCTTGCGCAGTTCCGGTGCGATTCGGTCAATCGCCATCGCCTCGGTCAGGTAAGTGGTGGAGACCAGGAAAGTACCGTGATCGACCATCATCTGAATTGTCTCGTCGGTGGCCAGGAAGCCGTGTTCGATGCAGTCGATGCCGGCGCGGATGCAGGCTTGAATCGCCTTGTCGCCGACGGCATGTGCGGCCACTCGCACCCCGGCGCGATGGGCTTCGTCGGCGATCGCGGCGAACTCCGCGTCCGAATACTGTTGGGCGCCCGGGGCGGTGCTGTGCGACATGACTCCACCGGATGCCGACACCTTGATCAGCTTGGCGCCGTGGCGGACCTGGTAACGAACACACGCAATCACGTCAGGCACACCGTTGGCGATGCCCTCGGCAACCGACAGCGGCATGATTCCGGGTGCGAGGCGCTGGAATACCGTCGGATCCAGATGCCCGCCGTAGGGCGTGACGGCATGTCCCGCGGGATAGATGCGGGGGCCGGGATGCCAGCCCTGGTCGATGGCGCGCTGCAGCGCGACGTCGAGCAGATAGCCGCCGGTCTTGACCATCAGCCCCAGGTTGCGCACCGTGGTGAACCCAGCGTCCAGCGTGGTACGTGCGTTGACCGCGCCACGCAGGGTCCGATAAGCGGGATCGTCTTGGACGCCGTGCATCGGGGCCGGCAAACCCTCGGGTCCGCCCGGGCCGCCGATGAGCAGGTTGAGCTCCATGTCCATCAAACCTGGCAGCAGCGTGACGTCGCCGAGGTCGACGACCGTTGCCGAATCCGGCAGTGGCCCTTCGGGATTGACCGCGGTAATACGCTGGCCGTCGATGACCACGACTGCCGGCGAGCGGACCTGGCCGGCGTCGACGTCGGCCCAGCGGGCCGCCCGCAGAACGGTCACACCGTCGGTCACGGTACGGGCTCGGATATGCAGTCCAGGGTGGCGGCACCGGAATCGGGCACCCGGGGCTGTTTCCAGCACTCCACCGAAAACGACACCATGATCATGGAATACAGCAAGTGCATCAGGTTGAGGACGTCGTCCGGCAACTCGTCGAGGGGGAACTTGTCGCAGTAGGACAGGGCTTCCTCGGCGCGCGGGGTGATCGCGTCGTAGAAGGCCTTCATCTGGGTCATCGAGCTGGCCAGCCGCTTGGCGTAGCGTTCGGGTTCGGTGGGCAGGCACCACTCGGTGAAGGGTTCGAGGTCGGCGAATTCGGTTGGCAGCATTGGGGGCATCGTGTTCACACCCCCGCCGCACTGGTGCGTTGGTATTCGTCGATCCAGGCCGCGGTCTCCTTATGCAGGTGACGCAGCAGGATCTCCTGGTCGTTGAGCACGAACTTGTCGACCACCCGCGACTCGATCATGCTCTGCGTCGCCTCCAGCGTATTGGCGTCCTGCAGACCGAATTCCTTGAAGGTCACCGCCGCGAGCTCCTGCGCGACCCGGTCACGCGGAGTGCGCGGCTGCGGGAAATACAACGTGCCCTCGAAGATGTGGCTGTTGTACGACGTCGGCCAATAGTGATAGGTCAGATACCAGCCCTGGCCCCAGAACAGCACGACGAAGTTGGGGAACAGCTGGAACGAATCCAGCCCCCACGGATCACATTTCGCGGGATTCAGCCCCACTGGCATCTCACCCAGATCGGGCTTCGCCCAGGGCCCGAACAGTCCGCTCTGGCAGATGTCATCCATCGGCTTGCGCATCTCGTCGGGCATCTCCCAGGCCCGCACACCAGACGTGCTGACCAACCGGTGCGGACCGTCCAGGCGATAGTGCGGCGCCTCGAAACCAGCCTCCGCAGCGGCCCTCGAATACGCGGTCGGCGACTGGTTCGCGTGCAGTACCGGCGCGTGGTAGAACTCCTGGAACGCGTCCATGTACAGCTTCCAGTTCGCCTTCACCTCGGATCGGTAGTACCACCGCGAGGTCAGCTGGTCGAACGGGTAGCCCTCCAGATCCGTCACCATCGGCCCCAGGAACTCACGTAGCGACTGTTCGGGCGTTTTGGCGAAGTTGACGAAGATAAAGCCTTCCCACATATCGCAATGCACTCCGACCAACCCATAGCGGCTCTTGTCGAGGTCGAAGAACTCCTCTTCCTGCTGCACGAAAGTCAGGTTGCCGTCCAGGTCGTATCGCCAAGCGTGGTATTTGCAGGTGAACTGGCGGCACACACCACTGGTCTCCTCGAGCGGCATGTCGTTCCACACCAACTTGTTGCCGCGATGTCGACAGATATTGTGATACGCCTTGACCTCACCAGATGCCGTGCGCACCAAGATGATTGACGTGTTGACAACCTTGAGCTCTTTGGTGAAGTAGCTGCCCTTTCGCGGAATCTGCTCAACCCGACCAACATTCAGCCAGGCACGTTTGAAGATGGCCTCTCGCTCCAGCTCGTAGATCTGGGGGTTGATGGAGTCCTCGTAAGACACCGGGTCCGTACCCAGCTCGGGGTAATGCTGCGTCCAGCTTCCCTCCGACGGCTTCGGAAATCGAGGCATAACCGCGCTCCTGTCCAGTAGATCCGTAGGACTCCGTCGGGCCGACGGTATATCCCCTAACCCCGAATCGCAAGTAGTTGATATTGCCGCCCAGGGAGGGCCGAGTGAACGTTTTCGACGTCATCTCACCGCACACCGAGCAGTCCATCGCGCAGGTCACCGCGGCGGGGCCGGGCGAAGTCGAGGCCGCCGTTGGCGCTGCGCGCACCGCCTTTGACTCCGGCCCCTGGGGCCGGTACCAACCATCGGATCGCATCGCGGCCATACGTCGGCTCGCCGACCTCTACGACCAGCGGCGCGCCGAGATGGCCGAAACCATCACCGCCGAGATCGGCGCTCCGATCAGCTTCGCCCAGCGCGCCCATTCGGTAAGGCCGTCGCTCAACGCGGCAGCACTTTGAGCAATTCCTGGGCCAGGGGCGCAGCCGAGGCGGGGTTCTGCCCCGTGTAGAGGTTGCGATCCACCACCGTGAAGGGCTTCCACATCTCGCCCCGGACGAAATCCACGCCCAACTTGACCAGTTCATCCTCGGCCGTCCATGGCGCTTTCACGCGGAGTCCGACGCCGTCCTCTTCGTCATTGGTGAATGCCGTGACCCGATAGCCGGCGAAAGGAGACACACCGTTGCGACGGGTGGCGAGGATCGCGGCCGGTGCATGGCAGACAATCGCCAACGGTTTGCCCGACGCCAGGGCCGCAAGCAGCAGCCGACCGGAGTCGGCGTCTTGCCACAGGTCTTCCATCGGCCCGTGGCCGCCGGGGTAATACACGGCGTCGTAATCGTCCAAACGCGCGTCGGCGAGTTCGATTGGCCTGCGCAACTCTTCGGCCGAGCGCAGAACGCCTTCCAGTTGCTCGGCGATTTCGGCACTGCCGGCCATCGAGGGACGCAAGCTCATCGCGTCTACGTACGGCACGGTGCCGCCGGGAGTTGCCACCACGATTTCATGACCGGCCCCGCTGAGCGCGCTGTACGGGGCCGCGAATTCCTCGGCCCAATACCCCGTTGGGTGCCTGGTGCCGTCTTGCAATGTCCAGAAACTCGTTGCGGTGACGACGAATAGAATTTTGGCCATCAGGCGCCCCTTGGTCGAGAGGACTCACATGGTCTACGACCGCAAAATCTTACGTCGTCACCGCACCGCCGGCAATGCCTCGAAACAGCTTGTGCGCTAACGCGCTCCGCCTATGGTTGCGAGCGGTGAGGCCTTGCACAGCAATCAAGCCGAAGCGGCGTTAAAACCACACCTTGCGGCCGCCGACCGGACGTCCGACTGCTCCGAGGATCCACAAGACCACGCCGACAAGCACGAGAATGCCACCGATCGTTTCCAGAATATAAATCCCGGTGACATAACCGATTACGGCGAGAACGATGCCGAGGATAATCACGTCTTGGCCCCCTTCTATTGGGCTTCCGTTGAATTGATCAATGACGGACTACCCCGGTGCAGACGCCCTCAATCACAGATCGGACGCTTAGCCACGGCTGTTGATCAACGCGGCCCGGGCCAGCGTTTGCTCGGCCTGCTTGACGTGGGCCGCGTCGACCAGCACACCGTTCACTCCGACCGCGCCGCGCCCCTTGGCCTCGGCTTGCCGATAGGCGGCGACGTTGGCTTCGGCGCGGGCGATCTCGTCGGCGGTCGGTGCATAGACACCGTTGGCGATCGGAACCTGGTCGGGATGTATCGCCCATTTGCCCGTGTAGCCCAACAGCGAGGCGCGCCGGGCGTCACGCTCGTATCCGGACACATCCCGGTAGTCGGGGTAGGGAGCGTCGATCGCGTCGATTCCGGCGATGCGCGCCGCGACGATCACCTTGTTCCGCGCGTAAGCCCAGAATTCGCCCGGGTATTCGCCGAGCGGGACGAAGTTGGTGTCCACCCGTGCGCCTTGTGACAGCGAGAAATCACCGACCCCGAAGATCAGGGCGTCCAGCCGGGGGCTGGCCGCCGCGATCTCCTCCGCGTTCGCCAGGCCTTCCACCTCTTCGATGAGCACCTCGAGGCGAATCTGCCTACGCAAGCCTAGTTTTGACTCCAGCTGGGTGAGTAGCACATCGACCCACCAGACGTCGCGTGCCCGGCGGGCCTTCGGGATGATGATCGTGTCGAGGTTCTCGCCGGCCTTGGTGACAACGTCGACGACGTCGTCGTGGCACCACTGGGTGTCCAGACCGTTGATCCGGATGGCACGCGCGGTGCGACCCCAGTCGATGTCATTGAGCGCTGAAACGGCCTTGACCCGTGACTCTTCCTTGAACGCTGGCGGCACCGCGTCCTCGAGGTCCAGGAACACCAGGTCCGCGCCGCTGCGGGCGCCTTTCTCGAACATGTTGTCGTTGCTCGCGGGTACGGCGAGTTCGGAACGACGGAGAAGATCGGTCATCAATTTCCCTCTGTCACAACACGCCACGAGCGCGCAGGTCGTTGATCTCGGTGCCAGTCAGGCCAAGCAATTCGCCGTAGATCTCGTCGTTGTGCTCACCGAGGCTGGGTCCCAAATGCTCGACAGCCCCGGCTGCCGACGAGAAGCGCGGAACCGGGGCTTGCACCGTCATGGGTCCGAGCTGTTGGTCGTCGACGGAGATGAAAACCTCGCGATGCGCGAGCTGTTCATCGGCAACCAGATCACGGATGTCGTAGACCGGGGCCGCAGCGACCTCATGCGCTTCGAAGACCGCCATCGCCTCCGAAAGCGTCTTGGTGGCAACCCATTCCGCGACCACGTCGTCGACTTCGCGGGCCCGGGCCAGTCGCCGCTGCGGGTCGGAGAAGTCGGGGTCGGTCAGCAGATCGTCGCGGCCGATCGCGCGAAATACCCTTAGCGCCAACGCCGGTGAGCTGCCGGACATGGCCAGCCACCGCCCGTCGGCCGTTTGATAGGTGTTGCGTGGGGCCGAGATGTCCCACCGGTTACCGGCACGCTCGGGCACCAGGCCGAGCTGGTCATAGCTCAACAACGTCTGCTCCAGCAGCCGGGCCAGCGGGTCAATGAGGTTGACGTCGATCAGCTGCCCCGGCCCGCCGTGCACATCGCGGTGGTAGAGCGCCATCATCACCGCGTACGTGGCGTTCAACGATGCGACGCCGTCGGCCAACATGAACGGCGGCAACGTGGGCGGGCCGCCGGCCGGGCCGGTGATGTGCGCGAACCCGCTCATCGCTTCTCCCAGGGTGCCAAACCCCGGGCGCTCGCTTTTCGGACCTGTCAACCCGTATCCGGTGATATGCAGCATCACCAAGCGGTCGTTGACCGCGCGCAGGCTTTCGTAGTCCAGGCCCCATTTACGCAAGGTCTGCGGCCGGGTGTTGAAAATCGCGACGTCGGTGTGCTCGACCAGCCGACGCACCAGCGCCTGACCCTCGGCACAGCGCAGATCCAGCGTGATGGATCGCTTGTTGCGCGACAAGGACTTCCACATCAAGCCAACGCCGTCGCGCTGATTGCCCCAGCCGCGGATCGGGTCACCGTTGCGCGGATCCTCGACCTTGATCACGTCGGCGCCGAACTCGCCGAGATATGTCGCGACCAGCGGCGCGGCGGCCAGGGTCGCGAGGTCGAGCACTCGCACTCCGTCGAGCATCGACTCCATCTACACGCCCGCCCCGGCAGGCACCCGGCTGTTCGAAGGCCGTTGCAGCCCAAGGTGTCCCCGCAATGTCGACGACTCGTATGCGGTACGGAACAGGCCGCGGCGCTGTAGCTCGGGGACCACCATGCGCACCACGTCTTCGAACGCCCCGGGCAGATGCGTAGCGGCCAGCACGAACCCATCGCAGGCTCCGCTTTCGAACCAGTCCGCCATCTGGTCGGCGACTTGCTGGCCGGTGCCGACAAAACGAGGCCCCTGCAGCAGAGTGGCGCGGTGGCCGGCGAGGTCGCGCACCGTGACGGTGTCGCCACCGATATGGGTGCGCAGGTTCTGGACCAGCCCGCGGATGCCCGACACCGACGCGATGAGGTCGTCGGTCACCGGGTCGTCGAGGCCGTGCTGCGCGAAGTCGTAATTCATCAGCTCCGACAACAGTGTCAGCGATGCCATGGGGTCAACCAGATCATTGAGGAATAAGGCTTCGCGCTCCTTGGCGTGCGCCTCGGATTCGCCGACCACAGCGTATGCCATCGGGCAGATGCGGACCGCAGCAGGATCGCGTCCCGCATCGGCGATGCGTTCTTTCTGGTCGGTGTAGTGGCTGCGTGCGACCTCAAGTCCGGGATCTCCGGTGAAGATCAATTCGGCCCAGCGGGAGGCGAATTCGCGCCCCCGGCCCGAAGACCCGGCCTGGATGATGACCGGCCGTCCCTGCGGGGTGCGTGGCACGGTCAGTGGCCCACGCGCGGAGAAGAATTGACCGACATGGCCCAGCTCGTGCACCTTGGCCGGGTCGGCGTACTGACCACCCGTCCGGTCGTGCAGTATCGCGCCGTCCTCCCAGGTGTCCCAGAGCCCGGCGACCACATCCATGAATTCGTCGGCACGGTCGTAGCGCTCGTCGTGGCCCAGGTGGGTGTCGACGCCGAAGTTCTGCGCCTCGCTGTCGTTGACCGATGTGACCACGTTCCAGGCCGCCCGACCCCGGGACAGGTGGTCCAGCGTGGCGAAAGTCCGCGCGACGTGGAACGGCGCGTAGTAGGTGGTCGAGTACGTCGCGCCGAGACCGATCTTCGAGGTGGCCTGCGCCAGCACCCCGAGCACCACCCCAAGGTCCAGCTTGACCGGCCGCGCACCGTGGTAGACCGCCTCGGCCACCGATCCGCCGTAGACGCCCGGCATCGCCAGGCGGTCGTCGAAGAACATCAGGTCGAAGCAGCCTTCTTCGAGTTGACGCCCGATCTTGGCGTAGTAGGACGCGTCGAGGTAGCCGTGTTCGGTCGCCGGATGGCGCCAGGAACCGGCATAGACCGAGGTGCTACCCGCCTGCATGAACGCGACCAGGGACATCTTGTCTTTGCGTCGATCAGTCATAGTCCGAACCTAACATCTGATATTTCAGATTTCAAATGCTAGATGTGCCGTTTGGTAGCATGCTTGAATGGCAGCGATCGACATCTCCGGCACGGTGCGCGAACGCGCCGCCCGTGAACTCAGGGACCGCATTCTCACCGGCGCGCTGCCCGCCGGCTCGCGGATCGACCTCGACGCCATCACCGAGGAGTTCGCGACAAGCCGGACCCCGGTGCGCGAGGCGCTGCTGGAGCTTTCCTTCGAGGGCCTGGTTCGGGTCGCACCCCGCAGCGGCGTGACCGTGATCGGCATCAGCCCCACCGATGTGCTGGACAGCTTCACCATTCTCGGTGTGCTGACCGGACAGGCAGCGGCGTGGGCTGCGCAGCGCATCGAACCAGACGAGCTCAACATGCTGCGCGAGCTCGCCGCGGATGTGGTTGCGCGCTCCGGTGACGACAGCATCGGCGAGGCGAACTGGCAGTTCCACCAAAAGATTCACCGCGCCGCGCACTCCCCTCGGCTGATGACGCAGATAAAGCAGGCCGCGCGCGTGGTGCCGAGCAACTTTCTCACCCTGTTCCCCGATCACGAGAAGCATTCACTCGACGACCACCAAGAGCTGCTCGACGCGCTCGCTGCCAAAGATGTCGAGCGGTCTCGTGTGATCGCCGAGCGACATGTGCTCGACGCCGGGCGTTCGCTGGTCGATTGGCTGGAGCAGCGCCGAACCGCCTGAGGGGATGAAACCGCCGCGCGCTCACCGCCGCAACGGCGCGGCTTGAGTATTTTCGTGTAGTGGCGATGCCTCAGGTCCCAGGAGTCCCAGCGCAGTACTTGCGGTCGTCCGAGGCACCGACCCCGCGCACACTCATCGACATCATCTATGAAACCGCGGCGCGCTACCCGGATGCGGCAGCGATCGACGACGGCACGGTCCAGCTCACCTACAGCGAACTGATTGGCGATATCGAGGCCAGCGTGGAATGGCTGGCCGCGCGAGGCATTGGCCGCTGCGACCGGATTGGCATCCGGATGCCGTCGGGCAGCTATGCGCTGTATGTGGCGATCCTGGCGACCTTGGCCACCGGCGCGGCGTATGTGCCCGTCGACGCCGACGACCCAGACGAACGCGCCGAATTGGTGTTCGGCGAAGCCAACGTTGTCGGGGTCATCACCGAAGCGGGACTTTCCCGAGGCCCCGGCTCGTCCCGTGGCTGGCGGGCTACGGCGCCGCTGGCCCGAGACGACGCCTGGATCATCTTCACGTCCGGATCGACAGGCACTCCGAAGGGCGTGGCGGTCACGCATCGCGGGGCCGCCGCGTTCGTCGACGCCGAGGCGCAGATATTCCTGCGGGACAACCCAATTGGGCCAGGAGACCGGGTGCTGGCCGGGCTGTCGGTGGCTTTCGACGCGTCGTGCGAGGAGATGTGGCTGGCGTGGCGGCACGGCGCCTGCCTGGTTCCTGCACCGCGGTCGCTGGTGCGCAGCGGGATGGATCTCGGTCCCTGGTTGGTCACCCGAGACGTGACCGTGGTGTCGACCGTGCCGGCACTGGCCTCACTATGGCCCGCCGAAGCCCTGGAAGCGGTGCGGCTGTTGATCTTTGGTGGCGAGGCCTGCCCTCCGGAGCTATCCGAGCGGCTCGCCGTCGACGGCCGGGAAGTGTGGAACACGTACGGCCCGACCGAGGCCACGGTGGTCGCGTGCGCGGCCAAGCTCGACGGCGCCGGACCGATCAGCATCGGGCTGCCACTACCAGGCTGGGACCTGGCCGTCGTCGATGTCGACGGCCAGCTGGTCGGCTACGGCGACGTTGGCGAGCTGGTGATCGGTGGTGTGGGGCTGGCCCGCTATCTGGATAGGGACAAAGACGCTGAGAAGTACGCCACGATGCCGGCGCTGGGCTGGGAGCGCGCCTACCGCACCGGTGATCTGGTTCGGTTGGAACGCGACGGACTGTATTTCTGCGGCCGAAGCGATGACCAGGTCAAAGTCGGGGGCCGGCGTATCGAACTGGGCGAGGTCGACTCGGCGCTGGTCCACCTGCCGGGGGTCAGCGGCGGTGCGGCCGCGGTTCGGCGCACCGCCACCGGCACGCCGGTGCTGGTCGGCTATTTCGTGAGTGCGGATCCTTCGTTCGACCTCAACGAGGCACGCAACCGGCTCGCCGAGCAGCTGCCCGCCTCGCTGGTACCGAGGCTCATCCGGGTAGACGAGCTGCCCACCCGCACGTCGGGCAAGGTCGACCGCGACGCGCTGCCGTGGCCACCGCCCGGCGGAATCGACTCGGAGGAAGCGGCGAAGCTGGGTGGCACGACGGGCTGGCTGGCCGGATTGTGGCGGGACCTGCTCGGGGCCGCGGTGGACGGTCCCGAGGCGGATTTCTTCGCGCTCGGCGGCGGCTCGTTGGCCGCCGCGCAGCTCGTCGCCGCACTCCGGCATCAGTACCCGCAAGTCACCGTCGCCGACGTCTACGACCATCCTCGACTGGGCTCGCTCGCCGGGTTCCTCGACGAGCTCGAGCCGCCTCCGCAAGTCGCCGAACGTGTGGTGCAACCGACACCACGCCTGACGCAGGCAGCGCAGATCTTGCTTTCGGTGCCGTTGGCGACGCTGGCGGCGCTGCCGTGGGTGACTTGGCTGGCGCTCGGCAACAACGTCGCCCGAGCCCTGAATTTGGTGTCGTGGACCGTCGCGGTGAACTGGTGGCTTATTGCGGTCGCGTTCGTCTTGTTCGTCACCCCGGTGGGCCGGATGGGCATCGCGGTGCTGTTCGCGCGCATGTTGCTGTCGAACGTGCAGCCGGGCACTTACTGCCGCGGCGGGTCGGTGCACCTGCGGGTGTGGTTCGCCGAGCGGCTGGCCGAGGCCAGCGGCGCGCAGAACCTGGCCGGGGCGCCGTGGCTCGTGTACTACGCACGCGCGCTGGGCGCCAATATCGGGAAGGGTGTCGACCTGCACTCGATGCCACCGGTCACCGGGTTGCTGACACTCGGGCATCGCAGTGCGGTGGAACCAGAAGTGGACCTGTGCGGGCACTGGATCGATGGGGACGCGTTCCACATCGGCGAGATCAAGATCGGCAACGACGCGACGGTCGGCGCCCGGACCACGCTGCTGCCCGGTGCGATCGTCGGCAAGAACGCCGACGTGGCACCCGGCTCGGGCGTGATCGACAAGATCAAGAACGGCCAGTACTGGAAGGGTTCGCCCGCGGTGAAGTCCGGCAGGGTCAACCACCCGTGGCCTGACGAACGGCCGCCACGCAGAAGCCACTGGGTCCCGATCTACGGGCTGACGTCGCTGCTGCTGGGCGCTCTGCCGCTGGTCGCCCTGGCCACCGGCCTTGCGGTAATCGGGCTAGCTGTCCACCACACCCACCGCCTGTCACAGGCGATACTTCCGGCGCTGCTGTGGACACCGATCGCAACAATGGCCGCGCTCACGGTGTACGCGCTGCTGACGGTGATAGGGGTGCGAGTGTTGGCGATCGGGCTGCTCGAGGGCTACCACCCGGTGCGCAGCCGTGCCGGCTGGCAGCTGTGGACAACCGAGCGACTCATGGACGCCGCGCGCAATTACCTGTTCCCGCTCTACGCCAGCATGCTGACACCGATGTGGCTGCGGCTGCTGGGCACCAAGGTCGGCCGCGGCACCGAGATATCCACCGCGTTGCTGACCCCCAAGTTCACCGTGATCGAGGACGGCGCGTTCCTGGCCGATGACACCCTGGTCGCGTCGTACGAGCTCGGCGGCGGCTGGATCTACGGGGCGACGACGACCGTCGGCAGACGAGCTTTCCTCGGCAACTCCGGCATCGCCCAGCCAGGCCGTCGGGTCCCCGACGACGGACTGGTTGCAGTGCTATCGGCGGCGCCTCCGAAGGCCAAGCGTGGATCGTCGTGGCTGGGCAGCCCGCCGATGCGGCTGCGCCGGCGGCCCGCCGAGGCCGACGTCGCAACCACCTATGACCCGCCGCTAAGGTTGAAGGCGATGCGGGCAGCGGTGGAGACGTTCCGGCTGCTGCCCATGTTAGTGACGGCCGCGATCGGGCTGGCGATGCTGGGTTCGCTGCAGGCACTCGCGAGAATATTCGGCTTCTGGTGGGCGGCACTGTGTGGCGGGCTGGTGCTGCTTGCTGCGGGCGCGGTCGCGGGTGTTATCACGGTCGCCGCGAAATGGGTTCTGGTCGGCCGGATCAGGGCCAGTGAGTTTCCGCTGTGGTCATCGTTCGTGTGGCGCAACGAGGTCGCCGATACATTCGTCGAAACCGTTGCGGCGCCATGGTTCGCCCGCGCGGCCGGTGGGACGCCGGTGATGAATATGTGGCTACGCGCACTGGGCGCCCACGTCGGGCGCGGCACGTGGTGTGAAACCTATTGGCTGCCCGAGGCGGACCTGGTGACCCTTGGCGAGGGCGCCACCGTCAACCGCGGGTGCGTGGTGCAGACGCACCTGTTCCACGACCGGATCATGCGAATGGACAGCGTCGTCCTGGAAAACGGTGCGACCCTCGGGCCGCATTGCGTTGTGTTGCCCGCCGCCCGGCTGGGTTCTGGCGCGACCGTCGGTCCCGCATCGCTGGTGGTGCGCGGCGACGAGGTGCCGGGGTCCACACGCTGGCAGGGCAATCCGATCAGGCCGTGGAACCCCGGCCGCAAGAAGGGTCGAGGTAAGAACCCGCCTGAGGGTGGCGTCCGGGACACTGCAGCGTGAAAGCTTCTGCCAAGAAGGCACCGAACAAATTAGCGACGGTGCTCGACGACTACCTTCCGAAAAATGGCAATTCCGACTACCAGGTGTCTCGCTACGAGCTGGATCTGGAGTACAAGGTCTCGGTCAACCGGCTATCCGGATCGGCGACGATCACCGCAGTGACGCTCACCGAGTTGCAGCAACTCACGCTCGACCTGTCCAGCACTTTGACGGTGTCGAAGGTGTCGGTGAACGGTAAGCGGGCCGCCCACTTCTCCTGTCGCGGCGGCAAATTGCGCATCCAGCTGGCATCGAAACTGGCGACCGGAGCAGCGTTGTCGATCGCGGTGCGCTACGGCGGTTCACCGAGACCGATCCGATCGCTATGGGGTGATGTCGGTTTCGAGGAACTGACTGACGGCGTGCTAGTCGCCGGGCAACCCAACGGCGCCGCAACGTGGTTCCCCTGCAACGACCACCCCAGCGCCAAGGCCGCCTTCCGCATCCAGGTCAGCACCGAAAGCCGGTACCGGGTGGTCGCCAATGGAAAACTGGTGTCGCGGCGGGCACGAGCGTCGCAGACCGTCTGGACGTATGAACAACCCGAGCCGACGTCGACCTACCTCGTCACACTGCAGATCGGCAGCTACGAGATGACCCGGCTGGCGAGGACGCCAGTGCCGATACAGGCGGCGTTGCCCGACCGGCTGCGCGCCAACTTCGACCACGATTTCGCCCGCCAACCCGAGATGATGAAGCTGTTCATTGAGCTGTTCGGGCCGTATCCGCTGGCAAGCGGGTACACGGTCGTCGTCACCGACGACCCGCTCGAGATACCGCTTGAAGCCCAAGGGATTTCGATCTTCGGCGCCAATCACTGCGACGGCACCCGGGCCAGCGAACGGCTGATCGCCCACGAGCTGGCGCACCAGTGGTTCGGCAACTCGGTGACGGTGCGGTGGTGGCGTGACATCTGGCTGCACGAGGGGTTCGCGTGTTACGCGGAGTGGTTGTGGTCTGAAGGTAGTGGTGGCCCCAGCGCCGACAAGCTTGCCCGCTATTACCACGAGCAGCTGCGGGCCATGCCGCAGGACCTGCTGCTGACCGATCCCGGGGCGCGCGACATGTTCGATGACCGGGTGTACAAGCGCGGTGCCTTGACGCTGCATACACTGCGCGGGCGGCTGGGCGACGAGAAATTCTTTGCGCTGCTAAAGGACTGGACGGACCGGTATCGCCACGCCACCGTCGTCAGCGACGACTTCACTGGCCTAGCTGCGAATTACTCTGACGAGCCGCTGCGGCCTCTGTGGGACGCATGGCTGTACTCGACGGCAGTGCCATGAAGATCCCTGCCGCGCCGGCCGCAAGCCGGTGCCGGCTGCCGGCAGCCCCCATTGAGTGGGCGGCCGTCAGCTGAGCGCAGGCAACACCACGTCGGTGAGCAGCTGCACCGACTTCCACGCTTCGTCGACGGGCATGCCGCCGACCAGGGGGTGCATCACCAGCGGTCCGTAGTTGTCGGAGTCGCGGACTTCGGCGATCAGCTGGTCGGGAGTCAGAAAGCGGTATCGCCCCGATGCCCTGACCTCGTCGAGCGTCCGGACTCCGGGCAGGTGCATGAGCGAACGTTGGTCGGTTGACCACTCGCCGTAAGTCACTGCCTCCCAGAGGATGTGCTCGCCGAGTTCTGCCCACCCCCGATCCGGATCTTCATGCAGGTAGATCATTCCGCGATTGATCGGTCCGGGCATCAGAATGAACGGCTTGATGCCGGCATCCGAGCACAATTCGCGGTAGTAGTCGGCGATATCGGGCAGATGGTCGGCCAGGCTGAGCGGCAGCCTGAATCGCGCTGCCCGCCGCGCGGTGACGCGCGCCCCGCCACCGACATACAGCGGCGGATGCGGCCGGGTCCAGGTGCCGGTACAGACTCCCGCCTCGCTGCCTGACCAGACCGACAGCATCCGCTCGACCAGGTCGTCCATCAGCCTGCCGCGCTGATCGAAATCCACACCGAGCGAGTCGTATTCGACGGTTCGGTAACCCAGGCCTACCGTGGTGTGCAGCCGGCCGCGGCTCATGTTGTCGACGAGCGCGATGTCCTCGGCGAGCCGGACCGGGTTCCACAACGGCCCGAGCGCACAGTCCACACTGGCAATCAGTGTCGAGGTGCGCGCGAGGAACATCGCCGCCGCCATGATCGGGTTGCAACTCCAGCCGTGCCCGGTGGCGTGATGCTCATCAACGCTGATGGACGTGATGCCATGCGACTCGCCCCACTGCGCCAGTTCCAGTGCCGCAGCTAGCAGCCTGCCTTGGGTGCGCGGCTCCCCTTGCGGCGAAGCGAAATTGAAGCGCAGCACCGTCAGCAGCATGTCAGGCTCCGGTGGGGCCCGGTGCGGCCATCGACTCAACGAATGCGGTGAAGTCAGGGAACAGCGCGCGGTCGACGATCTCGATCCGGGTCCCGAACTCGTCGACGTAGTAGGCAAACATCCCTAACTCCGATCCCGGCACTTCTCCGGTCATTTCGAAGCTGAAACCGTTGCCCTCCAACGCACGCGCGCTCTCGACGAGGTTGTCGGTGAAGTAGCCGACATGGTGGACGGAATTACCCGGTGCCGCTGTCCACGGCGTTCCCGGAACCTCCTGGACCAGCTCGACGTGCGGGCTCTGCACAGAGTAGACGATCGTCGAGGTCAGTTCGCGAACTCCGGCCGTAGTCCGGAAAGGCAACGTGTAACTCAGCGGGGTGATCCACCGATAGCCGGCCAGCGCACTGAGTCGAGCCATCGCGGCATCAAGATCGGGCACGACGATTCCGGTGTGATAGAAGTCCTCGGGTCTAAGTGCAGATGCCATGGTCGATATCCTTTCAGACGCAGTCCGACGCGCCGTCGACGACGAACACTGCGCCGCTGGTATAGCTGCTCTGCTCGGTGCACAGAAAGGCCACCGTGGGCGCGATCTCAGCAACGGATCCGAAGCGCCGCAACGGAATGTGCGACAATTCGGATTCCACCAGTTCGGCGGCGACATGCATAGGAGCGGTCATCGGTGTGTCGATGGTCCCGGGTGCCACCGCATTCACCCGGATTCCTTTACCTGCCCACTTCACGGCGAGATTCCTGGTGAGGCAGATGATTCCCGCCTTCGCCGCGCCGTAACCGGGCACTAACGGCACCGCTCTTAATGCGGACATCGACGCAAGGTTGACCACGCTGGCGCCGCCGACCGCAGTCGATGCTTTCAACGCGCCGTAGAGTCCCAGCGTCAACCGGTACGGCCCGGTCAGATTGAGCCCGACCGACGCCTCGAATCCGTCGGGCTTCGATTCGTCCAGGCCGCCTGGGAAGTTCGCGCCCGCGTTGTTGACCAGCACGTCGAGCCGGGTGAAGCGCTGGGCCAGAGCGTCCACCGAATCGTGATCGGTGATCTGTAGCTGGTGGTAGGACATACCGGACAAATCGGCGTCATAGTCCGCGGCGGATGGTCTGGTTCCGGTGACGGTGACCTCGGCTCCGGCGTCCCGGAACAACACCGCGGTGGCATGCCCGATCCCGCTGGTGCCGCCGGTGATCAGCACCGCCGTTGCGGTGAAGTCGAAGCCGACCCGCGCCGTCATGAGTACCTCGCGATTTGTTTTGACAGCCAGGCTCTTTCCCAGAAGTTCTGGGTGTCTTGCAGCAACGCTTCGTGGGCCTGGCGCAGGACTTCGCGTGCGCCCTGATGATCTATCTGCGCGGTGGCCACCACCTCGGCCAGGTGGATGGCGTGCA
>Ga0182030_10004406_pt1 | contig 30005 bp, 27 predicted proteins | sample 812S3MmetaG_FD_121299 | JGI IMG/M metagenome (GOLD analysis project Ga0182030, IMG submission 121299) | Permafrost microbial communities from Stordalen Mire, Sweden - 812S3M metaG (Illumina Assembly) | ecosystem: Environmental > Terrestrial > Soil > Wetlands > Permafrost | place: Sweden...
CTTTAGAAGCAGCGTGATGATCCATATCGGAAGAGCCGGCACGAAACTTGGTTCGTTTTCCGAAGAGGAAGTGAGGCAGGGACTTGTGACCGGCCGGTTTTCGCTGAGCGATCTGGGGTGGAAAGAGGGGATGGAGAATTGGGCGCCGCTTTCGCAGTTTGACGAGGTTACGGCCCCCCCTCCCCCGCCGCCGCTTCCCACCGAGCCGTTGCCGGAACAGGCGGACGTGCCGGAATCCAGGGAGGCGATCGCGGGCACCGGTCTGCCATGGGATGGGCGGACGGAAAGGGGTTATCTGACGGCGTTTGTGGAGACGGCCCGGCTGGTGCTGATGAAACCGGCGGAGGCCTTTGCGCGGATGCGCGCGGAGGGCGGGCTGCTGAGTCCGCTACTGTTCAACCTGATCGGCGGGTGGATTGGTCTCATCGCGAGCGGAATCTACGCGGTGCTGATCGCAAAAACGCAAGGGCAGGCGCCGCCGGCGAATGCCACGCAGATGCAACAGTTGTTTGCGCTGACTCCGGAGCGGGCGATGCAGGAGGTGAGATTGTTCCTATTCATGGGGCCGATCCTGGTGACGGTTGGCACGCTCATTTTCTCCGCGATTGCCCACCTCTTCCTGATGATGACGGGCGGCGCGCGAAAATCGTACCATGTTACGCTACGGGTGTTCTGCTTCAGCTATGGGTCGGCGTGGCTGCTGCAGTTGATCCCATTGTGCGGGAGCATGATCGCGCCGGTGTGGCTGGTGGTGTGCTGCGCGGTGGGGCTGGCGGCTGCCCATGGGACGACGACGGGGCGGTCGGTGGCGGCGATGGCATTGTTTCTGGTGGCGTGCTGCGTGTGTTGTTTCGGCATTTTCTTCCTGGCGCTGAGCGACCTGGGACCGGCGTTGAACCATTGAGAGTTACCGTTCGCCATCTGGAGCCTGGGGAACACGACCCGGAGTTGCTTGCGCTCGGCACATCGGCCGGAGCGGTTGTATCGGGGCTGGTCTGGGTGGCCAGCGGACTGCCGCTGCCGCGATGCGCCTTTCACGCGGTGACGGGGTGCCCGTGCCCTACGTGCGGAGCAACACGGTGCGCGCTGGCGCTGCTGCATGGGCGGATGGGCGAGGCGATGGGGTGGAATCCGCTGGCGTTCGCGGGGTTTGCGGGGATGACGCTGTTGAGTCTCTACGCAGCGGGAGTGCTGGTGGGGCGGCTGCCGCGAGTGCGGATGTCACTGGGCGGGATGGAGGCGAGGTTGCTGCGGGCGGGGCTCTTTATCTTGCTGGCAGCGAACTGGGCTTACCTAATCCATCGCGGGGTGTAGCGGGCTTGACCCGGAGGGCCGGGACGCGAATGTTGTAGGTACTTTGCTCAAATTATGACCGATAAGACTGTTCCGCCCATTACCCCGACCGAGGGGTGGCACGTGCTGCACCTTTTTTACAAGATCGAGCACGGGCAGTGGCAGCTTTTCACGGAGTCGGAGAAGATACGGGCGAAGACGCGGCTGGCGGAATTGGTGCAGGAAATACGGTCGGCGCCGGATACGCAGTTGCTCCTGTTTGCGATTGTGACGCCGAAGGCGGACCTTGGTTTCATGCTGGTGACGCCGGACATCCAGGCGGCCAATGCGTGGGAAAAGCAGCTCACGCTGGCGCTGGGGGCGGACGTGCTAAGCCCGGCGACGGCGTTTTTCTCGATGACAGAGCGGAGCGAGTATTCCGCGACGGAGGAGGAGAAGCGGCTCTACCCGGTGCTGCCGGACTGGCCGGTGATTTGCTTTTATCCGATGATGAAACGGCGGCGGGCGGAGCAGAACTGGTTTAAGCTGACGTTCGAGAAGCGGAAGGAGTTGATGGCGGGCGAGGGACGGGTGGGGCGCAAGTGGAACGGGAAGGTCCTGCAATTGACCACGGGGTGCGCGGGGCTGGACGATGCGGAATGGGGGGTGACGCTGTTTGCGCAGAATACGTACGACGTGAAGGGGATTGTGTACGAAATGCGGTTTGACCCGGTGAGCGCGGACTATGCGGAGTTCGGGGAATTTTACCTCGGGCTGCAACTGCCGCTGGATGAACTTTATAGAAGGGTGCAGCTTTGATGGACGCGATGATGAATGAACCTGCCACGGCTGAGAAAGTGGAACGCCTGAATGTTCTTCTGGCCGCGCATGCGCCGCTGGTGATCGCTTACTCGGGCGGGGTGGATAGCGCGTATCTGCTGGCGGCGGCGCATGCGGCGCTGGGGGATCGCGTGCTGGGGGTGATCGCGGACAGCGCGAGCCTGCCGCGGCAGGCGCTCAAGGAGGCGCTGGAGGTGGCGGGGCATATCGGGGCGCGCGTCGAGGTGGTAGCGACGGAGGAATTGCAGGATGAGCGGTATGCGAGCAATCCGGTGAACCGATGCTATTTTTGCAAGGCGGAGCTTTTCACGAAGCTGGAGATGTTAACGCGGGAGCGGGGGTTCGCGGCAATCGCTTACGGGGAAAACGCGGACGATATGCTTCAGCCGAGGCCGGGGCGGATGGCGGCGCAGGAGTTCCGGGTGATCGCGCCGCTGAGGGATGCGGGGCTGACGAAGGCGGAGATTAGGGAACTATCGCGGGAGCTCGGATTGCCGACGGCGGATGCGCCGGCGCAGCCGTGTCTCTCCTCGCGCATCCCGCATGGGACGCCGGTGACGCCCGAAGCGCTGGGGATGATCGAGCGCGGGGAGGCGCTGGTGCGGAGCCTGGGGTTCAAGGTCTTCCGGGTGCGACATCTGGCGCTGGAGCATGAGACGCGGGCACGGGTGCTGATCGCGCCTGAGGAAATGGGGCAGATTGAACCGGTGAATGAATTGCTGGTTTCCGGGCTGCGGGCAGTGGGGTATGACGGCGTGGAAATCGACCCGGCGGGGTATCGCTCGCCGGGAGGGTAGGTTTCCATTTTTTTGACCCTCTATTATTCTCCTGAGTTTGATGCGCCCTATTAATCGTCGGCACCGCAATTGCTACGCATGGCTCGCGAGCCTTCTCCTGACCATGTCGTATTTTGCCGGTTGCAAGCTGGAACACGTGGCGTTCAATGCCACGCCCTCGCCCTCGCCGGCGCCATCGGCCACGCCGGCGGCTGTAGTCAATGGTTCGGTGACACCGCCGCCTGCGCGGATATGGACTGATATCCCGGCGGCGAAGGCGCAGGACCGGGTGACGATTCACTACCACCGGGCGGATAGCGATTACGCGGGAGCGGGGCTCTGGACCTGGGACGCTTACCAGAAGCATACGCCGGCGAAGAATGAATTGATGGCGCTGGGGCAGGATGATTTTGGGGCGGTGTACCAATTGGACCGGGGGCAATACGGGGAGTCAGACAAGATAGGGCTGCTGCCGCGGATGAGTCGGGACTGGACGCGGAAGGATGGAACGGATCGCATCTGGACGCCGAGCGCGGGGAATGAGGTGTGGATTATGTCGGGGAAGGCGGTTGTGCTGGGGCAGAGGCCGGATTTGATGCCGCACCTGGGGATGGCGTATGCGGACCGGGCGAATGTATTTGAGTTACAGATTTCCGAACCGGTCGATGTGGCGGCTCTGGCGGCGGCGCATATCCATATTCGCAATGAGCGCGGGGAGGAGATATCGATTGCACAAGCGGCAGCGTATCGCGCGGAGGGAACAACACGGGAAGTGGTGCAGGGAACCGGGAAGGCGTCGGATGTGGAGATCAGTGGAGGAGGGGCGCTGGACTTTGCCGGGCATGGTTACATGGTGAGCATCGATGGGCTGGGCGCGAGTCAGCCGCTGATCCCGCGGGGGCTGCTGGACGACCCGCGGTTATATGACAGCCCGAACGCAGTGCTGGGGACGACTTACAGCCCGGAGGAGACGGTGTTCCGGGTGTTCGCACCGACGGCGCATGCGGTGAGCGTGGTGCTCTATGATAAGGCGGCGGGGGATGACGGGCGGATGATTGCGCCGTTGCATGCGGCGGGGAAAGGGATTTGGGAGGCGGCGGTGAGGGGGAATCTTGCGGGGAAATTTTACATGCTGCTGCCGGAAGGGGCGGGGCTGCCGGGACGGGAGACGCTGGACCCGTATGCGACCAATACGGTGAACAGCAGCACGCGCGCGCGGATTACTCCGCCGACACCGGCGCCGGCGCCATTGGCGCGGCGGCCGGAGGCGCCAGAGGACATGATAATTTATGAGATGCATGTGCGGGATTTTACGATTGCCGCGAACTCGGGGATTGGGGCGCCGGGGCTTTACATGGGGTGGACGCAAGGGAATGCGCGGCTGGTGGGCCAAATGGCCCAGGGGAATATCAAGACGGGAGTGGATCACCTGGCGGAGTTGGGAGTGACTGACGTGCAGATCATGCCGGTGCAGGATTTTGCCAATGACGAGACGGCCCGGGATTATAACTGGGGATATATTACTACGGCGTTTTTCTCGCCGGAGGGGATGTATGCTTCCAATCCGGCGGACGACAGCCGGGTGAATGAGTTGAAGGCGCTGATCACGGCGCTGCATGAGCGGGGAATCGGGGTGATCATGGATGTGGTTTATAACCATACCTCGGACTCGGCGCCGTTCGCGGACATGGCGCCGAATTATTACTACCGGCGGCTGGCGGATGGGACCCCGGCGAATGGCTCGGGGTGCGGGAACGAATTCCGGTCCGAGGCGCCGATGGTGCGCAAGTACATCCTGGACTCGCTGAAATACTGGGTGAGGGAGTATGGGGTCGACGGGTTCCGGTTTGACCTGATGGCGCTGATTGACCGGGAGACGATGACGGAGGTGGCGACGGAGCTACATGCGATCAATCCGGCAATCGCGATCTATGGGGAGCCGTGGACGGGCGGGGACTCGCCGCTGGCGGCGAAGACGGACAAGACGGCGCTGCTGCAAGTGCCGGCGGGGGCGTTCAACGATGACTTTCGCAATGCGCTCAAGGGGCAGCCGGACGGACCGGACCCGGGGTTCATCCAGAACGGATCGAACCGGGAGGCGCTGGAGAAGGCGATGCAGGTGAGCGATTGGTTTGCCGGGCCGGGGCAATCGATCAATTACATGACATGCCACGATAACCTGGTGCTGTGGGATAAGTTGAAGCTATCGATGCCGGAGGCGACGGATGACTTACTGAAGCGGACGATGAAGATCGGTTACCTGGTGCTGCTGACTTCGCAAGGGGTGCCGTTCATGCAGGGGGGCGAGGAGTTTGGCCGGAGCAAAGGGGGGGACAATAATTCGTATCAATCGCCGGATTCGGTGAATGAGGTGGATTGGTCGCTCAAGGTGAAGAATCATGACATGTTTACTTATGTGCGGGATTTGATCGCGCTGAGGAAAGGGCATCCGCTGTTCCGATTGCGGACGCGGGACGACATCAAGGGGCGGCTGAGGTTCCTGCCGACGGATACGGGGCTGGCTTATGAGATCGACGGGAGCAGCGTGCCGGGGGAGACGTGGAACCAGGCGCTGGTGGTGGTGAACCCGGATAATGAGAACGCGATGAGCTTTGCGGTGCCCGGCGGGGAATGGGAGGTGGCCTGCGATGCCAAGGGGGCGACGATGGGACAGACGATGAGCGGGAAGATATCCGTGCCGGCGAAGTCTGGACTGGTGCTGTTCAAGCAGTAACAGTAGCGGGATGGAACATCCCGGGATCGAGCGGCTGCGGGCGCATTTGCAGCGGCATAACCGGCGGGTGCTGGGGCTGATGGCCGCGATGTTCCTGATCGCGGCGGTGCTGTGGGTGGGGCTGTATTTTGTGGTGTGGTGGATGTTCCTGATCGCCGGGACGGCGGCGAAGGCGGCGGATTTCCATCCGGTGGCGGGGCCGCTGATGAGGGGGTTTGCGGCTACGGGGGTGCTGCTATGCGCCTCCGCGTGGATCGGGAGGCTGATGCGGCCCAATGAGGCGGCACGGGATCACAAGAACTTTGGGGAGCACTTAATGGATGTGGTGCTGGCGGTGCCGCGGCTGACGCTGGCGGTGGTGGGGACGGGCGGGGCGACGGCGCGGTTGAGTGAGCCGGAACTCGAATACGCGTGGGAGATTCTCCGGCGGATGAATGAAGGGGAGAGGCCGGTGAGGGTGAGCGAGTTGCCGGTGGAAATTCCGGACGCGGTGATGCGCAGGAAGATCGTGCTGGCGCTGCAACTCAGCGGGGTGATCGAGATAAGAGCGAGCGCGGGGGGGGCGGTGCTGGGGTTCAAGAATGCCGAGGCGCGGCGGCTGGCGCAGGAGCGGGTGCGGCTGCGGTTCTAAGAGGGTTCACGTGTAAGTGCAAGTGGCCGGAGATAGGACCACGAGCACGAACGCCCGCACGGGCCAGCGGTCCGTGGCTACATTCGGGATTAGCGGAAGCCGTAGGCGAGGGACCAGTGGGTGCGCTCGCGGTCGGATTTTTCGATCTCGACGATGAGATAGTAGGAGCCTGTGGTCTTCGGGACTACGCGGGCGGCGGCCATGTGGGGCTTTTGCCAATGCTCTACTTCGGCGAGGTTGCCATCGGAGTCGTAGATGTGGACGGAGACGCGGGCGTTCTCGACGTCGGTGCCCATCCAGAACCAGTATTCGTTGCCCTTGAAGAGCTGGTGGACGATGGCTTTCTGCTGCTTTACCGGGAGATCGCCGCCCCAGTAGTCCTCGCGGACGGTGAAGCCTTCCTTTACGTAGGGATCGGCGGCCTCGAGGGCGAATGAGAGGGCGTCATCGATGGTGGCCCACCCATGTGTCGGAAGAAACAGAGCGAGACAGAAGAGCGCCAGGGCAAACTTTGGGAATGCTTTCACAAATTAATCAGAAGGAGGTGGGGAAATGGCGGTCACGAGGTCATGCACGATCTCCCGAATCTGGTCCACGGATTGGGACGAAATCTCTGAGTCGGCCTCGCCGATGAGGGGACGAATCTCCGGGAGGCGCTTCTGAATCTTTGCGACGACCGGATCGTCCTTGCGGCGGGGTGCCATGTGGGTAATGCGGTGGTCGAAGTAATCGAGGAGGGCGGGCTGGTGGAGAAGGCCGGCGCTGTCCTTGGTGTAGTTGCGGTTGACGACCTGGGCGAGGGCCTCGGTGCCGCGCAGCCAGCCGCCGAGGGAGACGAGCTGGGCCAGCTCCTCATCGTGCATCTCGGCCATGGCGTCCTTGACGTCGGTGAGGGCGCCGTCGAGTTCGCGCCGGACGCGGGGCCAGTCTTTTTTGTCGGCAAACTCGATGATGGCGCTGCTGCGGGCGACGACGGCCTTGCGGACGCCCATGGCGGCGGAAAGATCGAGGACGGTGCGGCCAATCTTTTTTACCTGCTCGGGGTCCTGGGCCTCGACGGCGATGAAGCCCTCCGCGATGACGTTGCCAAGCAGGAGGGCGGTCTCGGGACGGGCGCTGGGGACGGGAGCCGTGTCCGGGCGGAGAACGTCGTGCCAATTGGGCGAGCCGAGCTTGTCCAGGACGCCGAAGACCTCACTGGGGACGGGGACGATGACATCCTCGACGAGGGTGGCCTGCTGGGGGAGCTTGCCGACATCGATATGCTGGCGGGGCTCCTGGCCAATGGCCAGCGGGGCGAGGGGCGAGCCTCCCAAGGAGAAGAGAATGGCGATGAGGCTGACGGCCGGAGTGAGGGCAGCCATGGTGGCATTTGGCAAAAAATCGCGGTGCTTCATGGGATCAAGGCCGAGGGGCCGTGCCTGAGTTGGTAATTATGGGATCGAGCCTCACAAATCGGGGTCCGTCCATGGACTGAACCAGAGTGGCTCTTGGCAACGCAAGTTTTAAATTTTTTCCACTTCGGGCGAGGCTTTGCGTAACACGGTTTGGGGTTGACAGGCACCGTGGTTTCATTCGCAATCCGCGGACCTTTTGGCGGTATTCTCTTCCGCCAGCCACCCGTGAATCGCGAAACTTTCAGATCGCGCCCCCGAAATAAAAATGAAGTTTGAGCCGCTCGATTTTTCCCGCATCCGGACTTATCCGCTGGCCGAGCGCGCCAACAAGGTGGCGGTATCCGATTTTGCCCGGGTCCACGAGAAGGGGGAGAGCGTGGGAGCGTTTCTGGAGAAGCTGCCGAGGTTCCTGGTGGCGAACGACTTCCGAAAGCTTGCTGAGGCAATTGCCGAGGCGGTGCGGAATGGACGGCCGGTGCTCCTGATGATGGGGGCGCACCCGATCAAATGCGGGTTGAACCCGGTGCTGGTGGATGCGATGCGGCGGGGGATCGTGGCGGCGGTGGCCTTCAATGGGGCGGGGGCGATCCATGACTTTGAGACGGCGTTTCAGGGGGAGACGAGCGAGGATGTGCAGCGCGGGCTGGATGACGGGAGTTTCGGGATGGTGGATGAGACGCCGCGGCGGATGAATGCGGCGCTGGCTGCCGGGGTGGATGCAGGGCTGGGAGCGGGAGAAGCGCTGGGGCGGGCGATCAACGACGGGGAGTTCTCGAACCGGCACCTGAGCATCCTGGCCGCAGGGGCCGAGCTGGGTGCGCCGGTGACGGTGCATATCGCGATCGGCACGGACATTATCCACCAGCATCCCACGGCAAACGGGGCGGTACTGGGGGAGGCGTCGTACCGGGACTTCCAGCGGTTTGCCAGTGTCGTGGCGCAACTCGAGGGGGGGGTGGTGCTCAATATCGGGAGCGCGGTGATCATGCCCGAGGTTTTCCTCAAGGCGCTGACTATTGCCCGAAACCTGGGGCACAAGGTGGACGGATTCACGGCGGCCACCTTCGATATGATCCGTCAGTACCGGCCCACCGAGAATGTGGTCCGCCGGCCCACGCACCTGGGGGGACAGGGCTATTACGTCGTGGGGCACCACGAGATCATGATCCCGCTGCTCTTCGCGGCGGTGACGGAGCTTTTATGAATTACGACAAGATTTTCGCCGGGTTTTCAAAGGCCCGCGTGCTGGTGATCGGCGATCTGATCCTGGACCAATTCGTGTGGGGCCGGGTCAGCCGCATTTCCCCGGAGGCGCCGGTGCCTGTGGTGGAGGTGGACCGCGAGACGCAATATCCCGGTGGGGCGGCGAATGTGGCGCGGAACCTGAGGGAATTCACGGCTCACGCGGCGGTGCTGGGGATGATCGGGAGCGACGCGCACGGGCACACGCTCAAGCGGCTGCTGGCGGACGAAGGCATCCACATCGACGGGGTGCAACAGGACCCGGATTACCATACCATCGTGAAGACGCGGATCATCGCGCGGCATCAGCAGGTGGTGCGAGTGGATCGGGAGAAGAAGCTGCAGCCAACGGAGGCGCAATACGAGCGGGCCATCGCAGCGCTGGAGGGGATGCTGCCGAACCTGGATGCGGTGATTATCGAGGACTACGGGAAGGGGCTGATCCAGCAGGGCTTTGCCGATGAAATCGCGTCGCGGGTACGGGCGGCGGGGAAGGTGCTGGCAATTGACCCGAACCCGCAGAATCCGTTGCGATGGCACGGCGCGACCGTGATGAAGCCGAATCGCTCCGAGGCGTTCGCCGCGGCGGGCCGTCCGCCGAGCGAGCCGATCGAACCGGTGGAGAAGGACGAGGCGGTGCGAGATGTCGGGCGCATCCTGCTGGAAAAATGGGCCTGCGAAAGCCTGCTGATCACGCTGGGGGAGCAGGGCATGGTGCTGCTGCGCTCCGGAGAAGAGCCGTACCACACGCCGACGCGGGCGAAGGAGGTCTTTGACGTATCGGGCGCGGGGGATACGGCGATCGCGCTGTTCACGCTGGCGTTGAGCGCGGGGGCTTCGGCGAGCGAAGCGGCGGAGATATCGAACCACGCGAGCGGGATCGTTGTGGGCAAGTTGGGGACGGCGACGGTGAGCGCGGCGGAGTTGCAGCGGAGTTTTTCGAACCCGGAGGCGGAATGACGGGTCGGCGAAAGACGAATGCCCCCTCGCCTGCTGTTTTCCTGGATCGAGACGGGACGCTGATCCACAACGTGGATTATGTGAACGATCCGCGCGATGTGAAGATGTTCGCGGATGTGCCGGAGGCGTTGCGGCGGCTGAAGGAGGCGGGTTTCCGGGTGGTGATGATCACCAACCAGAGCGGGTTCGAGCGCGGAGTCGTGACGCAGGAGCAATACGAGGCGGTGCAGGCGCGGGTGCTGGAGCTGGCCGGGCCGGGTGCCATCGACGCCACATATATGTGTCCGGATTTCGGGCCACGGCGGAAGCCGTCGCCGGAGATGATCCTGGAGGCGGTGCGGGACTTGAACCTGGACCCTCGCCGCTCCTGCATGGTGGGGGACAAGGCGAGCGATGTGGTGTGCGGACGCGCGGCGGGGACGAAAACGATTTTCATCCGCACCGGCTATGCGCTGGACGCGCCTTGCGAGCCGGATTTTTTCGCGGCGGATATGACGGAGGCGGCGGAGTGGATATTGCGGGAGTGCGGGTGAGGGCCTCTATTTGCCAAACAACTTCACATTGCGCCGCATGCCCAAGATTCCCCGAGCAAATCTGGACAGGGAGGGTTTGGGGTTCTTAGAGTGCCAGAGTGCCAAAAGCCGTAGTTGCCGTACTGCCCGCCCGGTGGGGCTCGACCCGTTTCCCGGGCAAGGCTCTGCACCCCATCGCGGGACGGCCGCTGATCCAGCATGTGTGGGAGAGGTGCCAGGGGGCGAAGAAACTGGCGAATGTCATCATCGCGACGGATGACATGCGGATCGCGGAGGTGGCGTTTGGATTCGGGGCTGAGGTGGCGCTGACATCACCCCGGCACAAAAGCGGGACGGACCGGGTGGCGGAGGTGGCGGGGAAACTGCGCGGAGTCTCGCATGTCATCAATGTGCAGGGGGACGAGCCGGTGATCAGCCCGAGGCTGATCGATCAACTGGCGGGGACGCTGCTGGAGGAGCCGGGGGTGGAGATGATCACGGCGGCCAACCGTTTCGCGGCGGGCGAGGATGTGACCAATCCGAGCGCGGTGAAGGTGGTGCTGGACCGGGACTCGAACGCGCTTTATTTTTCGCGGGCGCCGATTCCGTTCTCGCGAGAGGGAGTTTCGTTGGTGCCGCACTATCGACACCAGGGAATTTATGGCTATTCTCTGCGGCTTTTGCTGAAGTTTGTGAAGTGGAAGCCGACCGGGCTGGAACAGACCGAACAGCTCGAGCAATTGCGCGCGCTGGAACACGGGGTGAAAATCCGGGTAGTGATCACTTCGCGTGTTTCAGCCGGCGTGGACCGGCCGGAAGACGTGGCCCTCGTGGAGCGTATGCTCCGTAAATAGCAGGAGCGAAGGCTCCCCCCGTTAAACCCCTTTATGAAATATATTTTTGTGACTGGCGGCGTTGTCAGTTCGCTGGGCAAAGGCCTTGCGGGCGCATCCCTTGGGACCTTGCTCGAGCACCGGGGGCTGAAGGTGGTGATGCAGAAGTTCGACCCGTACCTGAATGTCGATCCCGGCACGATGAACCCTTTCCAGCACGGGGAGGTGTATGTGCTGAGCGACGGGGCGGAGACGGACCTGGACCTGGGGCATTACGAGCGGTTTACCAGCGGCACGCTGGGCCGGGCCAACAATACGACCAGCGGGCAGATTTATGAGACCGTGCTGACGAAGGAGCGCCGGGGCGATTACCTGGGCAATACGGTGCAGGTGATCCCGCACGTGACCGATGAGATCAAGGCGCGGCTGCGGAAACTGGCAGCGGAGCAGCCGTGCGACGTGATCATCACGGAGATCGGCGGGACGACGGGAGACATCGAGGGGCTGCCGTTCCTGGAGGCGATCCGGCAATTCACGCTGGATGTGGGGTCGCGCAATGTCCTTTACGTGCACGTGACGCTGGTGCCCTTCATCAAGGCGGCGGGGGAGCTGAAGACCAAGCCGACGCAGCAGAGCATCGCAAAGCTGCGCGAGATCGGCATCCAGCCGCAGGTGCTCATCTGCCGCAGCGAGCATCCGCTGGGAGAGGATGTGCGGCAGAAGATGTCGCTCTTCTGCAATGTGCCGCTGGACGCGGTAATCGAGGCGCGGGACGTGGATCACACGATCTATGAGCTACCGCTGATGCTTCAGGAGGAGAAGCTGGACGAGATCACGTGCCAACTGCTCGGGATTACGGCGCCGCCGGCGGACATGTCGGATTGGAAGCGGTTCGTGAAGCGGGTGATCAGCCCGAAGAAGCGGGTAAAGATCGCGGTGGTGGGCAAATACATCGATCTTCAGGATGCGTACAAAAGCATTTATGAGGCGTTGACGCACGCGGCGGCGGCGCACGATTGCGGGATCGACCTTGTGAGGGTGGACGCGCAGGAGATCGAAACCCAGTGCCCATCGCAATTCCTGCGGGACGTGGCGGGGATCGTGGTGCCAGGCGGTTTCGGCGACCGGGGAGTGGAGGGGAAGGTGCGCGCGGCGCAATATGCGCGGGAAAACAATGTGCCGTACCTGGGACTGTGTCTTGGGATGCAGGTGGCAACCATCGAATTTGCCCGAAACGTCTGCGGGCTGGAGGGAGCGAACAGCACAGAATTTGATCTTGATTCGCCGCATCCGGTGATCTCCCTGCTGGATAACCAGCGGGACATTACTCAAAAGGGGGCCTCGATGCGGCTGGGCACATGGCCGACGATCATCCGGGAGGGAACGCTGGGGCGTCAGGTGTACGGCGCGGACCAGATCTTCGAGCGGCACCGGCACCGGTACGAGTTCAACCGGGACTACGAGGAGCAGATGGTTGCGAAGGGGTTCGTGATCGCCGGCACGTCACCGGACGGGAAGCTGGTGGAGTTGATCGAACTGCGGGATCACCCGTGGTTCCTGGCGTGCCAGTTTCACCCGGAGTTCAAGTCGAAGCCGAACCAGCCGCATCCGCTGTTCAAGGGATTCCTGGGGGCGACGCTGGCAAACCAAGGGTATTAGGGGAATTGCTGATTGCTAATGTGAAATTGATAATTGAAGAGAGGGCGCACGCGGATTCAGGTCAATTAGCAATCTGACTTTAGCAATTAGCAATTTCCCGGCCCCTACCAGTTCTTCGCCCACTGCAACATTGGGTCGCCAGGCTGCCCAGATGCTTGCGCGCCGGAGGTAGCAGTATAGGGGGGGCTGATACTCCCGCCGGTGGACCACAAGTCGAACGTGGGGTTGTAGCCGAAGGTGCCTGTCTTCCCTATGGTGCTGGCGCTTGCGCACGCCGTGGAGTAGCCGTAAACATTTCCGAAGGGATCTGAAAGGTAGAGCACCTTATTGCCTGAGCCGACCGCAGTGCTCATGTTACTCCTGCCCCACACGTCGGGTTTCATGTCCGCGATATAATTCTTCGTGCCCGAGGCGCTCCCCGTCCCCGAGCACGTCAGGTCACCCGTAAGCGCTTCATAAAGCTCCAATGAGGCATTCGTGTAATACGCGTTGGTGGAGGCTGAGTTGCCCGCACTGCAGGCGCCAACCTGCGCACCGGCCGGAAACAGGATATCGGAAGGAACATTCGTGCTGCCGGAGGTGGTGCCGTTGAAGCTGCCGGTAATCGCCGGGATGCTACCGGTAGTGGTCGCCGTCGGCTGGTAAGGATAGGTGCCGTTGTCCGCCTTGTAGGATTCGCAGCCGGCGGAGAGCGCCTGGATTTCCGCCTGGGCACGGGACATGGCCGCTTTTTTCTGGGCGAAACCGGCGATGGACAGGATCAGGGCTGCCAGAATGGCGATGATCGTCATGACGGTCAGCAGCTCGATGAGAGTAAAGCCACCCCGGCGGGCGACGGAACGAATAAGGTGCCTCATCTGAATACTCTTCTGTTCTAACCGCCATTCTGGCCCTGCATCCCCTGGATGATGGAGATGAGCGGCATGAACAGCGCGATGACGATGGTACCGACGATAACCGCCAGGATGACGATCATGATCGGCTCGAGCAGGGAGGTGAGGCCACTGACAGCGTTATCGACCTCGTCATCGTAGACTTCGGCGATCTTGAGCAGCATCTCGGGCAACTGGCCGGTTTCCTCGCCGACGTCGATCATGGAAATGACCATGGGCGGAAACACGCCGCTGGCTTCCAGAGGCTGGACGATGGATTCGCCCTCCTTGACGCTGTCGTGCACTTTGGAGATGGCATCGGCGATGACGCTGTTGCCGGCGGTTTCGCGGGTGATGTTGAGAGCCTGGAGAATGGGGACCCCGCTGGTGACCAGGGTGCCGAGGGTACGGGCAAAACGGGAGATGGAACTCTTGCGGGTCAGGTCGCCGAAGAGAGGCATGCTGAGCTTCAAGCGGTCCAGGATGATACGCCCTGCCGGGCTTGCGGCAAACATCTTGTACGCGATGGAAATAATGACGATGCCGGCGATGATGTAATACCACTGGGTCTTGAGAATGTTGCTGGCATCGATGACGAACTGGGTGATCGCGGGGAGCGGTTTGTTGCCCAGCATGTCGTGGAATATCTGCTGGAACTTGGGCACGATAAACGCGAGCAGGAAGGCGAGGATGAGCATCGCGATGATGATGACCACCACGGGATAGAACATGGCCGCGACGACCTTGTTCTTGATCTTCTCGGCCTTTTCCTGGAACTCGGCGAGACGGTTAAGGACCAGCTCGAGCACGCCGCCGAGCTCGCCGGCTTTGACCATGTTGATATAGAGCTTATTAAAGATTCTGGGATGCTGGGCCAGGCTCTCAGAGAACGTGCTGCCGCCCTGAACGCCATCGGCCAGGGCATTGATCGTGCCTTTGAGCACGAGATCGCGCTCCTGCTTGGCCAGCACGGTAAGGCCCCGGAGGAGCGGCAGGCCGGCGTCGATAAGCGTGGCCAACTGCCGGGTGAAAATCATGAGGGTCTTCGGCTTGACCGTCTTCTTCTGGAAGAGAACGACGCTCCCCTTCTTGGCCGGTGCGGCGGAGGACCGTGCCGCGACGCTCTTGGGGGTCTTTTTCTTTGCCGCCCGCGCGGTCGCCGCCTTGCCCTCCTCGATGACACTGGTCGGAAAATACCCGGACTGGCGCAACTGCGCGATCACGTCGTTGGAAGAGGTTGCCTCGAGAACGCCCACGGACTCCTGGCCGCGCGCATCCAAAGCGACATAATTAAATTTAGGCATAGGGGCGGAACTTAAGCAGCAGGAATTTAAGGGCGTTAGGGTGGAATGTCGAGCCGGAAAGGCTTTGGAGCCTGCTGGAATTGGGTTATCTCACAATTTTCATCGGGCCTGGTGAATTGAGAATCCATGCAACCGGTTTTGCAATCGTTTTTATGACATTTATACGTACGCCGAACCGCGGACGTTTCGAATGCCGTCCGTGATTCAGTCCTTCTCCAGCAGGAAGACCTGACCGGACTTCTTTTCAAGCGTCGATTCCACCTTCAGCATTGCAGGGTAGTCCTGAGGGTTGATGACGGCGGGCGAAGTTTGGGAGTCGTCGGTCAGGACATATTTGCCCGCGGTGGCCGTCGAGGTCATCCGCACTTTTCCGCCGCCAGCAGGGGCGTCGAGGCTTTCACTGCCGGGCGCGATGAGGATATCGTGAAACCCGAGTGGCAGCTCGATCTCCGTGCGCACGCTGGTGGTCCCTTCATGGGAAAGCATGAGGGGCAGGGTGCGGCGCTCGCCGCCGGGAAGCTGGACGAGGGAGGGTGTGAACGGCAGGTCGAAGTAGAGATATTTTCCATCGGCCACAGCATAATTATCCAGCTCCACGGAGAACTTTTCGGTGCCCGGATAGCTGTCGAATTGCTCGGTCAAATTCCCCACCGGGCGGGCACCCTGGTCGAACTTGGAAACGACCTCCTGATAGTAACGCTTCATCTCCTCCGGACGCAACTCGGCGAAGAAGCGGCTCTTCTCGTTATACTCGTTGCCGAAGTAATGCTTGAGGACTCCCATCCGGAGCTTCCCGTCGTCGCCGAACGAGAGCGTGTAGTTTGTCTCGATCCGGTCCTGGCAATTCTTTGCGGCGGTAATCCGCTCGCCGGCCTGGGTGGAGAGATCGATGCCGAGGCGGTCGTCATGCGCGGTCGAGCCGAGCCTAGAGTACTGGTCCGTGTCGTTGAGGTAATAGGTTTCGCCGTCGAGCGTAACCTTGACCAGGGGGGTATTGAAACTGTCCGGCAGCGGGAAGGATGTCGTGACGGCGCGGATTCCATCCGTCGGCGGGAGGTCCGAGGCGAGGACGAATCCGGGTTGGAATCCCGCGGCCGCCAGCATCGCATGCAGCAGGATGGCACGGTCCGCGGCGTGGCCATAACCGTCGGCAAGCGTGGTGTCGGCCTTCGATAGCTCGCTCAATGGCAACTCCGTGAAGGACGGGCCCGCCAACCGGATGGATCTGGCTACGAAATCGCGGATTGCTTTCAGGGTATCCAGCTTGCCCTTGTTTTGGCCGGCGATCTGCCGGGCCATCTCGCCGGCTTTCGTTCCAGCCTGCGAGCGGTTTTGGAGCGTGTCATTCAAGTCCTTGAGATAGGCATTGAAATCGCCGACGAAGTAATCGACACCGGGCTTGTAAACCCAATCGGGCGGCAAATCCGTCTCCGCGGGCAGCGCCGAGATGTTTTCCGCAGACCACCGATAGGTCTGCGTGCCGCTAACGGCAGCCGGGGCGTCGGCTTTGAGCGGAGCGCCGCCGGTCACCATTTTCTCGACCTTAAGGCCGGCCGGAGCGGTCAGTCTAAAGGATTTTTGCCGGAGGTCGTCGGGCAATTGAAACGGCTCGAATCCGCCAATGAAGGGCATGTTCTTCATGCGAATCTCGAATTCCACTTCGATGGTTGAGCCGATATCCACGCCCGGGAGGTTGGCGACCAGGATCTTTCCGCCGGTGTAGCGTTTTGCCGAGGCGCTGTCCTCGGCATCCATGACGTTCATTTCGGCCTTCGAAATTTCCTGGCGCTGGCCGGTTTTCGAAGTGACTACGCCGCGGATGAACCTGGCCTCCTGGCACGCGGGGTTGAAATGCAATTTAATCTCCGCCTCCTTGATCTTGCCGGCATAGGTGAGGATGCGCTTCGAGAAATTGACGCGGTAAACGGCCGTGTGCGCATCTGTCACTTCCATCTCCTTCTGGCTGTCCAAAATGACGGAATTCGATCCGACGGGAGGCGATTCGGGGGAAGCCTCCGCCAGCGCGGGTGTGATCGCGGCGGATTTCGCGAGGGCGAGGACGGGGGACTTTCTCGCGGCGTAGCCGAGCGCCTTCAGGGTGTGTTTCAGCTCCGCATATTGGGCGGGCGAGAATTCGACTCCCTTGAGCTTCAGCTCGCGGGAGCAATTGAGCGTGCCGCCATTTTCATCGAAAGTCTGGTGGTAGCTCACGCAGTCGTCTTCGACGGCTGGGCAGACCGGGATCGACTCCAGGGTGGCGAAGTCGCCGCTCAGGACGAGCGATATCTGCTCGTCCAGGCCCGAGGCCACGCGGGTGCGCATCGCGTACTTGCGTTTGTCGAGGCCGGTGCCCCCGAGGATGCTGTTCACGAGGCCGAAGTGTTTCCCGATCCAGGGGACGCTCACTACGGATTTACCGTGGCCGCTCGCGATCATGTCGTCCACGGAGAACTGCATCTCCGCTTTGATCGGCTGGGAGACGTCGAGCATGTTTTCGGGAGTCACCTTAAGGGATTTGAGGCGGGCGCCGGGAATCGACTTTTTCAGGCGCTCGTCAAAAAAGCGGCGGAGGTCGTCCGGTTTGAGGGCTGAGAATTCGTTGCGGTAAACATCGTCGTTGGCGCCGTCGAAGCAGAGCACCGACGTGGCTTCCAGCCTGCCAGTGGCGCTGAGCACGCCGGTGGTCTTGATCCGCATCAGACTTTCCTCCGGCGGCTTGAAGGAGCTGACGCGAATGGTTTCCCCTTCGGGCCGCGCCACGAGGAAGCTCTGGTTGCCGTCATACCACGGTTGCAGGTCGCGCGCGTGTTGATCGGTCGGATCAAGAAGGGTGTATTGGCCCTTGGTCAATTCCACCGCGGCGATGGCATGGTTGAAATTGGGGTCGGGAACCTCCTCATCCATCCTCGAACCGACATTTACCAAGACGGGATAGGCATTCAGGCCCGCGGCTCGCAGCATCGCGACCAGCAGTGCGGCTTTGTCGCGGCAGACTCCATATTGTTTGGCAAGGGTCACGCAGACATCGTGCGGCTCGTAGCCGGGGCGGTCTTTCTCCGGGGTCAGGCCCATGTAACGGATCTTTTGGGAGACGTAGTAAAACAGGGCCTTCATCTTATCCATGTCGGTATGGGCGCCGGCGGTAAGGGAATCGACGGTTTTCTTCAGCTCGGGCGAGGTGGCGTCGAGGTGCGGCTTGCTGAGGGTCCAATACCACTTGGAAACGTCGCGCCAGTCCGGGGTGGTGCTCACCAGGACCCGCTGCAAGGCGTTCTCGTACGGGGGCATCGAGGGCTCGTCAAACATGCGCGGGACATTGGTCACCTCCCAGCGATGGACCAGGGTCTGGTTGTCGCCGGGCTGGGTCGTGTATTTCACCGTCCCCGGGATCTGGTCCTTGAGGACTATTTTTTTGAGCGGCTTGGCGAGCGGCGCATGGCACTCATAAACCATGTGCCGGATGTAGCCGCTGCCTTCGAAGAGGTTCTCATCGGAAAACTCACCGGGAATGATCGAGCGCATGGTGGTGGTGCGGGTGATCCAATGGACGACATCGCCGATTTCCAGGTCGGGGATATTCACCAGCAGCACCTTGCTGTTCGGGTCGTAGATGTTCTCCTCCATCTGGCTGTCATCGATGGTCTCCGTGGAATTGGCGGCGACATCGACCGGCACCACCTCACCCGAGGGCCGGATAACCTCCAGCTTGACCACCTTGACCGTGAAATAGGGAAGGAGGAAACCGAGGGCCAGCGTGCGGCGGTCCCGCTTCCCTTTTTCCGTCAAGACTTTGACGAATACCTCATCCTGGTTCTTCGCGGTGCCGTCGGGCCGGTAGTCGTCCACGTTCATCTCGTCGATGGTCGCGTCGTCGCAATCCGGATATTTAGCCAGGGAGATATCGGCGGCGGCGGCAAGCTCCTTCTTTGAATCGAGCAATGCCCATTCGCTCCCGGTGTACGGGTCAGCCGCGGCCGCCATGGCAGGCAGCGGGGATGCGACTAATGCGGCCAATATGGCCAAAGCGGCCACCAGGAAGAGGGATGCGCGAAAAATAATTAAGTGTTGGAGCTGGTTGTTCATCGAAATGGGAAAATGGAACGTGGGGTTGGACAACCCGACTGCGCTTTCGTTGCCGCCTATTCTCGGCAATGCATCGCTAATGCCCGTCTTTGTAAGCACCGCGATCGAGGCTGGATCCCTGGAGGCCCCACGAATTACTCTGATTGAGCGCGGCAGCCGGCGCCGCGGGCCTGGTTAATGCGGCGGCGTATGGCTGGGCGGGTCGCGCCGCCGATTGCTGAAGTTTCGTCAGCGCAGCGTCCTTATCGGCCAGTTGCTGGGTGAGCAGGGCGTTATCCTGCTCGGACTTGGCGAGGCCCGCCGTCTGTTGTTTGTCATGGAAGTACAAGCCCGCCGTAGCCAGTACCAGGAGGAATACGAGGAGATTTTTCACCGCGAAAATGTACCCCACACGGAAAAGAGCGCGAATAAATTCTCCCGGGAGGGCTTCCATGGAGGGCTGAGCCCGGGCCAGAAGGGGTCTAAAAAGGCGCAACTTAAAGCAGCGACGCACCTAAGCTGCCGGCGCCTATCCCATCACTGGCTGACGTCTTTGTAAGGGCCGCGGTCGAGGCTGGAAGTCTGGAGGCTCCACGCTCCGGAAAGCGTGCTCTTTATCGGTTGAGACGCCCGAGTTCGTTGAGTTCCCTTTTCAGAGAGCTGTTGAGTGAGCAGGGCATTATCCTGCTGTGCCTTCGCCAGATCGTCCGACTGTTGTTTATCGTGAAACCCGAGACCCACCAAGGCCAGCAACAGGAGAAATATCACCAGATTTTTCACGGTTGAAGAAAGTATCCAAATCCGGCCTGAAATTTGAATAACAATCTATGGGTATTTGCCCGGCAGGATGATCAGAAACATCCTTGCCCTGTGGATCATACTCGCCTGCCATCGACGTGGGATCAAACGCTCGACCGGCGAAAGAGGCTCCAAACGGAAACGGCTTCGTCCGCCTTGGGTTTGGCCTGATGCTGGACCTTGAGCTGGCCCAGGATGGACTGGAGCCCGATGTATATTTTGTGCCAGCGCGCTTCGGCCATGCGGATGGAATCGGTATCCATCTCGATGAGGTACTTGAGCGATGGCGACTCGGCCAGGAGCTTGTGCACCTCCTCGCGCGTCGGGTACTTGCACTCCACGGCGGCGAGCACCAGCTCGAACTGCTGCGCCAGTACGCTCTTGAGTTCAAGGAATTGCGACTCGTCCTCAGGCTCGAATCTCTTGGCGCGCACGAGCTGAATATAATGGTGAAACTGTTTCCAGCACTCGGTGTAGTTCTCCACCAGGCTGATGGTGTTCTCGATCTCTTTCATGGGGGTTCCCTTGATTTTTTTAATATTCCTGCGGGGTCACGAAAATGATGGCGCCGCCCGCCAGGTCGCGTGCGCGAATCTCCAGGCCGGCGAAGTCGGCGGCCAGCTCTGTGAAGGGCGTGCCCATCTCCCGGGCTGAAGCCAGTGCGGAAAGAATCACCTTGCCGATGGCTTCCATCTGCTCGCGGGGAAAGGTGTGAGGCAGCGTGGAAATGACGATGCCGCCGGTGGCGGAAACAGTGTAGCTGCCGCGAGGGAATCGAGCGGGGCCCATGGCCCGCGAATTGATGAGAGGATTCATTCCTTGCCCAGATAGGTAGCCAGTTCCCTGCCAGCTATGCGGATGAGACGCGCGGTGAGTTTGCGATTCATGCCGGCCATGAGGTCAGTCCCGTTCTGCGAGAGCAGCACCACGCCGCGCACCAATCCCACGCCCTCCACGCTACGGAGCGGACCGGCGTTAAGCGTCTCTCCCAGTGTTTGAAACTCGCGCAGCACCCGATGGGTCCAGCCGGCAAGCTCCTGCGGGTTTTCGACCCCCCAGGATTCGCATTTGCCCGGACCGGAAACTAGAAGGAGCGATTCAACGCCGCGCACACCAGCCAGCGGCTGGAGAGTGCGGCTGATCCCGGGCGCTTCGGGCGTTCCATCGCCGCTGCCCGCGTCAGCCGCGGATTCGTCGAGCGATTGCGCACAGTCCAGCAGGAGGCTCTCATAGGAGCTGTATATGGCGCGGGGGTGATGCGGCTCGCCGGGAAGTATCTCGAAGTTCCCTGTCTTCCATGCAAAAATCTGCTTGAATGCCGCCTCGCCGCGCAAGTCCTGGATCTGCGCGTCGATGACATCGCCACGGTCCACCCAAACCCGCCCTTCCAGCGAGCCGCGGGTAATGTGCAGGACGGTGGAGTTTTGCGAGAGACACTCGATCTGGATCAGATCCATGAGGCTCTTGCTCTGGATGCCGCGGAAGCCGCCGTCTTGCACCCCTTGCGCCAGCAGGGCATCGACACATTCGCTAAAGAGGCGGATCTCGGTCGCAGTGGTCGGTTTCTCTGTATAAAGATCGATGCCGGAGGCGTAAGCCCGGGCGCGGTATTGCTGATCTCCCAGACCGGTAATGGCGACAGTCTTCAAGCTCGGAAAGCGCCGCCGTGCACTGAGAAGAACCTGGAAGCCGTCGATCTTCGGCATGCGCAGATCGGTGATCAAAAGGGAGAAGGGCTCGGTCTCCAGCAGGGCGAGAGCCCGGGTGGCGCAGGAGGCCACGCGGACGTCGGGATGGCTGGGCAACCGCGAGAGGATGCGGCTGTAGGTATCGAGGAATTCCTGATCGTCATCCAGGATCAGTATTTTCCGGGGGCAAGCGCGCAGTCCCGTGTCGCCGTCGCCCTTTTCGGAAACGGGCGCTGGCCCGCATTCTGCTGAACCGGGAACGGCGACTTCGAGAGGGGACCAGGCTTGTGCTTTGACAGGCATAATTTGCGACTCCTTTTTTCTAAGCCGGAACAGTGCCAGACCCGGACCTATCGTGAGCTTCCTGCAAAATCTTTTCAGCCGGCCCGTCCAATCCGGCCACGCCACCCATGTGCTGCCGGAGTCCGTCTCCTCCGATGGCACGATGGCGGCCCCGGCGGTCCGGCCGGTGATTAATGGGAGTAATGGGAGCCCTCACGAACCTCGGCCAACTCCCGCCACGGAGATTCGCGCTCCGGAGCCGGCCACGTCGGCGATTCGTCCGGAGGATTGCGTCTGCTTTCCCCTCAAGGCCATCACCGATCTCTTCCCGCTGGACCTCAAGGCTGTGCTTCGCAAGCAACCCTCCGAGAATGTGCATGTGCACATCCCGCGCGACATCATCCGCCCAAAGCTCGCGGCGGGAGTGGTCCGCATTCCATTCGCCCAGCTTCGCGCGGCAACGCCGGAGATATTCTTCCACGCGCAGGGCGCTCTCGACAATGTGAAGGTCGTGCTCCCCCTGGAGATCATTCTGCGGCAGGTGGCGCCGCCGCGGCGGGAGGATCAGCGCCAGCCGGCCATCCCGGTAAGCATCCCTTCGGTTTTTCTCAAGGCAAGGCAGGCGGGCGCGAGTGGCGTCCCGGCCCCCAAGCCCAAGGAAGCGTGGTATTCCCAGCGCCGGCCCACCTACGAGATGCCGGAGGAGGAGGAAGAGCCGGAGCGCGATGCACAGGATGCACAGGCAGGCGCAAAAAACGGGACGCCCTCCAATGGGAAGCCGGATCAATCCTTCGCATCGGTCACCCACCGCTCCCGCCGCATCAACGAGCCCAGAGAAGCATATTCCATCCCAATCGCATGGAACGCGGCTCCCGAGTCATCAGATTACCCGGATTGCCCCGATTACTTTACTCTCCCCCTCGCCTCGGTGCTGGGCGCCCTGCCGGCGAAAATCCGCCACGCGCTCAATGGCTCCGATGCCCAGACGGCGTCATTCCTTATCCCGCTGGCCGAATTCGAACCGCGGTTGCGCGCCGGAAAGCTGCTCTTCAAGTGGGCCCAAATGCGCGACTGGTGCAGCGTGCCGCTCCACTCGCCTGTCGCCCCGGATAGCGATATCGAACTGCCGATCGAGGCAGTCGTACCGCTCTTTTTCGCCGCCGGCACCGCGCGGGTGCCACGGAAACAAGTCGAGGTGGATACGCGTATCCCGGATGTTTTCTCAAAGTCGAAATTCTCCTCCCGCGTCCATCCCCCGAACACGGCCCCAACCCTAACCCCGGCCGAGGCCGAGCCGGAGCCAGCGGTCCCATCGCCCGCCCCGGTACGCGCCACGCCTTCGCCAGAGCCATCCCGGCCGGCGCATACAGCCACCGTTCCGGCGCAGGTGATCGACTACCTCCGGAAACTCGATGGCGTAATCGGCGCATTCATCGCCACGGCGGACGGCCTCCTGGTCGCCGGCGATGCGCCCGATGCCAACGAAAATGTCCTCGCTGCTTTCGCCCCCACGGTATTCGCGCAATTGACCAAGTACGCGGATATGGCGCAACTCGGTGCCCCGGAGTCGATCGACATCAATCTCGCGGACGGCAGCACGGTACACGTCCGCAAAGCTGGCAACCTTTACCTGGGCGTGCTCGTGCCGCGCGACCGCCCGCTTCCCCTCCGCGATCTCACCCGCCTCTCAATCGCTCTGCAACCCCATACATCCTAAGCCCATGGCACTCATCAACCAAGCCACCAAAGAAATCCAACTGAAGATCGTCTATTACGGACCGCCGAGAGGCGGCAAGACGACCAACCTCGAAAAAGTGCATGCCGAGGTGGATGCGACTCCGGAGACAAAGGGAAAACTCACCTCCCTGGCAACGAACAGCGACCGCACGCTCTTCTTCGACTTCCTGCCGCTGGAGACGGCGGTGGTCCGCGGCTTCAAGACAAAGTTTCAGCTCTTCACTGTCCCCGGGCAGGTCATTTACAACACCACGCGGCAACTGGTCCTGCGCGGCGTGGACGGACTGGTCTTCGTGGCCGACTCCCAATACGAGAAAATGGAGGAGAACGTGCAGACCTTCGGCAACATGATCCAGAACCTCGAGACGCTGAACCAAACCCTCGACGACCTCCCGTATGTCCTGCAGTACAACAAGCGCGACCTGCCCAACGCCGCCCCAGTCGATTATCTGGAGTACGTGCTCAATAACCGCGACACGCAAGTGCCTTCCTTCGCCAGCTCCGCGGTCAAGGGTGAGGGCATCTTCGAGACCCTCAACATGATCACCCGCATGCTGCTGCACAAACTGCTGACTGAGTCCGGACGCAAAGCCGCCTGATTAAGCCACCAGGCCGCTTTACCGCGGCCGCCGGCGACCAACCCCCGGCCCACCCACAATGCTCAGCCTTCCCTCCCTCATCGACGAAGACATCGCGGCGCTCGACGCCGCCTTGGGCGACTTTGTCGCGGCGAGCAGCTCGCGGCTTGCTATTTTCATCGATGGCGGCGGATTCATCGTCACCCGGCAGGGCGACGCGGGAGGGATCGACCTCGCCACCCTCGGAGCCCTGGCCGCGAACAGCTTTGCCGCCACCCAAGCGATCGCGAAGATCATCCACGATCACTCCGTCACCAGTCTTTACCAGGAGGGGGTTGAAAATAGCATGCTCATCCTCAGTGTTGGAGATTTCGGCTTCCTCGCCGCGGTATTCCCGTCACAAATCGGCGTTGGATCGGTAAAATATTATTCCCACGACGCCCTCGTGCGGATCAGCCGGCAGCTCGCCGCCGCCCGCTCCCGAGCCCCCGCCAACGGCCTGGACCTTGCCTCCATCAACCTCGCGGACACAGGGCCGCTCTTTCGCCGCCGAGCAACTTAGCCAGGCTCCATGGGACGAAAGACCGCAAATCTACGTAAATAGCTGGCCCACAATATGCTCATTTACGTAAGCCATCATGGCCGTCCTTCCCTAAGCCCCAAGTCCTGATGGACGCTTTCGAAAATTTTCTGAAGACCGCGCGCTTCCTCATCGTCGATGATGAGCCGGTCAGCGCGAGCGCCGTTGAGATCAGTCTCGCCGCCGCGGGCCAGGAGGACGTGCGCATCGTCACCAATCCCTGCGACGCGGCCGAAGCATTCCACGATTACCATCCTGACATCGTCCTGCTGGACCTTTCCATGCCGCTCATGGACGGCTTCCAGGTGCTGGAGGAATTGCGTAAGCAAATCCCGCCCGATGATCACCTGCCGGTGATTGTCATCACGGCCGATCCCCTGGAGTCCACCCGCCGGCGCGCACTGGCCGCGGGCGCAAGCGATTTCCTGACCAAGCCTTTCGGATCAACAGAATTGCGCCTCCGCGTGCACAATCTGCTCCAGACTCGCTTCCTCCACCTCGGACTCCGCGAGCAGAATCGCCGGCTCGACCAGTTGGTTACCGAGCGCACCCACGAACTTGAAGCCGCGCTGGATGAACTGCGCGAGACGCAGCGCCACGCGATCCGCGAGCAGCGCCTCCACGCCTTCAGCGAGATGGCGGGCGGCGTGGTGCACGATTTCAACAACGTCTTGATGATCCTCATGAGCCTCGGCGACCTGATGGGCCGCGAGATTCCCAAGGAAGACCCCGTCCTCCATGACTACCTCGGCACCATGCAGGCGGTGCTTCAGGAGGCCGCGCAGCTCATCGCACGACTCCACTACTTCTGCCGGCCCCGGCACGCTGACGATCTCTTCATGCCCACGGACCTGAAGAAGCTGGTCGAGGACGCCGTCCATCTCGCGAAGCCGAAATGGCACAGCTTGATGCGCGCCCCGGGACAGGACATCCGCCTTTCCATCCAGATGGAGAACGTCGACCCCCTCCCCTGCAATGCGTCGGAGATGCGCGAGGCACTCTTTCATTTGATCCTGAACGCCGTGGACGCCATGCCAAACGGAGGGATGCTCACGGTCGCGTTGCGAAGCGTGGAGGGCGGCATCGAGATTTGCGTGGAAGATACGGGGGTCGGCATGACCGAGGTAGTGCGCGCACGGTGCCTGGACCCATTTTATTCCACCAAGGGCGAGACAGGAACCGGCCTGGGCCTCGCGATGGTCCACGGCATCGTCCGCCGGCACGCCGGCGAGATCGAGATAACCAGCCAGCAGGGCGAAGGCTCCACGTTCCGAATTTTCCTGCCCCAGAATAACGCCACTGCCCGCGCCGCCCGGCCCGAGCAATCCCTGGCATTGGCGCGCCCGCTACGCATCCTGCTTGCGGAGGATGACGAACGGCTGCGGCAACTGATCGCGCTCCAGATGGAATCGATGGGGCACATCGTCGAGTCCGCCGCCGATGGGAACGAGGCGTTGCGGAAGTTCCACGAAGCCCCGTTTGACCTCATCCTCACGGACCTCTCGATGCCGCAGCTTAACGGGATAGCCCTCGTGGAAGCCGCGCGCCAGATCATCGCCGAGATCCCTGTCATCATGCTCACGGGCTTCGGTGCAATGCTGTTACCCGACGGAGAACGCCCGCCAGGCGTGGACATCCTCCTGCCGAAACCGGTGACACGGGACAATCTGGCGGCCGCTATTGCGCAGGTGGCCGCGTAGGGAAATTGCTAATTGCTAATGTGTGATTGCTAATTGAAAAGACGGCTCGCGCGCCGCAATTTGCAATTTTCCCCTCCATGCGTCTCATTCTCCTCACCGCCTGTTTCCTCGCCGCGATCACGATCTGCCGGGCCGGCGACCGCAATCCGGAACCGCTTCGCGCAGTCGCGACCACCGACTCCACGGAAGTGCATCCGGACGACGTATTCGACGTCACCCTGAGCCTGGAAAACCTGACCAATGCCGTCCAGAAAATAACGATCCCCGATCCCGCTTGGGACCGCGTCTGGAGATCAAGCAATCGCCATGTCACGTGGGATTTCTGGGACTCCGATTTCAATGACCAGCTCACGATCGAAATCCCCCCGCACGGGAGTTACGTTTTCCCGAAGCCGCTGAAGATGTTCGTCGACATCCCGGGCAAGAAATCCCGGATGGAGTTCCGCATGGGCTTCAAGACCAAGGCATTCGGCAAGACGCTCTGGAGCACCCCCATCTCCATCGACGTGACCCCATAGCGCCCTTCGCCTTCAGCCCCTATGGCGTAGCTGACGGACTGGCTGAGGCCAGCGCCTTAGCCTGATTCTCCTTGCGCTCAAGATCCTTCTGGATCTTCGAAAGCTTCTCCCGCAAATCGCGCCGCGTTGCCCCGGTAAGGCTGGGCTCGCTCGTTTCAACCCTTCGCACCTCGCCGATCGCGCGGTTCAATTCGTCTCCATCCGCCTTGGTCAATGCGCCGGAGGCCAGATCGCTGCTGACCTGTTTCTCAAGTTCCTTGATTTGCTTATTGATGAACGGCGCGGCGTCCGGTGCGGCGACTGCGACGGCGGCGATTGCGATCAGCGTAGCGAGCGAAAAGAGGGGCGTTTTCATATATGCTATCTAACCCTGCCGACCGCTTCCCGTCTCGCCAAAAATTTATGGTTGTAGGCCCCGCCCCTGACCCATCTGTCAGCAAAAGGCGGCTCGTCCCGGTTTTTACGCCGCCCCACAGCCTGCCTGATCAGAGCATTCGAAATCCCAGTCACTATGAGATTCACTTCACTAAAACTCGATTCCCTGCGTGACCTCTACCTTGAGGAACTACGCGACCTCCACAGCGCTGAAAACCAGTTAATCAAGGCCCTGCCGAAGATGGCTGAGGCATCCGCCGACAGCCAGCTCAAGCAGGCATTCCTCGACATCTCGAACAGACGAAAACCCATGCCGCCCGTCTCGAAGAAATCTTTGAGGCGCTAGACGAGAAGCCCACGGGCGAAACCTGCCAGGCCATGGAAGGCCTCATCAAGGAGGGTTCCCAGATGATCAAGGCCCAGGGCGACCCGGTCGTCCGCGACTCCGGCCTCATCGGGGCCGCCCAGCGTGTTGAGCATTACGAAATGGCCGGCTATGGCACCGCCCGCTCCCTGGCGCAGCGCCTCGGTGAGCATGAGGCCGCCGGAATCCTCCAGGACACCCTGGACGAGGAAGCCGAGGCCGACACCCTGTTGACGGAAATCGCCGAAAGCATGGTTCCCATCGCTCACTAAGGCCGGGTCCAGTCTAGAGTGCGATCCACCGGGGGTTGCGCCGGTCCGGCGAGAGTCAGGGCCGCGCAACCCCCATTTCCGCATTCCGCCGCCATTCCATTTGGTTGTAAACGTCGTTGACACCGTGACCCGGCGCGCGTACAAAGACCGACCCGCGATCCTGCGGCCAATTTTTCTACGTTTTCACGAATATGTCGAATACCCAAGTAATCCTGACAGAACCCATTGCCGGCCTCGGCGCTGAAGCTGACGTCGTCAAAGTCAAGCCCGGGTACGCCCGCAACTTCCTAATCCCGCGCGGCAAAGCATTCGAAGTCACCCCCTCGACTCTCAAGCAACTGAACCAGTTGAAGGCCAAGCGCGCCGAGCGCGAAGCCCGCGAATTGAACGAGGCCGAAGACCTGGCCCGCCGCATCAACAAGCTCAAGATCACCCTGAGCCTGGAGACGGGCGAGACCGGCAAAGCCTTCGGCTCCATCACCGCCAAGGACATCGCCGACCGCCTCAAGGGCGAGCTGGGCGGCGTCGAAATCGAGCGTCATCGCATCGTGCTCGAGCGGCCCATCAAGGACACGGGCGCTCACGAGATCGAGATCAAGCTCTTCCACGACGTGGTCGCCCGCCTCAATATCACCGTAAAGTCCACCTCGGAGGCCGCTGGCGAGAAGGGCGAGAAGGCCGCCGGTTCATCCGAAGCCGAACCCGCCACCGAGCAGGGATTCCGCTCCAAGGCCAAGGCGCGCCACTCGAAGTAGGTTTATTTCGAAAATGGATGGCTCCAGTGTTTCCACTGGCAAGCCGGCCCAAAAAGCTGGAGAACGCGCGGATGGCGACCTGCGGGGCAAGGTCACTTATTTACCGGACATTCACCGGTTATTACCACAGAGCCCCGATGCCGAACAGGGGGTCCTCTGTTCCTTTCTCCTCAATCCGCGCGAGGTAGGCGGCCTTTGTGTCGAGCGCGGCGTCTCCGCCGAGTGCTTTCACATCCCGGCACACGCCGGCGTGTTTGCCGTGCTGCTCGAGCTCTGGAACGCCGCAAAGCCCATCGATTTCATCACGCTCACGCAAGTGCTGCGCGACCGCAACCAGCTTGACCAGGTGGGCGGCGCGGCGTTCATCACCGAGCTTTTTACCTTCATCCCCACAGCGGCAAACGCGGCCTACTACATCGAGATCCTCCAGGAGAAATGGACCCTTCGCCAGGTCATCACCACCTGCACGGAATACGCCGCCCGCTCCTACGACGAGCAGGACAACGTCCCCACCCTCCTGGACGAGGTCGAGCAGCACATCAACAAGATCGCCCGCGAGCGCTTCCAAACAAAAAACCTCTCCATGAAGGACCAGGTCATGGAGGCCATCGAGTCCATCGAAAAACTCTACGAGCGCCGCGGCAGCATTACCGGCCTGCCCACCGGCTATAGCGAGCTGGACAAAATGACCGACGGCCTGCACGCGGCTGAGATGTTCGTCATCGCCGCGCGTCCCAGCATGGGCAAGACGGCGCTCGCGATGAACATCGGCGAGCACGTCGCGGTGGACCACAAAATGCCCGTCGCCATTTTTTCCCTGGAAATGAGCAGCCAGCAACTCGTCCAGCGGCTCCTCTGCTCGCGGGCGCGGGTCAATCTCCAGCGGGTGCGCGACGGCTTCCTCTCCGAGCGGGATTTTCCCAATCTCACCGCCGCCGCGTCCAAACTGGCCGAGAGCAAAATCTTCATCGATGACACGGCCGGCCTCAGCATCCTGGAGCTGCGTGCAAAAGCCCGCCGCCTCAAGACGCAGCACGACATCCAGCTCATCGTCATCGATTACCTCCAACTCCTGAGGTCCACCTCCCGGCGGGCCCAGGACAATCGGCAACTCGAAATTGCGGAAATCTCCTCCGGCGTCAAAGCGCTGGCCAAGGAACTCGCCATCCCCATCATCGTCCTCGCCCAGCTCAACCGTAACCCGGAAAACCGCTCCGGCGACAACAAGGGCCGCCCCCGCCTCAGCGATCTGCGCGAGTCCGGC
>Ga0182030_10004408_pt1 | contig 30003 bp, 23 predicted proteins | sample 812S3MmetaG_FD_121299 | JGI IMG/M metagenome (GOLD analysis project Ga0182030, IMG submission 121299) | Permafrost microbial communities from Stordalen Mire, Sweden - 812S3M metaG (Illumina Assembly) | ecosystem: Environmental > Terrestrial > Soil > Wetlands > Permafrost | place: Sweden...
AAGTCAAACGGGAACTCGCAACCGCGGCCCGCCGGGCCGGAGCGCGGTATCCGGCTCACGCCGCCCCCTGCCCCGCCACCCGCCGCAACCCCTCCGCATCCAACCGCAGCAAGACCCAGTCGTCCATGGTCCGCGCCCCGAGGCCCCGGTAAACCGCGAGGGCGTTCCGGTTCCAATTCAGCGCCGACCACTCGTAGCGCGCGCACCCGCGTTCCGCCCCAATGCGGGCCACGGCGCGGATCAATCCGAGCCCGAACCCCTGCCGCCGGAACTCCGTCCGGACATAGACATCATCCAGCCAAATCCCGGGCCGGCCCGTGAAGCTGGAAAAGGTGAAGAAATAGATCGCATACCCGGCCGGCTTCCCGTCACACCACCCGAGGAGTGCCCCCGCTGCGGGCTGCGGCCCGTGCCAGGCCTGATCCAGCGACTCCACCGTGGCCTCCACGGTGTGCTCCAGTTCCTCGAACCGCGCAAGTTCGCGAATCATCTCCAGCAGCAACGGTGTCTCCGCCTGCGTCGCGGGCTTGATCTCAAAGCTCATCCCGGAGCTTAGTTCGCGGTGGCGTGGATGGCGATTTAGAACCGCTCCGGACCGTGAGCACCGCGTTCGTGCGGCCGGGGGGAGAAAGTCGCTTTGACCGCCGAGGGCATAACAAAAAGCGCGGGAATGCCGCGCACTCCAAACGCTGCGCGAGGGAGGGACACGGGTCCGGCGTCGCGAAGCGCTTGGAATGCGGCGCATCCCGCCGCTTTGGCGCAGGCTTGGCCAATGGCCCCGGGACCATCAGGCCCGTACGGCGCAGCCAAGCCCACGCCCCAGCCTCCTCGGAAAAAAACCGAAAAAAAAGATCAAATCCCATTGACACAAAGTGAGCGATGTCCGATGCGTGACGGGTGAAGAAAAACACCCGGGTTGGCAGCGGCGTCCGGGCGCAAAATCGAGGACCGTTCCAGGCCGGCGGCGCAACGCGCGATCCCGGCTTGCTCACGAAGGCGTGCGGCGATGAGTAGCCTCCCCGCGGTTGGGCGGCGCGCCTCCCTGCTCCTCGCCTGCCTGCTCCCCATTTTCACTGACACGGTCTCCCGCGCGGAGACCAACGACCCGCTCGCCGTCATCCGCGCCCGGGGCGAGTTGCTCTGGGGGGCGGACGCCGAGGGCGGCGCGCCCTACGTCTATCCCGATCCGGAGCACCCGGAGAATCTGATCGGCTTCGAGTACGACCTCGCCGACGCGCTCGCGGCGCGGATGGGGGTCAAGGCGCGGATGGTGCAGAACCAATGGGAGCAGCTCATCCCCGCGCTGGATCGCGGCAATTTCGACATCATCCTCAACGGTCTCGAGATCACGCCCGAGAACCAGCAGCACATCACCCTCAGCCGGCCGTATTACGTGTACGCCCAGCAAATCGTCGTCCGCCGCGACACCGGGGGACTGGCGCGGATGGCCGATCTCGTCGGCCGGCCGGTCGGCGTGCTGGCGTCGTCCGCCGCCCAGCGGCTGCTCCAGCGCGCGCCGGGCGTGGACCTCCGCATCTACCCGGGCAATGTCGAGAGCCTGCGCGACCTCAAAGCCCGCCGCATCGAGGCCGCGCTGCTCGATCTGCCCATCGCGCTGCATTACGCCAAACCCGACCCCGCGTTGAAACTCTCGGGCACGCCCTTCGCCCCCGGCTACTACGGAATCGGCGTGCGCCGGGCGGACACGAACCTGCTGGCCGAGCTGAACCGACAGATCGCCGCGCTGGCCGCGGACCACACCCTCGAGCAGATCTACCGGAAATACGGGCTCTGGGACGAACGGCAGGCGGACCTCGGGAATTACCACGCGCAGACCGTCCAAAAGCAAGCCGCCATCTCGACGATCCGTGAGTGGCGGAAATACCTCCCGCCGCTGCTGTGGGGCGCGGTCACCACGGTGGAACTGAGCGTCCTGGCGATGCTGGTCGCCGTGGCCGCGGGTCTGGTGGTGGTGCTGGTCCGGCTCTACGCCCCGCCGCCCTTCTCCTGGCTGGCACGGGCTTATGTCGAGGTCGTGCGTGGCACTCCACTGCTGATCCAACTCTTCCTGATCTACTATGGCCTGCCCGAGATCGGGATCAAATTCAACGCGTTCGCCGCCGCGGTGCTCGGCCTCGGCCTGAACTACGCCGCCAGCGAGGCGGAGAACTACCGCGCCGGCCTCCAGGCAATCCCCCGGGGCCAGACCGAGGCCGCGCTTGCCCTCGGCATGACGCGCGCCCAGACCCTCCGGCGCGTGCTGATCCCCCAGGCGGTCCGGTTGGTGATCCCGCCGGTGACGAACGATTTCATCGCCATGTTCAAAGACTCGTCCATCGTCTCGGTCATCACCATGGTCGAGCTGACCAAGGTTTACGGAATGCTGGCGATGTCGACCTACGACTACATCGGGCTGGGGCTGATGACGGCGGCCATTTACTTTCTCCTGAGCTATCCCGCGTCACTCGGCGCGGCCTGGCTGGAGCGTCGGCTTGCGCAAAATGATCACCGTTGAAAACCTGATTAAGTCGTACCGCAGCAACCGGGTGCTGCACGGCATCGACCACGCCCAGGAGCGCGGGGAGGCGGTCTTCCTGATCGGCCCGAGCGGCTGCGGGAAGAGCACCTTCCTGCGCTGCCTGAACCAGCTCGAGATCGCCGACGCCGGGCGGATCACCATTGACGGCGTCAGTGTGGAGGGCGGGCGACCGCCGCGCAACGGGGAGGAGCGGGAACGCCAGCGCCAGCTCCGGCTGCGGGCCGGGATGGTCTTCCAATCCTTCAACCTCTTCCCGCACCTCACCGCGCTGGAGAACATCACCCTCAGCCCGCAGGTCGTCCACGGCCTCGCCCCGGCGGAGGCGGAGGCGCGCGCGCGCGCCCTGCTCGCCCGGGTGGGGCTGGCGGCGAAGGCGGATGCCTACCCCGGCCAGCTCTCGGGCGGCCAACAGCAGCGCGTGGCCATCGCCCGCGCCCTCGCCATGGAGCCGCGCGTGATGCTCTTCGACGAGCCGACCAGCGCCCTCGACCCCGAGTTGCGGGACGAGGTCCTCCAGGTGATGCGCGGCCTCGCCGAGGACGGCATGACCATGATCGTCGTCACCCACGAGATGCAGTTCGCGCGCGACATGGCCACCCGGGTGCTCTTCTTCGACGCGGGGCGCGTGGCCGAGTCGGGTCCGCCGGAACAGATCTTCTCCGCGCCGCAGCTCGATCGCACCCGCGAATTCCTCAAACGCTCGGCGACGGTCGGGGGAAGGTGATCGCGTCCCAGGCCCCGCAGCGACCTGAGTGGTCCTCCGCGCCGCCGCCGCGTGAACCCCCTTCAGTCGACTCTTCGCGCCTTCGCGTCGTCGCGTGAGCCATCATGCCCCTCCCCGCCCCCGAGGGCGTGCACGAACCGGACCGCCAGCGGGTCCTTACCGTCCACCCCCTGCAAGACCAGACGCCGAACCACCTCGCGCAGCTCGCGGTCCTCCCGATCGGTGATCACAAAGTCGGTCGGAATGCGCTTCACCAGTCCGAATAGATCGACGCGCTCGAACTGACGGTCGATTCCGAGCAGGCTGGGGGGGGCGGCCGGGATCGCGCCGGCGTCCTTGAGCCGCACGGGAAAGTAGTCCACGAGGCCCTGCGCCTCCAGCTCACGGATATGATGCCGCGTGGCCGCGGCCACCAAGGCTTGCTGGTGGTGGTAGATCTTGTGGAGGGTGGCGAGCCCCTCGGAGGCGCCGCGGATGGGCAATCCAAAGCGCCACGGCACCAGGTCGGGCGGCTCCGCCCCGGCATACCGGTCCGGCGCATTGTCGGCGTCCACCGCGAGCAGGACCAGCTTCGCCGGGGCCGGTCCTCCCCGGCTCCGCAGGTGCTCGAAGAGTTGCAGGGCGGTGATCACGCCGCTGTTGTCGTAAATGCCGCCGTCCACGAGGGTGACTTGCCGGCGCATCCACCAGAGCGGCGAGTTGGTCTCGGCCCGGTAGAAGCGGAGCGCGAGCGGCTCGAACACGCCGGGAAAGGCCGAGCTCGCCATCGCGGCGTAGGCGAGCGGGAACCGGCCGGGCGGACTGCCCAGATCCTCCAGGGTCGACGCGTGCTGGAACAGGGTGCCCAAGCCGGCCGACACGGGCGCCTCCCCGATCCACTGAAAGAGCGGATCCGGGGCGAGGCGGGTCAGGGGATCGCCGCTGAGGTCACGGTGCACCACCGACTGGGTGAGGATGAAAGGCCGCGCGGTCTCCCGGCACGTGGCGTTGAAATAAAACCGCGGCCGCGCCGGCAGATCCCCGAGCGTGAGGTCGTGGAGGAACGGGAAGAACGGCACGCCGCGCTCGTGAAAGAGCGCCAGATTGTGCGCGAAGAGATCGAGCGTGTCCCAATCGGTCAGCAGTTGCATCACCGGAGCGTAACCGAGGTTGAGCGGCCAGAAGTAAAAGAAGGCCGCCATGCCGCCCAGGTGTTTCGTCCCGGATCGACTGGCATCCTCGTCCGCCAGGGTGCTGAAGGAATTGGTCCGGATGCCGGCCCGGTAGCGCAGCGCGGCAAAGCTCGCGTAAATCGACCCGCCGCTGCACGTGGACCAAGCGTCGAAGTGCGCGCCCAGCGGCCTGGCCGCCGCCTCGGCGGGCTCGATCTCGTTGTACTTCTCCTCCAGGCAGGCGAGCGTGTGGGCCGCCATTCGCGCGGCCCGCGCCCCTCCCCCGCTCAGGCAGACCACCACCAGGGGTTCGGTGCGACGGAGGTCCGCCAGCGAGTCGTAGCGCGCGCCGGTGGGAGCGGCGGCGTTCGTCGGACCGATGTCCGCCGGCTTCAGAGTGCGCGGGTCCACCCCCACGGCCAGAAGCTCCTGCTCGTTGAAGGGTTGGTTGACCGCCGGCGCCGCCAGGGTGACCGGGGATTTGATGCGGGAGAGGCCGATCATCCCGCGCTCCACCGGGCGGCAGCCGATCGCGAGGGTGCCGGCCAACGCCATGAGCACCCACCACTTGGCAAAGTTCCGCGACATACCCGCCCTTCTAACGGCGGGCGAGCGCCGTCGCAACCTTTTTCGCTGGCTCGCCACCGGCACTCCGCGGCCAGCCGCGGCCCCGGGAACAAGCGCCTCTGATCTCACTGTGGCGTTGATCCCCTCCCCCTCTCCCGTCGGATGGGAGAGGGCCGGCCTGTCCGCCATAGCCCTGGCGACGGCGGAGGTGAGGACCGCCCTCGCGCCCACCCCCCTCCATCGCCTTCCGCCCAATTCGAGGTTTGCCCCCGGGACCGGGTTGGTACAGACTCGCCGCAACCTGACGATTATGAAGCTGAATGACCTTCCCACCGGGGCGCGCGGCGCCTCCACCCGCAGCACCGATCACCTGGCCGGCTTGAAACTCGCGCTTGGACTCTGCCTCGCCGCCACCACGGCCGCCACCGCCGCCGACTGGGGCCAATACCGTGGCGCGGCCACCGCCGGGATCTCGCCCGAGAGCATCCGCACCTCCTGGCAGGAGGGTGGGCCCAAGTGCCTCTGGCGCGTCCCCACCACCACCGGGTTCAGCTCGTTCGTCGCCGCCGGCAACCGGGCCTTCACCATCATGGCGCGGGACCATGACGGCGCCCCGGGGGAAATGTGCGTGGCGTTCGACGCCGCCAGCGGCAAGGAACTTTGGGCCGCGGCCGTCGGCGCCGCCAAGTACCAGGGCGGCGGCGACAGCGGCACGCCGGACAACAAGGGCGGCGACGGCCCCCGCTCCACCCCCGCCGCCGCCAACGGGCGGGTCTTTGCCTATTCCTCAACCCTGGTCCTGCATTGCCTCGACGCCGCCACCGGCAAACCGCTCTGGCAGCAGGACGTCGCGGCCGCTTACGGCGGCAAGAACATCGGCTGGTCCAGCGCCATGTCGCCCGTGCTGGATGGGGACCTCGTTTTCGTCGCCGGCGGCGGCGACGGACAGTCCATGCTGGCCTTCAAACAGGCCACCGGCGAGGTCGCCTGGAAATCGGGCGACGGTGGCATCACCCACGCCAGTCCGGTGGTGGCGACGATCGGCGGCACCCGCCAGGTGCTCTTCATCCTTCAGAACGGGCTGGTGTCCGTCGAGGCCGCCACCGGGAAGAGCCTGTGGAAGTTCGACTTCCCCTACCGCACCTCCACCGCCTGCTCCCCCGTGGTCTCCGGCGACATCGTGTTCTGCACGGCCGGGTACGGCATCGGCAGCGCCGCGTGCCAGGTGACCAAGACCCCTGAAGGCTTCGCGGCCCGCGAACTCTGGCGCGCGAAGGGCGACAAGGCCGTGGCCAGCCTCTGGAGCACGCCGGTCGCCAAGGACGGTTTCCTCTATGGCATCATGAGCTTCAAGAAATTCGGCGCCAGCGGCCCGCTCCAGTGCATCGACCTGAAGACCGGCGCGGTCCGGTGGGAACAGACCGGCTTCGGCGCAGGCCAGGTGATTCTCGCCGGGAAGGAACTGCTCGCGCTCTCCGATGACGGGCAATTGGTGGTGGTGAACCCGAGCGCGAGCGGTTACCAGGAGCGCGCCCGCTTCAAGGCCGTGGCCGGCAAGTGCTGGAGCACGCCCGCCCTCAGCGGCGGCCGGTTGTTCCTCCGCAGCACCAAGGAGGGCGCCTGTTTTGACGTGGCCGCCCGCTAAGCCGGCCCGCCGGCCAAACCCCATGAGCCCACGCAAACTCCAGGCCCTCGCCCGGGAACACGGCACCCCGTTGGTCGTCGTGGATCACGACGTCCTCCGGGCCAACTACGCCGAATTCAAGCGCCACCTCCCCAAGGTGCAGGCCTACTTCGCCGTCAAGGCGAACGCCGAGCCGGCCATCATCCGCACCTTCTACGCGGCCGGCGCCAGCTTTGACGTGGCCTCGCTCCCCGAGTTCATGGCGGTGTATGAGAACATCCGGCACCTCCCGCCGAAGGAGCAGCAGGATTTCATCTGGGACAAGATCATCTACGCCAACCCGACCAAGCCGAAGGAGACCCTCGAGGCGCTCGACCAGTACAAGCCGCTGGTGACCGCCGACAACCTGGCTGAGCTGGAGAAAATCCGGCGGCACGCCCCTCATGCCGGTGTGGTCCTCCGCCTCCGGGTTCCCAACACCGGGTCCATGGTCGAGCTTTCCTCGAAGTTCGGGTGCGATCCCGGCGAGGCCGTGGATCTCATCCAAGCCGCCTTCAAACTCGGCCTCACCGCCGAGGGCATCAGCTTTCATGTCGGCAGCCAGTGCACCAATTTCGAGAACTTCGTCCAGGCCCTCGACATCGCCTCCGCCGTCCTGCGCGAGTCGAAGTCGCGCGGCCACGACCTCAAGATTCTGGACATCGGCGGCGGCTTCCCGGCCCCGTACAACGAGCATGTGCGGCCTTTCAGCACCCTCGCCCGCAAGATCAACGCGGAAATCGAACGGCTGTTCCCGCCCGACATCCAGATCGTCGCCGAGCCCGGCCGCTTCCTCGTCGCCACCGCGGCCACTTCCATCGCCCGCATCATCGGCCGCGCCGTCCGCGACGGCAAACGCTGCTACTACATCAACGACAGCGTCTATCACACCTTCAGCGGGATCATCTTCGACCATTGCCAGTACCCGCTGAAGGCGTTCCGCAAGGGCAAGACCTCCGTCTGCGCGGTGTTCGGCCAGACGTGCGACGCCCTCGACACCATCTCCCTCTCGGATGAACTGCCGGAGATGGAAATCGACGATCTGGTGTACGCCCAGAACATCGGCGCCTACAGCAGCGCCTCGGCCACCTGGTTCAACGGGTTCCCGCCGGCCAAGGTGATCCACACCAACGAATAGGGGGCCACGATGCCGGTGCTGGTCAAGATCTGCGGGATCACGAGCGTGGAGGACGGCTTGGCCGCGGCCGAAGCCGGGGCCGATGCGGTCGGGTTCGTCTTTTGCGAGAAGAGCCCGCGGTTCGTCCACGTCGAGACCGCCGCCGCCATCAGCCGGGAACTGCCCGGTCACCTGATCCGGGTCGGTGTCTTCGTTGACGCTCCGGTCGGCGACGTGATGCGGGCGGCCTCCGAGTGCGCCCTGCAACTCCTCCAGTTCCATGGCAGCGAAACGCCCGCCTACTGCCAGCAGTTCGGCCTCATGCACATGAAGGCCTTCCGCATCCACGGCCCGGAGACCCTGGCGCAGTTGGACGATTACCCCTCCGACGCCTGGCTGCTGGATGCCTGGTCACCCGCCGCGCTGGGCGGCACCGGGGCCACCTTCAACTGGGACCTGGCGGTGGAAGCCGGCGCCAAGGGGCGCCCGGTCTTCCTGGCTGGCGGCCTGACCCCGGAGAACGTCGCCGAGGCCGTACGGAAGGTGCGCCCGTTCGGGGTCGATGTCTCAAGCGGCGTGGAAGCCTCGCCCGGGAAGAAGGACCACGCCCGTGTCCGCGCCTTCGTCAGCGCTGTGCGCGAGGCGTCGAGGGAGAGCTGAGGGGGCGGCACGACGCTGACGAAGGCGTCCGCCTCGTTCGTCCGTGCGGCTTTGGGGAGCACGATAACAGGCCAAATCGCGGCGCGGATCATGGTGCGCGTCACACCCGTTGGTGGCGGCAAGGCGGAAGGGCGGGTGAGGACGCTGGGCGCTCGGGGTGGGGAAGCGGCAAGAGAACTCACGCGAAGGCGCGAAGGCGCGAAGACTGAGATGCACGCCTGGTTGGCGTTGCTGGCCGCGCCGTCGCCCCGGGAGCAGCGCGTACAGTCCTGAAAGGACGCAATTCGTCAGCCCGGGGCAAGCGAGTCCGCGAGCGCAGCCCCGGGTATGCCGGGCCAGAAGACACCAGCGGCCCGCATGGGCACCGCCCCGGGCTTGAGGTTCGGGGGCCGGTTGGCTATGCTTGGCCCATGCCGATTTACGAATTTCATTGCGAGGCGTGCAAAACCGACAGCGAGGTGCTGGTTCGCTCGAGCAACTGGCAGGGAACCCCCTGCCCGCGCTGCGGGTCGGTGAAACTGACCAAGAAGCTCTCCGTGTTCGCCTCTTCGGTGGCGACCGGCGGCGGCGGAGCTGACTATTGCCCGATGGGGAGCCCCGCCTCCTGCGCCACGCCCAAGTCCTGTGGATGCGTGGGCAAGCACAACCACTGACCACCTCGTCGCTGGGCAGGGAGTGGACAAAGTCGCTTTGGCCGCGGAAGACATGACGGAACGCGCGGGGATGCGCCGAACGCCCACCGCTTCCCGGGGCAGGCACACACGTCCGGCGTCGCGAAGCGCTTGGAGTGCGGCGCATTCCGCCGCTTTGGCGCAGGCATTCTCAAAGGCCCCCCATTCAACCCCGCCGCGCCCAGCGTCGCGAAGCGCTCGGAGTGCCGCGGATCCCACCACTGCTCCAACCGCCGGGCACACGCCGGAAAGCGCGGGGATGCCTCGCTCTCCAAGCGCTGCGCGAGGGAGCGACGCGCGTCCGGCGTCGCGAACCGCCGACCAAACCCCATGAACAAACCCCGCTTCTTTCTCCTGGCACTCCTCGCCGCCGCCCTGGCCGGCGCCCCGGCCCTGCCCGCCGCCACCCCTGATTCCGAGGCGGAGCAGGCCGTCACGAAACTCAGCGGGGATCTGGTGGCCGCCTTCAAGAGCGCCGACCTCGACCGCCTCGCCGCGCTCCTCGACACCAACGCGGTCATCACTTTCCCAAGCGGGGAAACCTGCGAAGGCCCCGCCGGGCTCAAGGCCTCCTATGCGCGGGTGATGAAGGGCGCCGAGCGGGTGGTGGTAACGATCACGGCGGATCCGAAGATCAACGGACACCACCTCGCCGGTGATGGGGCGGTCCTGTGGGGGGAGATGAACGATCGCGCAATCCTGGCGGATGGTCGCGATCTGGCACTCAACAGCCGCTTCACCGCCACCCTCGCCCGCCGGGGCGATCGCTGGGTGATCTCCGCGTTTCACACGTCGGTAAACCCGTTCCAAAACGCGGTCCTGCTACTGGCGGTGAAGAAAATGGCGCTGGTGGCGGGCATCGGCGGGATTGTCACCGGCATCATCGTCGGCGTGGTGATCGTCCAGGTTGCGAGGATTGCGAAGAGCGGGGGGAAGTGACTCACCATCTGGTGGCCGGCCGCCGTCATCGTGCAACGATGCCCCCGTCCGGACCCCAGCGCGCAGGCGCGGACCGCCAGGCGATGGCGTCCGCCGCCCAGCCGAGCAGTCCTCCGACCACCAGATCCACGGCATAGTGCTGCTTGATGGCCAGCACGGCGAAGAAGATCAGCCCGACCCAGACCCACAACGCGATCGCGGCGAGGATGGGCATGTTCCGCCCGAACAAACGGTGGGCCAGGGCGAGGTTGTAGATCAGGCAACTGCCGTGCAGCGAGGGGAACGAGTTCAGCGGGCTGTCGAGCCGGGTGATCAACCCAAGGAAGCCGCCGGGCGCAGCCCCGGCCGGGCGGGGACAGGTGACGGGGAAAAGGGCAAAAACCAGGAAGCTCGTGAGCGAGAGGAGCGTGAACCCGGTCAGGAAACGGCGCAACTGGTCGCGCGTGACGACGAGCCAGGGGACGGCGGCACTGATCACGAAGATCGATTCGTAAACCCAGCCCCATCCGCCGGGCCGGTAGCCCGCCCATACGTCCAGATCGGTCAGGGGAAACACGCGCGGCCGGAACAACGGGTGCCACCCGAGAAAAAAGTAGCAGGCCCAGAAGGTGCCGAAAGCGAGGATCATCGCGCGCACCTTCAGGCCCCAAAGCACGCCGAACCGCCGCCAAAGGGGAGGCGCCGGGTCAACGGCTGGGTCGTCCGGCATAGTGGTCGTCAACGTGGTCCGCGGCCCCGCGCGGCCCGCCCGGCCCGGAAAGCGGGCGGAATGCCGGGCGGTTTTGGATGGTCGATCTGCACTCCCCAACCTACCGCAACCCGATTGGGAGAAACACCCAAAAGAACCCCTGCCACCCCGCAGCGTCCATCCCCACCCCCTCGCCCGTCGGACGGGAGAGGGCCGGCCTGTCCGCCATCGCCTTGGCGGCGGCGGAGGCGAGGCCCCCCCCTCCGCCCGGCGGCTTGCCTCCCCTGCCCCGGTTCCGTTAAGCTGCCCGCGTCGTAATGAAGCAACCTTGGCCTGCCCGGATCCGAATCCTCCTGCCGGGATTGGCGGTCGCCGCCGCCGTGGCCGCCCTCGGCTTTTGGCTTTGGCGGGGGACCGACCGACCGCTGGCGGCACGCGAGCCGGGCGCGGACCACGCGGGAGGCGAGGCGGCCGGGGGCGGGAACCCGGTGCTCGCCGGCAAACGCATCGCGGGCGACGGAACCCCCGCCACCCTCCCCGGCTCCTGGCCCCGTTTCCGCGGTCCCGCCGGCGACGGCATCGGGCGCGAGTCCACACCCCTCGCCCACACTTGGCAGGCGGATGAACCCCGCACGCTCTGGTCGGTGCCGCTCGGCGACGGCTACGCCGGCCCCGTCGTCTCCCAGGGCCGGGTCTATGTCATGGATTACGACCGCGAGCAGAGACAGGACGCCCTCCGCTGCCTCTCGCTGGCCGACGGCCGCGAAATCTGGCGCTTTGCCTACAAGGTCTCGGTCAAGCGGAACCACGGCATGTCCCGCACCGTGCCGGCAGTCGATGATCAACTGGTCGTGGCAATGGGCCCGAAATGCCACGTCGTCTGCCTGCACCCGGACACCGGCGAGCTGCGCTGGGGCCTCGATCTCGTCCGCCAGTTCGGCGCCACGGTCCCCGTCTGGTACGCGGGGCAGTGCCCCCTGCTGGAAACGAACCACTCGGTCATTCTCGCTCCGGGAGGCAAGGACGCCCTGCTCGTGGCCGTGGATGGCCTCACCGGCAACGTCCTCTGGCGGGCGCCCAACCCCAATGGCTGGAAGATGACCCATTCCTCGGTGGTGCCGATGGAGTTCGCGGGGAAGCGATTCTACCTCTATTGCGCCAACAATGGCGTGGTGGCCGTCTCCGCCACCGACGGCGCACTCCTCTGGGAGACGGCCGAGTGGAAGATCGCCCTGGCCACGGTCCCCTCGCCGGTCGTGCTCGAGGGGGGCCGCATCTTCCTCTCGGGTGGTTACAATGCGGGGAGCATGATGCTCCAGGTGAAGGAGGAGGCGGGCCGGCTCAGCGTGCAAACGGTGTTCAAGCTCCCCGCCTCCGTCTTCGGGGCCACGCAGCACACCCCCATCCTGTACCAGGGGAACCTCTACGGCGTCCGCGATGACAACCGCTTCGTCTGCCTCTCGCCCGAGGGGAAGGTCCGCTGGGCCAGCGGGGCGTCCGAGAAATTCGGGCTGGGACCGTTTCTGCTGGCGGACGGCGTGATCTTCGCCATGAACGACACCGGGTTGCTTCGACTGCTGGAGGCCTCGCCCGACCAGTGCAAGGTCCTCGCCCAGCACTCGGTGCTGCCCGGCGGGGAGGACTCGTGGGGACCGATGGCCCTCGCCGGCGGTCGGCTGTTGGTGCGCGACCTGACGCATCTGGCCTGCCTGGATGTCTCCCGCCATTAGCCGCATGGCCTGCCGCACCACGCGCCCGCCCGCCCGCCCACCCGGTGGACGCGCCAATCCTCCTCTCGGGGATTGGCCGGCGACACAAGCCCGGGACCCGTCGGCCGGGGGCGCCCCCGGCCCCGTAGCGCAGACTTCCAAGTCTGCTGTGTCGCCGACTTCCAAGTCGGCAGACCGTCCGACGGCTGCCTGCGCTCGCTCTGCCACGCGCCGGGGAAACGCCGGACGCCAACTCTCACCCGACGCCCAGCAGGTTTGGAAACCTGCGACCCAGCAGACTTGGAAGTCTGCGCTACGACAATCCGCCAGTCCGGCTGCCGGCCTGCCAACCACCGCCCTTGCCCCTCGTGAAACTTGACTCCTGGCAGTGGTTGCTGCTCTGCGCCGGCGCGTTTTTCAGCGGGCTGTCCAAGACAGGGATCGCCGGACTGGGGGTGCTCCCGGTGGCGCTCTTCGCCAACGCGCTCCCGGCCCGCGAATCCACCGGCGCGCTCCTCCCGCTGCTGCTCTTCGGCGATCTCTTTGGCGTAGCCTTCTTCCGCAAGCACGCGAGCTGGCCCCACCTCTGGCGGCTTTTCCCCTGGGTCGCCGCCGGGGTGGTGACGGGCTATTTCGCCCTCGATCATGTGAGCAACGACCAGGTTCGCCGCATCATCGGCGTGATCCTGGTGGCGATGGTGGCGGTCCACATGTGGCGGCAGCGCCAGCCGGAAGGCGCGGCGGACCGGATCCCGCACACCCTCTGGTTCGCCGCCGTGACCGGTTTCCTCGCCGGCTTCACAACGATGGTGGCCAACGCCGCCGGGCCGGTCACCAGCCTTTACCTGCTGGCAGTCGGCCTGCCCAAGCTCGGGTTCGTCGGGACCGGGGCGTGGTTCTTCATGCTGGTGAACACCTTCAAAGTCCCCTTCAGCCTCAAGCTCGGCCTCATCACCGCCGCCTCGCTCCACGTGGACGCCTGGCTAATCCTCCCGATGATCCCCGGGGCGCTGCTCGGCCCCGTGCTGCTCAAGCGCCTCAATCAGCAGACCTTCGATTGGATGGTGCTCATCCTCACCATCGCCGCCGCGGGGCGGTTGTTGCTCACCTGAGAGCCGGCACGGGCCGGCATGGGCGAGCTGGGGTTGCAGGGAACGCCGGTTGCGGACGCCATCGTCCCGGAGGGACATTTGAACCAAAGCCCAACGATTCATCGTTGGGTTCAAGAGATAGGAGCACCGGCGTCCCGGAGAGTTCTGAGGTATTTAGTCAAGGGACGCTTGACCCTGCTCCCAGACCAACCTCTCCTCGCACGCCCCCTTGCGTTTCCGCCGCATCAAGGGACCTGTGGCACCGGGGTCCGCCCGGAGCCCGGTTACGGTCGTCAGCCGTCCCTCCGGGACGGAAGGGAAATAAGGGCGTCGTGACTCAATGTTGAAACATTGAGCTATGCTCGACGGTCCCTCCGGGACCAGCCGATCGCGGAGCTCCAAGAATCCCGATCCCGCGCAGGCCATTTGGCCGCCCAGGGAGACTCCCTCCCCGCACCCCCTGAAGGTGTGGTTAAAGACAAGCCCTCAGGAGAGGGAGGATCTTTCCCCGCGTTTCGGCGGCACGTTTGCCCCGGATGGTGGCACGTCTTGCCCGGTCCACGGCAGCCAGCATCGGAGCCCAGACCCGCGACGCCGGACCCGTCGAGAGGCATCCGTAGCCGCTCACTCTCCGGGGGGAGAGGGCTGGGGTGCACGGCCATTTAGTCAAGCAACAGGTGTTCAGAAGACGATTTTTTTCACGTGTCGCCGAAAGTGGTGGGAACGACACGCAGAGGGTTTGAGTCGCGGCGTGTTGGGTGGGTCACGCACACTGACCGGGTTGCGCAGAAACCACCGCTGCAATTGGCGCACCACCCTTCGGCCGGCGTGTTGCCGCAGAGCAGTTCCACCACGTGGGTTTTGAGCGCATGAAACGCGTCCGCCCGGTTGACTTGCCGGGCAAACTGGCACTCCTCACGATGCTCCGCCCAGACCTGGGCGGCCGGCGCGCTCAGCACGCTCTCCAGATTGGCCCGCAGGCTGGCGCGCTGGTCGGACGTGGCGGACAGCCGCGCCCGCCGCCTGACTCCGTCCTGGTTGAGCCCGAACAACTCCTGGGCCGCCCCGAACGAACCGGTGGAGCAGCGGGCCACGATGTCTTTGTCCGCGTGGACAAGCTGGGCCAGCAACGGATAGCCGGCCAAGCCCCGGTCCACCAACACGAGGCCGCCTGCTCCCCCCAGCTCAAATGGGCCTCGGCCAATTCGACTTCCCCCACGGTGTTGGGCTCCAGCCGCGCGTCCAACCCGATGCGATTGAGCACATCAAAGAGCGCCAAGGCGCGTGCTTGGGTCCAACCGCCCGGGGTGGCGCCGACGTGGTCCAGGCCCATTTGGAGCAGGAAATCGTTGAGATGGCGCTGGACCGACTTGACGGTTTTTTGCAGGACCAGGAGCAGGACCACGGGAAAGGTGAGCAGGCGACGGCGGGTGAAATCTGCGGGCAGGACGCGGTGGCGGGCTTGGAAGGCGGTGTCGTGGAGGCGTTGGCGCGGGGCCTGGACCAAGTGGATGAGGTGCGGGGGGATGGGGGCGGTAATATGTCGCATCCCCATTGTAATTAAGACATTCTAATGCCATTACAAGGATAATTATTGCGTATTCCAAAATGTTATGCGCATGTTATTGTTAATCAATGTGTCAAGGATCGTCGATTCTTCACTAGGTGGCCGTGCACCGGAGCCCCCCCTTCTTACTTCTTCTGCCCGGGGCACAGCCGGCCCCAAAGGCCGTAAAGGGTTGCCGCCCCCGCGCTCGCGTGCTACAAACCGGGCATGTCTGAGCAGTCCAGCATCGGCTTTATCGGCACCGGCAAGATGGCCACGGCGCTCGCGCGGGGCTTTCTCCACGCCGGCCTCGTGACCCCCGCGAGCCTGCACGGCTCCGACACCAGCCCCGAGGCCCGTGCCGCCTTCGCGGAAGCAACCGGCGCGAGCGTCCCCGAGGATAACTTCGCCGTGGTCCGCCAGGCCTCCGTGATTTTCCTCGCAGTCAAGCCGGCGCAGATCCCCGGCGTCCTTGCCGAACTGAAGGGTGCGATCGGTCCGGACCACCTCGTCATTTCCATCGCGGCGGGCGTGACGCTGAGCCGCCTGCAAGGCATGCTCCCGCCCGGCTCGCGCGTGATCCGTGTGATGCCGAACACCCCCGCCCTCGTGGGTGCCTCCGCCACCGGGTTCGCCACCGGCGACGCCGTCCTGCCGGGTGACGCGGCACTGGCCCAGCGCCTCTTCGGGGCCGTCGGGGTCGCCTTCGAGGTGAAGGAGGCCCTGCTCGACGCCGTCACCGGCCTGAGCGGCAGCGGCCCGGCGTATGCCTACCTCTTCATTGAGGCCCTGAGCGACGGCGGGGTGGCCGCCGGTCTCCCGAGGGACGCCGCGACACGGCTCGCGGCGCAGACGCTGCTCGGGGCCGCGCGCATGGTGCTCGAGACCGGCCTCCATCCGGGCGCGCTCAAGGACATGGTCACCAGCCCGGGCGGGACGACCATCGAAGGGCTGCACGAACTGGAGCGCGGCGGGGTCCGGGGCGCGGTGATGAGCGCCGTGCGCGCCGCCGCGGACAAATCGCGGAAGCTGGGCCAGGGTTGAACGCGACGCCCGCATGAACCTCCCCCCGCCGACCGAACGCCAGGCCCGCATCCTCTGGTTCGCCCTCACCGGGCTGGCCATGGCGGTGCTGGCGGGGCTGGCGGGCGGGGTGATCTGGGTGTTGGGACGCGTCCTCACCCTCTTCTCGCATGTCCTCTGGCCGCTCGCGGTCGCGGGCATCCTCGCCTGTCTGCTGAACCCGGTCGTCGGCTTCCTCGAACGCCGGACGCGCTCCCGCCCGCGCGCGATCCTCTCGGTCTTCTGCCTGGCGATCCTCCTCGTCGCCAGCCTCGGTGTCGCGCTGCTGCCGCAACTCATCACCGAGGGCCAGGACCTCGCCGCCCGCATCCCCTCCTACGCCAGCCGCCTCGAAGCCCGCGCCACCGAGTGGTGGAAACATCCCCCCGCCTACGTCGCCCAGATCCACAACCTGCTCTCGTCCCGATCGGGCCACCTGCCCGAACCGGAACCCGGCGGCACCAACCCCGCGACCGGGCTCCACCCCGCCCCGCCCCCCGGCCCCACGCCAGCGCCCGCCCCCGGCGCGCCGGTCGGCCAGGAACAATACCGCGCCGCCGCGGGATGGGTCGCGCGCGCCCTCCCCGACGCCGGCGCCTGGCTCCTGGAACAACTCAAGCGCGTGGCCTCCTGGTTCGGCGTCCTCGCCGGGATCGGTTTAATTCCGGTGTACACCTTCTACTTCCTCCTCGAGCAAAAAGGCATCGCCGCCCGCTGGACCGACTACCTGCCGGTGAAAGACTCGGCTTTCAAGGAGGAACTGGTCTTCGTGATCAGCTCCGTCAACAACCACCTCGTCGCCTTTTTCCGCGGCCAGGTGCTCGTCGCCCTGTGCAACGGCACGGTCTATGCCATCGGTTTCCTCCTGGTGGGCCTCCCCTACGCCGCGCTCATCGGGGTGGCGGCGATGATCCTCACCATCATCCCCTACCTCGGGTCGCTGGTGGTGGTGGCCACCTCGCTCTTGATCGCCGTGGTGCAGTTCGGCGACTGGCTGCACCCGTTGCTGGTGCTGGGCGTCTTCGCCACCGTACAGACGCTGGAATCGCTGGTCCTCGCGCCCCGCATCATCGGCAAGAGCGTCGGCCTGCACCCGCTGGCCATCATCGTCGCCGTCCTCGCCGGCACCACGCTCCTGGGCGGGGTCCTGGGCGGCCTGCTGGCCATCCCGCTGACCGCCGCGCTCCGCGTCTTGATGTTCCGTTACTTCTGGCAAAAGCACGCCATAGCGTCCGCCGCCCCCAGCCCTCCTCCCACGACCGCCCGCCCCAAACGGTAACGGCATCCCGGCGGGCGAGGGTACCCCAATAGTCCCCCCCCCGCTCCAAGGTAGAGTGCCGCCCGAAAACCGGGCAGGGTGTTGAGACGGTGACTTATAAGACTCCGTAATGAAATGTGCCACCGGACGATGACACAATAACCTGGGAAACACAGCGGAGTCTGCCGGGCGAAAGGAGCCGGCGAGGCCCGACCCGGGCCGTGCGGTGGGATCAGCACTTGCTGGCCGGCGCCGACGACGCATCCACGCGCCGGTCAGGCCGGCTCATGCTCAACCAGATAGAGCGTGCGGATTTCGCGACCAGTTCCCTCCACCTCTTCAAGCTCTTCGAGGCAGGCGAATCGGTAGCGTGCGGCGACCTTCAATCCAGCCAGGCTGGGGCCGCTCTCCCGCACCTTCCCGGACTCCAATCCTTCGTCCGTCAGCAGCCCCCAGGCACCGGAGCCACATTTCACGTTTTCCAGCGTGCCAATCAGGGTGATTGATTCTCCTCCGAGGTTCGAAACGCCTGAAAGCACATCCACCAACCGCCCGGCTTCCGCTTCCGCGACGGCGTGGTAGTTCGGCTTGGTGAAACTCGGTTCGGCCCACCAGTAGCGGAGTCCGGTTTTGTGCTTCACGAGAAAGCGCAGGAGCCGCAAGTAAGCGCCCGCCAAATGTCCGCGGTGAGCCTTCACGGTAGCCAGGGCCTTCTGGGGGTCCGCCGCATTTTCGAACAGCAGGTCCACCCGCTGCAAGGCACGGGCCAGTTCGCTCTGGCCGAGCAAATCAGGCGTCTTGGCAGATTCGAGCACCACCCGGAATGATCCGCTTGCCGCCGGGATCACCACATCCATCATGTGGGCGTCCGTTTTGTCAATCGCCCGCCGGCGGTCCGGTGACAACTCACGCAACGCCGCTCCGTAGGCGTGTTTGATCATGGTCTGGAGATGGCCGAGCAACCCGATCAGCGTTTCCAGATGAATGCGGTGCTCCGCCGCGGCTTCCGGGGGATCAGCGGCAATTTCGAGCACCAGGTTGTTTCGTTCCCGTGCTTCCTTGAGCGCGAGTTCCTCCGTCGGCCGGTCGTGCAGCAGGAAGCCATCCTCCGGCAAGAAACCGCTCCCAGCCAGTGGCGCGGCCTGCGGCAGCAACGCCAAGGGTTGATCCAAGCCAGCCGGAACAGATGCCAGATACCACTCCCCGGCGCCGGCCTCGCTCAACAGGGTGCGAAGGTCGAGTGTGCCGGCCCGAAACTGGCGCAACCGCTCCGGCGCGACCCCGGCGACCAAATAACGATCCAAACCGTTTTCGGGATCTACCATCACGGCGATGTAATGCCCGCCGATGGCGTCTCGCGCCTCAAACACCTGCGGCCCGTCGTAGTAATACAGCGTGGAGGTGTGGCAGATGGTCCTCATACGGCTTCCACTCCACAATGCGCCAGGATGTCGAACGCCACCATCGGCCACCAAGTCTCGTGGCTACGCTGGAAGGTCCGTTGTGTGCGCCCGGCCCCAGCCACCAGAGTCACCCGGCAAATCCTACGATTTCTTGGGCGAGGCAACTTCCGCGCCATGGCCACGGCATCGTCCTTGTCCGCAAAAACCGACCATCCGCAGGCCACGCACTCCGGGACGCCGGAAAACGCATGGCCGGGCCTCTCCTGACGCTGGGACAGGAAATCGTCCGGCGTCGGCGGATCGGTGCGCACCAACCGGAAGACCGGTCGTGACGCGACGATTTCCTCCGCCGCATCCGGCGGGCAAGCCGCTGGCAATGGATCCCGGTAGCTCATGAGCTGGAAGAGCCTACTCGCTGAGGCCGGAAAGGCACAACCCCTGGATTGGTCCCGTGTCGTAGATCCTCCGGCGGCCTCCTCCCCGCCGTGCAGCCCTCCACCCCACGGCTTCGCAACTCCCCGCGGCAGGCCGCTCAGAGGCTCAGTCAGGGATCGGTTCCCCAGTTCGAAACGGCGCCAGCGCGGGCGGATCGGGGACTCACGTTCCACGGTGAGTTCCGCCAGAACCACATGTGTGCGCTCGGGCGTCGGAGGCGTTTCGGTGGACTTGAACTCGGAGTCCGCTTCCGCGCCGCCACGCACGACCAGCAGATCCAACCCGGCACCTCCGTACACTGGGGCAACGAAACCTCCGCCCCTCCGGAAAGACCACCGCAGCTTCCCCGGAACCCGGCCGCGCCTTTCGGTTTCCTTTTCCCCGCCCCTGGCTTAGGTTGGCCCCATGAAAACGCAGCCCGGAGGAGCCTCGACCGCGCCGCCCCATCGCATCGAGTTGAACCTCCGGGACATCAACCAGTTCTTCAACACCATGGACCCCTCCCCCTTTCACGAGCGGGATCTCGACCATGACGCCGAGGAGTTCATCGTGGGGTGGGCGCTCGAATTCCCGGTGCGCGAGCCGGTCGAACTGGTCGTGCATCTCTCCGAATGGCCGGCGGGGCAGGACCCGCAGGCCATGATCGCCGGCGCGGTCCGCCATTATTTCGACTACCGCGCGCGCCTGAACTGGCTCGACCTGCGCCGCCTGATGCGCGAAGGGTCGCAGAGTCTGCTGATCGGGGTGGTGTTTCTCGCCGTCTGTCTCACGGGCAGCGAGGCGCTGAGCGCACCGGGCACCGGGCGGGTGCTGGGGGTCGTCCGCCAGGGGTTGGAGATCGCCGGGTGGGTGGCAATGTGGCGGCCGATGGAGATCTACCTTTACGAGTGGTGGCCGGTGCGCCGGCGGGGGAACGTCTTCAAGAAACTCGCCGCCATGCCGGTGCGGGTGATCCTCCGGCAGGGGCCGGGGCCCGGACGGCTCCTCACCGAGGACGCACTCCAGCCCTGAGGGAGCGGTCCGCTCGCTGCGGGACCCTCACCCAGCCCTCTCCCATCCGATGGGAGAGGGGGGGGGCCGCATTAGTGCAGCGTGCTCGTGGTCTCCACGGTGGCCACCTGCCAGTCGCCGTCGATCCGCCGGAGCGTGAAGCGCAGCTCGATCAACTGCAAGTCCTGCCCCCCGGCACGGCCGTTCGCGTTGGCATAAACGGTCGCCGACTGGCCATCGGCGTCCATGTTGACGCGCAGGTCGGGGAACTTAATGGACAAGCCGGGCAGGACGGACCGGCTCGCTTCGATGGCCTGGCGCACCTCGTCCCGCCCGTTCCAAGTCTGGGGACGGAGGCCGTAGCCGGAGATGCTGACGCGCACGTCGGGGGTGAGAAACCCGGCGGCGGCATTGGCGTTGGCCAGGAGCGTGAGGGGGGCCTGGCGGGCGTCAAACGAGACCGCCCCGGCGAGCGCCTCCAGCCGCCGTTTGATGAGCGCCTCGTTGTCCGGGAACAACGCCCGCCTCCCGAAGTGGAACACCACCAGCAAGGCCACCGCCACGGTCACCCAGCGCCACAGCGGCTTCACAGCAGCCTCCGGCCGATGATCTGGCTGCGGAGCACCCGGCCTTGAAAATGATCGCGAATGTCCATCCCCCGGTTGTCCCCCACCACGTAATACTCCTCCACCCCCGTCGTAATCGGTTCCATCCTCCAGTTATATCGCCGCTTCACATACGGTTCGTCAAGGGGTTGGCCGTTGATCAAGAGGCGGCCGGCCTCGAAGGCGACGGTCTCGCCGGGCAGCCCGACGACCCGCTTGAGGTAGTAACCCGAGCGCTCGCCGGCCAGCGGGCTTACCGCCACGATGTCGCCGCGGCGCGGCTCGTGGGTGAGGAACGCCAGGCGATAGACCGCGCCGATTCGACCGTTCCGCAAGGTCGGCTCCATGCTGATGCCGTCGATCCGGACCGGGGTCAGGACGAACCGGAAGACGACAAAGCAGGTGATCAGCAGGATCACCAGGCGGCACAAGGTCCGCTTCGGCCGGCGGCCGATGAGCACCACCTGCCACCAAGGGGGGCTTGGCGCAGGCTCGGGAGAGGGGATCACTAGCGGCGGGGTCCGCCCGGTCGCTCTTCCCGGGGCCGTGCCTCGTTCACGGTCAACTCGCGCCCGTCGAGTTCCACGCCGTGCATGGACTTGATCGCGGCGTCCGCCCCCTCCTGCGTTTCCATGGTGACAAACCCGAAACCCCGCGAGCGGCCGGAGAATTTGTCCATGACCACATCCGCATCGAGCACGGTTCCGTGCGCGCCAAAGGCCTGCTGGAGTTGATCCCGGGTGGTGTTGAACGAGAGGTTCCCGACAAACAATCTGGTACTCATGTTAATCTCAGGGCTCGCCCTCCACCCCTCCGGGAAGACCGGACCTCCGCGCGAAACGGAGAGTCCCCGGGCGGGGAGGTTGGCATGTGTTCGCGCCCAGTATAGGTGGGACCGCGCGGCACGCAAAGGTTTTTGTCGTTGGCGACGGCAGGCAAAATCTGCTTCGCTTGCCGCCGGACTTTCGGCAGCATGGCCAAATGAACCAGAAGAACATGTTTGATCTGACGGGCGAGGTTGCGGTGGTCATCGGCGCGACCGGCGCGCTCGGCGGGGCGCTGGCGGCCGGGCTCGCGGCGGCAGGCGCGACGGTCGCCGTGGTGGGCCGCAACGCCGAGCGGGGTGAGGCCCGCGTCCGCGCCATCCTCGCGGCCGCGGGGAGGGCCGCGTTCTTCCCGGCAGACGCCGTCTCGCGTGACAGCCTCCGCGCGGCCCGGCTGGCCATCGAAGAGTCGCTCGGCCACGCCACCGTGCTCGTCAACGCCGCCGGCGGCAACGACCCCAAGGTCACCGTCACCGCGGACCGGCCCTTCGACCAAATCAAGCTGGAGGACTGGCAAGCCAACTTCGACCTCAACCTGGTGGGCGGAGCCTTCCTCCCCTGCCAGGAATTCGGGCCCGGGATGGTGGAGCGCGGAGCCGGCAGCATCATCAACATCGCGAGTGTCTCGGCCTACATCCCCCTTTCGCGCGTCGCCACTTATTCGGCGGCGAAGGCGGGTGTGCTCAACCTGACCCTGTTCCTTGCCCGGGAATGGGCCACCAAGGGGGTCCGCGTGAATTCCATCACGCCCGGCTTCTTCCCGGCGGAACAGAACCGCAAGCTGCTCTTCAATGACGACGGATCGCCCTCGCCCCGGACCAAGGCGATTTGGGAACACACCCCGATGAACCGCTTCGGCGACCCGGACGAACTCGTGGGCGCGGCGGTCTTCCTCGCCAGCCGCCGGGCCAGCAGCTTCGTCACCGGCACCGACTTGCGGGTGGACGGGGGCTACTTGTCGCAGACGGTCTGAGGTGCCCCCGAACCTGCGTCCGCGCCGCTTCGACGGGCGGCCGTCAGTTGGACAGAGTGAAGCCCCACCCTGCCCTGCCGGAATGCAGGGAGGGCGGCCGTGCCGGCTGCTCTCTTTCGCCCGGCCGCGGCGGATTCAAGGCAGGACCAACAGCCGGTAGAACCCCTGGCTCGAGCTGATGGGGGCGGTCATGGACAAGGTCCCGCCGGTGCCGATCTGCGCCGCTCCCAAGGAGGTCCAAGCCGGGGTGCTGAGCGACGGCGTGTACTGCACCTGGTAGAGGTACCCGGCCTGGCTGGGCCAGGAGAAACTCAACCCACCGGCACCCAGACTCAGGCTCCCCAGGAGCGGGGCGGTCGGAGACGGGAGCACCGCCACCGTGAAGCTCTGGCTCGCGGACAGGGGCGGCGCCCCGTTGTCGGTCGCCACCACGGTCACGGTGTTGGTCGCCGGCGCCGTGGTGGGCGTCCAAGTGATGAGCCCGGTCACCGGGTTGATGGTCGCCGCCGCCGGACTGCCAGCTCCGAGGCTGTAGGTGACCGTGCGCGGAGGGATGGTCGCGTCGGTGGCGCTGGCGGTGACACTGAGCGTCTGCCCGAGGAAGAGGAGCTGGTCGGGGATCGAGCTGAGCACCGGGGGCACGGCCGCGGACCCGGACCAGGCGGAGAAACTCAGGTTGTCGATCGCCAGTCCCTGCGCTTTTCCGGCGGGATCATCCATCACCCAGACCAGCCACAAGGCGGCGCCGGGAGGCCAGTTGGTGATGGTCTGGGCGGTCACGGAGAGGTTGGTCTGGTTGATCGCCTGGGTGCCGTCCACGGCCACGCCGCCGGTGCTGGCGTTGGTCGGGAAGCTCACGTTCAAGGCCGGCAGATAGGCGGTGGCGTTCGTCCAGAAACCGGCGAGCCCGGTGAGGTCGATGTAGTAGGAGCAGGCCAGGGTCTTGGGGATGTTCGACTGGCGCCAAAGCTCGCCGGTGTACTGCAGGCTGATGGTATTGAGCGTGTTCGTCGAGGTGTTCAGGAAGCGCGCGCCGAAGGCGGTGAAACCCGTGGTGCTCGTGGCCAGGAGCCCGAGCGCCCGGTTGCCGGTGCTGGGCGGGCCGAAACTGATCTGACCCCCGGTGGTTTGATCGCCATCGGTCGCGCCGAAGCGGGTGCCAACGCTGGCGGTGGGATCCGCCATGCCGAACCAGCCCGCGAGCAGCGGAAGGCCGAGCCCACCGTTGGCGCCGGTCGCCACAGGCGGGAAGGCAAAATCAAACGGGTTGCCGAGGCTGTAAGTGACGCCATCGATCGTGACCGGGTTGGCCGTGTTGACCGAAGTCGCGCCGGGATCCGGGAGGCTGTTGAAGTCCTGGGTGTACCCCGCGCCGGGAGTGGAATACGAGATGTAGGAGGCCCCGGTCGCGTCGTTGGTGCCGCCCGGGGTGGCGCGGAAGAACGCCTGCCGGAAGAGGTTCTGGCCGTCGGGGTAGGAACCGTAGGAGTAGTTCGCCGCCAACTGCGCGTAATCGAGATAGTCGAGGACCTGGAGGGTGGAGCCAGCCCCAATATAGCTGAGGGCCACCGAACCGTTGGTCGGCACGAGGGTGAAGCTGGTGTGCAGCTCGGTGCTGGTGGACAGGGCAGGCTGGCCGTCCGCGAAGATGACCAGGAACTGGCCCCCCGGCAGCACGGTGCCTGCCGGAAACTCCCACGCTCCCAAGTTGGTGTAGGTCGGGGAGAGGAAGGTGTTGTTCAGCGAGACCGTGTTGGTGCCGGGGTTGAACAGCTCGATCCAGGGGGCGTGCTGGCCGGCCCGGTTGGTGATCCCGGAAAGGTTGGCGGGCTCGACCTCGTTGATCCAGAGCGTCGGGAAGGTCGAGAGGGTCTCGGCCACGCTGTTAACCGCGCCCGGGGTCAATGGGATCTGTTTCAAACCCGACGTCGGCGCATCGTTCACCGAGATAAGCGTGCCGCTGTTGAGGCGGAATTCGAGCGGCCCGCCGTTGGTGGATTGGAAATACCAGAAGCTCAGGGTGTAGTAGGCACCGATGGTCAGACCGCCGGGGGAAAGGAGATCCTGGCAGACGCCGCTGGTCTGGCCGCTGCCCGCCGCGGTCCCCACCAGGTGGAGACCGTGGTTCCCGGAGTGAGGCTGATTGGTGCTGCTCGACGAGGCAGCGTAGGCCCCCACCGCTGTCCAGTTCGTGAAGTAACCGCTCGGCGCCGCGCTGGTCGAGATCGGCGACTCGAACCCAGGGTTGGCGAACAGGTTGGACCCCGTCCCGCTGGAGGGAACCAGGCTGAAATCATCGAGGTAAACATCGCCCGCTGAGCCCAGATAGATGCTGAAGCGGGAGGAACTGGCCGAGATGGTGGTGGTGAACAAGGTCCATTGGGCGGGCTGGGGCGTGGGATTGGTCTGGCCGACCGCCCAGTTGCAGACGCGGGAGGGGGTTTGGTGCGAGTCGATCAATTGCAGCGAGCTGCCGGCCAAGGTGGCGGGCCAGGGCGCCGAACTCCCAAATGGCACGCCGGCCACCAGCACGTTCGTGTCGGAAGCCGTGGGCGGGCGGACCAACAGCAGGGGGCTCGTGGCGCCCGCGAGGGTGCCGGTGTAAGTGTCGAAGAGGGGGATCAGCCCGCCGTAGGCCGAAAAGAAGGCCGCCCGCTCTCCGGCGAGCATCAGATACTCACCAGGCGCGATCATGGACCCGGACGGGAAGCTGTAGCCGACCAAGGGAATCTGCCAGTTCGACAGGTCGAACACATTGGTGGGCGAGGTGTTGAGCAGCTCGATGTACTCCGCGCCGGCGATGGCGGGGTTGTACATGATCTCGTTGATCGTCACCTGCCCGGCGGGTGCGGGGGAAGTCCCGTTGTACACCGCCCCGGCGGTGGTGCTCACCCCGGCGACCGGTTGGCCGTGGATGTCCACGCCGGTGACCGTGAAGTGGTTGGTGCCGGGCGCGAGCGGCACGGTCGCCGTCCAAGTCGTGGTCGAGGTCCAGATCAGGGGCCAGGCTTCGCCGTTGAACCAGAGGGTTTTCACTTGGAGGGGAGCGGTGCCGGTGAAGGTGGCCAGATCGTTGTTGATGTTGGTGGCGGTGATCGCGAAGGGGATGCTCGCCACCCCGTTGTTCGTGAGGGCGGTGAGGATCGAGTTGTGCATCGTGCTGATCCAGGATTCGAGGCCCCCCGATTCCGCTGGATTGGCCACCTGCACCCCATAGTTGCCATTCTGGGTGAGGCCATTGGCGGCGAAGGCGGCGTACTTGGCGTCCAGCAAGGGGAAGACCGAGCTGTTCATGGCGAGGTTGGCAACGTCCTGCAGGCCCCGGAGGTACGCCCGCTGGTAGGCCGGGAAGGTGTGGAAGGCCGCCATCCGGGCGTCGCTGCCCCCGTAGGTGAAGAGCTGGCTGCCGTCGTTCGGCCAGCTCTGGGTGCCGCTCCCCAGGGTGATGTTCCAATCCCACTTGAGCGCGGTCCACTTCCCCATGGTCGGGCGGTAGTTGTACATGTTCCACTGGTTTTGGGTGAAAAATGAGTCCCAGTCGCCGGTGGCATGCTCCATCGCCGAGAGCCGGAGCCACTGCTCGGTATCCACCTGCGCCTCCATGTTGGTGTAATACGACTGGCTCGTGGTGGGGATGTTCGCGGCGTCCATCAGGGCGAACACCGGGCTGTAATCGTTCGCGGAGACAGGGTAGTTCCGAATCCACCAATTCCAGCGGTACCGGGCGAGCTTGTACTGGTTTGGCACCCCGTTGATCGTGGTGGTGAACCGGTCCAGCAGGCACCACGACTCGTTGTCGAAGTTGATGTACCCGCCCACCTGCTCCGTCAGATCGCCTTCAAACCAGGAATGCAGCTTGAAAAGCCAGCCGTTGTTGTCGTTCGGCCAGTACTCCTTGAGCATGTCCGTGCCCGGCACCTGCGTGTCCTCCATCAGCGGCGCGTGCCGGACGCCGTCCACAAAGTACACATAGTAGCGCCGGTTCTGGCGCATCAGGCCGATCCGGTGGGCCATGTAGTACGAGGTTTGTTCCCGCTGCAACGTATCGTCGTCCAGCGGCCCGTTGCCCGGCACATGCTGCTTGTCAAACGAGGTCGTGCCGAACACCTGGTCGTCGTCCGGCATGCTCCAGTGCATGCCCCCGACGGTGCCGACGGGCGATCCCGTATATTGGTGGTACGGGCTGCCGGCATAGCGGCCGGTCCAGCCATAGATGATCCGCCCGCCGCCATCCACCCAGGTGCCGTAGTACTCCTCATGGGAGACCCCGCCCCAGTTGCCCCAGAGCTGCGCCCAGTTTTGGTTGATGAAAAGATGGTGATGGCTGAAGCTGCCGGCGACCGGGATGGTGTCGCCGAAGCCGACCACGCACTCGCGGGGGTAGGCGGCGTTGTTCTGCAACAGGGCCGGGAAGACATTCGTCACCGCCGTATCATGGGCTTGGACCAGGAAGCAAACCACGGTACCCGCCGGCTGCGCGGGGATGGTGGCACTGTAGATGCCGTCCTTGGCCAGCGCGTCCCCCCCGGTCCCATTGTCGAGCATGGGAACAGCGGTGTACGAGGGCGTCGTGGTCACGCCTGTGTCAATGCGGTAAAGCAGGGTCGCCTGCAGCGGGTTCACGTCGTGGAACCGGGCGCTCACCACCACCGGAGAGTTCGCCGGCGGGAGGGGCGGCGAGTGTTGGACCTCGTAGATGGCCGGGCCGGCGGCCGCCACGGAACGGCTGTTCGGCAGGCCGGGCGTGCCGAGGTTGGTCGGCAGCGGCATCGCGCCGGTCACCTCGAGCCAGTTGCCGCGCAGCCGCATGCAGATCTCGCGGGCGCCGCGCAACCAGCGCGCTTTCAGCCGCAGCGTGGCGGTCTGGCCCGCGGCGAGGGTGGTCTGCGTCAGGGCGCCCTGCACGCAGTCACCGAGCGTCCAAAACGAGTCGCTGGCCCGGAGGTGCAAGGACTGGCTGCTCTGGTAACCGCCCAGGACGGTCTCGATGCCCGACCGCATGTGATCGCCTTGCAGGGTCCAGGAATTCGTCCCGGTTTCGAACGTCGAGTTCGCAATGATGTTGGGCCCGGTCGAACCGCCCGGATGCACCTCGATGTTGTCGATCAGGCATTCCCCGGTGTCCAGAATGCCGACCTGCACCTGGTCCACCACCCCGCTGTTGTAGTTGGCCCCGTTGTCGAGCACGCCGGTGAACTCGAGGTTCGTCCACGAGGATTTGGTCGTCTCGTCGCTGTCGGCCCAGTTGTAGGCGAGACGGTGGTTGGAGTTGGGGTTGATCAGCTCAAGGCTGCTGCCACCGCCCTTGGCCCACTGGCCCCAGCGCCCGCCGACCCCATAGGTAACCTCGTCCTCCACCACATAAATGGTATTGGATCCGTAGTAGGAAACCGGCATGGCAAGAGCCACCCGTTCCCCCTGGTGCGAGAGTTTGCCCGTGTAATTGCCCAAGGTGTTGGCCGCGCTCAGGTTGGTGTACTCGGACAAGAGGTTGGCCTGGTTGCGGGCGACCACGAGGTAGCCATTGGGCGCCAGCGTCGCACCGGCCGGGAAGGTGTAACCGACACCGGAGGTGAACTGCCAGTTGGCGAGGCTCACGGGACTCGTGCCGCGGTTGTACAGCTCGATGTACTGGTCGTCAGCGTTGCCGCTGATCGGGTCGTACATCAACTCGTTGATCACCACGTTGCCGATGACCACGGCGGCGTTGTTCGTGCCCGGGGTGCGCGTGGTCAGCGGGTAGAGCGTCGCCGCACCGTCGGGCCAGCGGCCGCAGGAAACCCCGTCCGCCTGCGCCTCATAGGGGAACGAGTCGAGGATGCGGCTGCCGTCGGGCTTGATGAGGAACATCGTGGCCCCCGCGCCGTTCATCGCAAAGCCGAGTTGCGTCTGGTTGAAGGAGACAAACCCGGCGGCCGGGATCACGGTGCCCGCGGGGATGACGAATTTGTTGGTGGCGGGGTCGTCGGTGATCACGCAGCCCGAGACGTTCACCGCCTGGCCGCTGTGGTTGTAGAGTTCGACGAACTGGGGCACCGCCGGGTTTTCCGAGTGGGGCAGCAGCTCGTTGATCACCACGTTCCGGAGCGGGCTCGGCCGGTAGGCCTCCGCCATCCCGGGGGATCCGCCCACCACGTCGCTGATATCCCATGCCTCCGGGCTTCCCTCCCCATAAGTCGGCCGGGCGAGGACAATGGAATGGCCGGTGCCGTGGGCCGCCACGGGCCACGGGTAGGCGTCGGAATACGGCACCGTCAGCAGGGTGGCACCCAGGCCGTCGAGCAACTGCAGCGTGTCGGCGTGTTTCAGGCTCCCGGTGTACGGACCCATCACGTTGGTGATGGCGTAAACGTTCATGATGCTCTGGGGCGAGGCGGCCAGAACGAGGTACTGTCCCCCGCCGAGCACGGTGCCCTGCGGGAAGGTGTAACTGACGTACCCACCCACCAACTGAAAACCGCTGAGGTCCTCGAACCACGGGTTGCTGTTGTACAACTCCAGGAACTCGACGTTGTTGGTGTCCGCCCGCGGCGCCGGGGTGTACATGATCTCGGAGATCACGATCGGCGTGAGGCGCGTGCACGGGCCGATGGGCTCGTGCGGGTTGGAGGCTACCAAGGTCCCGGCGTTGGTGACCGTGACGAAATTCAGAAACTGGACGGTGGTGGAGGCGGCCGGGTTGTCGCTGCTGGCGGCCAACCCAAGGTAGATCTGCGACGCCATGGAAATGGTGTCGGTCCCGAGCTGCGACCAGTTGGTGCCATCGTAGCTGGCGAAACCGGTGAAGACATTGCCGGCGCGCTTGAGGCGGAGCCAGGTCAGGGGGTAGTTCGCGGGGAAACCGCCCCCGGTGCTGACCGAGCTGCCCGCCGGATCGCGCCACTCAAAAAACGAGCCGACCATCGAGGGGGTGGTCAGGCTGGCGGCGAACCTGGCGTTGGCGGTGAGCGTCTCGCGCGCCATGATCCCCGCCTTCGCCCAGAGATCCGACGGCTGCAAGCCCGCCACGCAGACGCTGACGTCGAAGTCTCCCGTGGTGGACCGGTACTGGTATCCGAACTGGTCGGACGTGCCGCCAATGTCACTGCCGGAGGCGGTCAATGTGAGGTTGCTCGTCCCGGAGTAAATGGCGGACGAGGCAAAGGGGGGACTGCCGATGTCCGCGTCGGTGAACAGGGTGACTTGGAACCTCACCGAGCTGTTGGCCAGGATGGTGTTCGGCGTGCTCGCCCGGTCCTGGATGTGGTTCACCACCAGCCAGTAATTGCTCCCGCAAACCAGCGGGGCGGTCGTGAGGGTCACGGTCATCAGGTCAGCCCCCAGGCTCGCGGCGGTGATGGGAAGCTGGTTCGTGAACGCGTAGTTGGCGGCATTGGTGGCGGTGGCGG
>Ga0182030_10004411_pt1 | contig 29999 bp, 30 predicted proteins | sample 812S3MmetaG_FD_121299 | JGI IMG/M metagenome (GOLD analysis project Ga0182030, IMG submission 121299) | Permafrost microbial communities from Stordalen Mire, Sweden - 812S3M metaG (Illumina Assembly) | ecosystem: Environmental > Terrestrial > Soil > Wetlands > Permafrost | place: Sweden...
CTGCGCGTCTGGGAGGCTCAGACTCTAAACTTGATCGAGCTCGCGCCTCCAAAGTAGCACGAAGTCCGCGCGCCGCCGCCCGAAATTACGCCGAAATGCGCCCCGAGATGTGCGGAAAGTAGGCCCGGAGGCGAAGTGCATGGGCGTTACCGTAACGCAACGAATGGCGCCGAAGGAAGGGATAGGAATCAACGCAAATTAACGCTCAGCTATAGCGCGCAACACCGCGCAACACCGAGAATTCGCAATTATTTTTTTGCTAGGTCGTCAGTGAATGATTGCGTTTATTTCTTCTAGCTGCGCTGCGAGCGCCGGAAATTCCGCCATGCTGGCTTTTATCAACAGTAATTTGCGCGCCTCGATGAACCCGTGGATATAGGCTTGTTGCGCAACGGCAAGCGGGTATTGCGGCCTCACTTGGCGCACCACTTCGTCTAGGTCCAACGCACCACGAGGGCCGCTGCTATCCACATAGCCATGATGCCATGCGATTGCCTTCAGCTCATCGAACATGCGCAGTATCACCGTCTTTTCGTAGGCTAGCGCATCCGTGAGTAGCGGGTTACTCGCGGCTTCGCTGTGCCAGCTCGACGGCGCGTGACCGTTCAACCGCGCATCCCAATACGCGGGGAATTCCTCGAACGGACGGCCATCGAGCCATTCAATTTCTGTGAGTGCTTCGCGGGCCATCGGATCACTCTTAGCCGCGGACGAGAGCCGTTGCTTTAAATCATTGTCCATTCGATTCTCCTAGAGTGAGGGGCAGCGCCACGCTATTTAATCATGTCCAAATAACGCTGCTGGCCGTCGCGTACCGGTGGGCGACGCCACCACAGACGGTCAGCGAGCGCGGCGCGCAGCTCACGGCTTGCAGCGCTTAGCAATGCGGCTCTGTGGTCATCGTCAGCGGCGCTGTCCAACGCAGCCACCAGGCTATCAAGCGCAACGTCGGGCTGCGGCGCGACCAAGGCGCGATAAGCCAGGGCGCCAGATAAGCCCTCGCGCACGTCAACGGATGCGGACGCGAGCAAGTAGCCGCGCTCTAGGTCATTGGGCGCAGCATCGAGGGCGGCCAACAGCTCGGCCACAGGGTCTATGCGCGGCGCGGCGGCCGGCAGCGGCCCTGATCGCACTGGTACATGGGTCTGCACGGGCACGGCCGGCGCAGCGTCGTCATCGTCATCAGGCAGCGCGACGGGCGGCATAGCGGGGAGCTCAGCGCTTGCCGGCAACGCCGTGCCCGCTACCAGCTTGAGCGGATTGCGCCGGCCTTCGCCGCGTAGCGCACGGCCAAGACTGCGGTACTGGCTATAGTCGAAGGTCACGGCTGCACCCGGGTCAGCTTGTACGCCGATAGGAGCGCATCGGGTGTCGCGTGTTCGTCCGTCAACACTGTGCCGTGAAGATGCAAACTCTTGCTCTCAACCTTGGTCACATACACGCCCTGCATCTTGTTCAAAATATCGACGCATTGGGCGCGGTCTTCGGTGAGCACTTCGATACTTCCATCAGCGCGGTAACGTGCGCCGCGATATGCGGCCCGCGCTGCCCCAGACAGCTCAGCGGTGGGCGTCGTCTCAATTCGCCGGTGCGGGCCGCTGGGACAGTCCACACGGGGCGCTGTGGTATCAGGCGGCGGCAATGGTGCGGGCGTGCCCAGCGCGTCTAGGTAGCGCTGTGTGGCAGCCGCCAACGTCGCGTCATCCGGCCAGCAGTGGGGGCAAGGGCAAGCGACCACGCGCTCAACTTCGTACATGTCCGCGCTCACCACGCTGTCCAGCCACGCCATGCGGGATGCAATGCTGATCGTTGCCAGTTCCGCGGCGGCCTCGCGTAGCGCAGCGATGCGGGCGCGGACGGCGGGCAACGACGCCAAGCGGCCGGCGTGCGCGGACACTACGTGTCGCGAAGATTCGCTGTAGCCTGCATGTCGGCAGGCATCGGCCAATGAATGGCCCGCGGCCACGTGCTGCGCAAACAGTTCGTGCCGTGTGTTGGACAGCGCCGCCGCATCTATAGTTACGGGTGTGCGGGCTGCGACGGGGGGCGCCTGGTGCGTAGATTTCGTCTCACCAACGGATTCAACAACCGGTGGTCTACTATCCTGGGATATCATAAAACATAGCCTTTAACGTCAATCAACGCAGAGCAACGCGTCGCATGTACGCACTGTGTAAGCGGTCCAACATACCAAAGCGTAACCGCCGCCGCAAAATATTTTCGGCTGGCCGGCGCCCTCCCTCCGACTCGCGCACCCCTATGGCCACAGTGGTGGGGGCCGCCTGTAACGTGTAACGCCTGTAACGCCTTTTTCCCCCTTGTTATCTATAAAACGCTTTTCCAGGTAACAGTAAGAGAAATGGCGTTACACGCGTTACATCCGTTACTCGCGCGGCACCCACCGTCTGCACGGCTTGCTGATGGCATCTAACCGAACTGTCCGCACTTCAAACCCAAGCTGGCGCATCACTCGCGCCGCCCGCTTCTCGGCCTTCGCGTCCTGGTGTGCAGTGTTCAACCCGATAGCGCCCGTTAGAATGTCGCTCAGCGTGAGCGGTCGCGCCCGCGGCGGCGGGCTCGGCACAGTGCCGGGCATCGGGACCGGGGATTTGTCTAGCCATCCCTCGATTGCCGATTCCCATACATCGGTCTGTTCGTACTTGACGTGTCGGCCCTTCGCCAAGCTCTCCGCTGCCTGCCAGGCTACCCCGGACACTCGCCAGCGCGCGGCGCCCTCGGCCCACAGTTGGTCACGGTCAGCGGCAATGCGAATGCGGTCCAATTGGGTGATTTCCACCGGCACCCACCGCCGCTGTCCAGTTTCGTCTGGGGGCAAGAAATGTTCTTCGTTAGTGCTGGCGAACAGCATGCAACGGCGCTTAAACCTGGTGGGCTGCGTCTGGAATTTCTCTATCCATTCCTCTTGCCGGCGCGTGATCGCACGCTTGACCACGTTGATATCGCCCTTCGATAGCCCGGCCATTTCCGCAACCTCTATCAAGAGCTTGCCGCGGATGAGGCGTTTGAAATCGTCGTCATCGTCGTGCAGCGATAGCCCATCCGTAAAGCAGTCGTCCGCGGGGACCATCGCTTGAAACCCTGTGGATTTCATCTTGCCTTGGGGAGACTGGAACGCCACCACCATATCGAGCTGACATCCGGGCTCTAAGACGCGCCCCGCTAGCCCCGTCCAAATGTAGAGCCCCACGGCGCGCGTATATTCGTCGTCGGCCGTGCCGCAGTAGGTGGTGAGGAATCGCTCGATGCGCGGCGCCCCGTCCCATTGCAGGCCGTTTAACCACGTGATCGCGCTATCGAAGCGATGCCGGGCCGCCACGAGTTGCAGCGCGTCGGACATCAGTTCCTTGCCGATCGGCGCAAACCGCTGTTCGCGGGCCAACGTTTCGCGCAACTGGATCATGTCGGTATCGGACAGCGGGCGCCATTCCTCCGTACTGGCGGGCGCGATCATTACGCGGCCTCGGAACTCATCGAACCCTATGGACGCTTGGGTCTGTTTCGCCAGCACGTACACCAGGGCCTCTAAGGTGGCATCAAATTGCATCTTGCGATTCATCGTGAGCACGGAGGCTTCGCCGGCTACCGGTGGCGGCACGGTAAGTGTTCCCGCGGGAACGCCGGCTACCGGTGGCGGCAGCATGCTTTTGGGCGGATTCTTGGCCACGTACTCGCGGGCGTTGAGAATCGTCCCACGTAGTAGGCGGTCCCACTTGTGTTCGCGGCCGGGCGCCAGGGCTGACGTGCGCATGAGGCGTTCTGTTCGCTCGCAGTCGCCGCCCGTCCACCACATCAACCTGTTGGCCAGGGATTGGTCAGCGCTGCTTGCATCGTAGGGAGTTGACTGCGCCGCATTGCCCGGCCAGCGCTTCGCCAGCACATCAGCTTCGGCCGTCCACAGTGCCTCGAATGTCACGCCGTCACCGAATACCGCAGCGGCCGATTTGCTGCGGCAGGCTTTGGCAATCAGCTCCGCATCGTCTGACGTTCCGGGCACGTGCCATGTGGGCTCCGTAGTCCAGTCCGCACCCGCGGCGGTCGATTCAAGCGATGGCGGGAAGTGCTGATACGCCACGGCGGCGGCCACATCGCTGTAGTCTTGCAGCACGTTGCCGCGGGCGTTCGATCCAGTCAACAGGATGTAGCGGGCTTCGTGGTACAGCTCGATGTGAAGCGCGACATTTTTACACGCGTGAGCCGGGAACGCACCGGTGTAGGCAAAGATGATGTGCAGCCCACGCCCGCTGATAGACACTTCGACGTAGGCGCCGGAAAACAGGGCCAATAGTTCAAGCGCGAGTGCAGACCATAGCCCGGTGGCTAGATCGTAAGCACCGTCTATATCGATGCACGCGAGGCCACAGCCGCCAGTCAGCACGATACCCACGCCAAACCCTGCCCCAAGGCGTGCGGCGTGGGCCTGTGCTTCGGAAGGAGGTAGCCATGTGGTCGCGTCCTGCCCGTTGCTGTTGAGCAAGGTGTGGGGATTTATCGGCGTCTTGGTGTCGGTGCGCGCGATGATGAACATGCGCCGATCGTGGAGCGCATCGAAGAGCGTAGCCGTGGGTGCGAGTTGTACAACGGCGTTCATGAGACCGCACCCCGCAGCCATTCGGCAAGATCGTTTAGCGGCGCCTGATTGTCGGCATGCTGCGGAGCCTCACCGAAGCAAAACGCCATGCACTCCGGTGCTAAGACTGGCTCGAAGTGAGGGCCGGCGCCGATCAGCGCCAGCGCATCCGGGTCCGTCGTTGGCACCTTGATACATAGGATCGGCGTGCGGGCGGTGAATGCTTGAAACCGGCGCAGCATTTCGCCGCGCACCATAAATCCCTGTACAAAAACTGTACAGCTCGCCAAGTCGGCGTTTATACTTGCCATGTCGTCAGTCCTGCCGGCAATCACACCAGCGATGAAAGTCCGTTTCCTAAGCCCTAGCCGGGGCTTGGGATGCGGCGCTGTTGTTTAGGCGGCTTCGGTCTCGCCGTTCAATACCGCATTGATATCGGCCACAGCCCAACGTAGACGGCCGAACATGCGGCGCGGCTTGATTGGCCCCTCGCCGTAGCACGCCCACCGGCGCAAGGTCTGCGGTTTGATGCCTAAGAGCGCGGCGGCTTCCACGGTATCGATGGTTTGATGAACTTGGGTGCGATCCAACAGGTTGCGCAACTCATCATTGGAAAGCGTGCGCTGCTTTGTCTGGGGCGTTGCTGTGTTCACTTTTGTGTCCTCTCGTATAGCGCTAAGTTGTGCGCCGTTGAAAGAGGATGAGTGACGGCTCATCGCACGGAGCGATGAGAGGGTAAATTTAGCCCTTGGGCTTTTTCGGGTGGCGTCCCAATAAACGGTGCTGATGGCGCAACGCCTCACCGTGGTAGACATCTCGCCAATCGGTTGATGCATGCGGTGCGAGCTTTACGGCCGACGCGCGGAGCTGCGCTATCCACTTTTCAATCTGCCGCACTGGTAGGTTGTGATCGCGCGCTAGCCGCTTCGGTTCACCCCGCTTTGGCTTTCCGCTGGCGTCGCGTTGCAGACTGGCCATGACACTATCGCGCTTCTCGTAGCGTGTCGCCCATCTCCCCTGCTGCCTGTTGCGCGCACTGATGGCCGCAACCGTCTCAAGCGAATGGTTTATATCCGCCCGTATTTTGGCTTTCACATCGTCGGGGGTGTCGGCGGACGCGAGCGCTTCGGGCTTCCCGCCTAGCGATTCGTTAAACACCATCCATGGGCTTCGCGGCGTCTCCATGTCGCTACGCCGCAGCGCCGATGCTGGCCTGAGCCGTAAACGGTATGCCTGCTTCGCTCAGTGCCCACGCTTCGAGTTTTTCATGCAGCGGTCGTAGTTGATCCAACGAGCGCCGTTTGTAGTTTTTCTCGCGCACGCCATGAGGCTTGTGGCCTTGTATCTGCATCATGGCACCCTCGGGTACCTCGGCCCACTCTGCGAGCGTGGCGAAGCTCCGACGTAGGCCATGCAGCGTGATATGTGGCAGCCCGGCCGATTCGAGCGCGTCATTGTGAGCTTTAGTCGGCTCTACCAGTCTGCCGCCCTTTGCGCGCAAGCTGGAAAATACAGATTTATTTTTTCGCGGTAGTGGGGACAGCAGCGATGCAACATAGGGGGTTAGCGGGATTGTGCGTTTGTTGCCTCCTTTATTGCTGTGCCTGGCTGAAGTGCGCATCGTCAGGCTAGGCGCCATCAGAAAAATGACATCATCCCATTCGAGGGCGAGCAACGCTTCTCGCCGCGCGCCGGTGAGCAACAGAGCTTGCAGGTACGCGGCAATTACGGGGTTGGGCAGCCCCTTCACTCCTTTGAACCAGGCGGCCAACTGTTCGCGCTGAAGGCAATCGCCCTCTTTCGTATTCGATTCGGGCACGGCCTTTTTTACTTTTTTGGCACTGTAGGCGTTGGCCGGGATGATGCCTCTATAGTCGGGTTGCCCCTCGCCGGGTTCTTCGTTGGCCCATCGGATGAATGCGCGTAGCAGTCGGTACGACTGCGCCGCGCTGGTAGCACGTTTGGCGGCCTCGCGCTTAAGCCACGATTCAATGTAGGCGGCGCTCAACTCGGACAGTTTTAACCCCATGAGGGATGCGAGTGGCCCGGCCTTGGTGGTCCCCTTCCCGCCCTGCTTCTTTTTGCGCGCGCCCCCGGCATGCGCTAATCGCTCGTGGTCATGGAGATGGCGGTCGCCCCATCCGGCCTTATGGAGAGCGACGTAGGACGCCCACACGCCCCCGACTTCGTGGGCGTGTCGTTGGGTTTCGACGCGTCGCTCTTCGGCTTGAGCACGCTCAGCCTCGGCCACATCACGTGGGTCGATGCCTTGGTCAACGCACTCGACGGTCAGACGCCGCGCTTTCTCTCTGGCCTTCGCAAGTGTCCATATCGCTGCGGTGGCGTTACCAATCGTGGTTCTCACGGTGCGCCCGTGGACACGCCCCTGATGGATGTAACTGCGGGCGCCGGCTACGGTAACCCGCACGCCAAGGCCGGGTGTCTTGGCATCCCAATACAACGCGTAGCTTTTGCGCGGAACCGGCAGCTTCACGACCTGCAACTGAGTCGAAAAAGTAGTAGTCATGGTCCATCGGTCTCCGTGTAAGCACTGTGTAAGAGATGCGAAGGTATATTGTGCAACAACGGACAATGCAACGGCTCGCCGATTTAACCTATTATTATGGCCATTTCGCTGTTTTCACTGGAAATCTCTACACAGAGCAACATCCAGCAATCTATTTTCTCGCGGACTGTTAATCCGTTGGTCGGCGGTTCGAATCCGTCCCGGGGAGCCAATAATCAATAGCTTACGAGCAGGGCGAGACCTCAATCCTCTCACTCTCTCACCCCCTTATGAGAGGCTTTTGTCCGTTGGTTGGCCACGCTAAAATCCCCGATCTTGGAACGCCTGCTTTGCGATGGCACCACGAGGATCACTGTAAGGGGGGATTCAATTGAGTGTCGCCATTGGCAATCCGTCATCAAACGTTGCTGCTTTGCAGCATCGATGGTCAGCTTGATCCCCTGATTGTCGAATCGCCGTATCGCATGTCTGCGTTTCGTCGTGTCCCTGTAGCGACCCGAGCGCGGGCCGAGCGGGTTCCGACGAGTAATTCGGGCGCGCGCGGAGCGCCTACAGGATTATCCACGCACGCCACGACCAACGGAGATCGTTGGCTTGACTGGGTAATGCGTTTGCATTACCATCCTGACTATCCCCGGTGCCACGGAAGTCCTTATGGCCTCGCTTGAAATCGAATCGACGCTGACCGACCGCTACCAGACGACGGTGCCGGATGCCGTGCGTCGCACCCTCAAATTACGCAAGCGCGACAAGATTCGCTACGTCGTGCAGCCGGACGGCGCTGTGCTCCTGACCCGTGTTGAAGCCTCCGATGAAAGTGATCCGGTGGTCGGAAAGTTTTTGGCCTTCTTGGCGCGCGACATGGAGGTACAGCCTGCTCAAATTCAAGGTATCAACCCCGCCCTTATGCGCCGCGCCCGGTCGCTGGTCAAAGGGATCACGGTTGACCTCGACGCGCCGCTCCCTTCCGAGGACGAATGACGGCGGCCGCCGCCGATCCGCCCTTGATCAAGGGCTGGTCGATCTTTGCGCATCCGCAGTTTCTCGATACGTTTGAATCTCTGGTCGTGCAGGTTGAGAGGCTCCGCACCAAGGATCCGAAGCGGTACGCCGCGAAGAACTCCACGAAGCGCCTGGCTGCCATCGTAAAACTCGCATTTGAGATCATTCCGCAGGACCCGACCCGCCTCGAGTATAGGCAAGGCGCTACGCTCGGCGAGGAATACAAGCACTGGTTCCGGGCAAAGTTCTTCCAGCAGTATCGGCTGTTCTTTCGCTATCACCGCGAGAGCCGCATCATCATCTACGCTTGGGTCAACGACGAAGATACCAAACGCGCATACGAGAGCGGCAGCGACGCCTATCGCACGTTCCGGCGCATGCTCAAGACCGGAAACCCACCGGATGACTGGAGCCAGTTACTAGCGCAGGCCAAGGCGCAGACCAAACGGACTCGCGCTGCAAGCGAACGCAAATGAACATATCAAGGACCGACTATCATCGCTGTAGTTTTGCAGCAAGAGTGCTGTAATTTCGCAGCGCCCTCTCCCTCCAAGCCACCCAGAAAGCCTCTTCCGGATACAGCGCCCCAAAGCCTCTCCCCGTGAGGGCTTTCCGAATGGGCGTAGCCCGATATGCCGCGGGGTCGGGGTGTCGGCCGGGTGAGTGCCTTTGGGGTGCTGCGCCTGGGAGGAGCCTGGGGAGTCGGAGGGAGAGCGCCCGGCTCTCTGGCCGGGCGCGGAGGGGTCGCGTGCCTTGAAGGGAGAGGGTTAAACCCCCTCTGCCGTGAGGGAGGTGAACTCGGCAGCCTCTTCGGGCGTGTACGGGGGCCAGTCCTCTAGGCGCTTTTTGCTCTTCAAGCAGCGCGGGCAAGTCGCCTGCTCGCTTGGGTATCCGCTCCACCCCACACGCTGCGCCGGCCCGGTTCAGTGCCACAAAGCGCCTTTCGGCGGGCTTGGACCAGGTGGACGACCCGGCCGTGATCGCGTTCGCCCTCACAGCAGCGACCAGCTCTCGTGTACGGCGTGAACAGGCGCATCGGTGCGGGCCGGCCGAAGTAGTGGTGAGCCGACGACAGCGGTGATCTTGCGCGACGAAATTCACCGGCTGGATCCCGCGTCCGTGCAAGCATATCGCAGTCACTGGCTGAGCCAAGATATCCGGCTGGAAGCAGCGATGCACGTGCCGGTCGACGAGCCGATGTTTGAAGCCAAACTTGCTTTGAAACAGAAGTGGGAAAGCACGGCGATTTTCAATGACTTCTTGGTCACGCAGGACACCCCGTACTTTTTGGCCACGTGGTTGCACAAGGGACCGGAAAAGGTTGTGGCACTCAGTTTCCAGGCGACGCGTCATCGCGGGTCGTTCGATGAAGCAGATGCTCGTCGGATCAAGTCCCTGATACCTCATGTACGTCGGGCGCTCGAAATTCGAGATCGTCTCGAGGCTCACCAAGTCCGTGCTGATACGCTCTCGTCGGCCATCGAAGGCCTACAATTCGGCCTATTTATTTTAGATGGTAAGGGGTGCATTCTTGACGCGAGCGGCCTCGCGCAAGAGTTATTGCGACGAGAACCGGCAATACGCCGCGACAAAGACCGTTCGCTGTGGCTGCGGGAGCCTGCGGGATCGCAACTACGCGAGCTTGTGCGCAATGGAACACCTGCGAAAGGCGATTCTAGCTGCGTGCTGAATGTGCCACGAGGCAATGGATTGCAAAGTCTGTCCGTCCTTGTAGCCCCTATGCCGGCGGTTCCGGTCTCTTGGATTGGCAAGGACCCCCGCTGGCTGATCCTAGTCTTTGACCCAGAACGACGAATTGCGCCAACCGCTGCAATTATTACCCGCGATCTTGGCATTTCCGAACGAGAAGCGGAGCTCGCCGCGCTGTTGGTGATGGGGCTTGAACTCTCGGATATCTCTAGCCGACTGGCAATCAGTATTCACACAGCGCGGTCTCATTTAAAACACATTTTTGAGAAGACAGGCACCCGATCTCAGGCCGATTTGGTCCGGCGAATATTGACCAGCCCAGCAGCCTACGCGGCATGTCGAAACTAGTCGCCAAAGAAGAGCTGGATGTTCAAACGAGCGACTACCTATATGCGCTTGGTGGAGGAATGGCTCCATCAATCACTCAAATGAGTGATGCGGCAATATCAATGACGAAATATATTCACGCGAACAGTGCTTCCGATCATCTCGGGTAGGACTGTCTGAGTGACAAATATCTAGCGAGCCCATGGTAAAGAAGGAGCTTGTTGGCTGGAGACGCCTTCGGTGTCCATGCTGATCGCATCGACCAGACGTTTGATGCTCTTCTTAGACGGCTGCGATCCGAAATAGGGTCGTCCCGTCTTTGGAGAGTAACACCCTTGACCGCCTTGCTCTCGATCGCCGATCATGGGCCGCCTCCGTTGATCAGAATCGCATCCGCGCCGCGTGGTCTACCGCGCGGAAACCGGGGCGGAAATCAGGTCTCGCCGTGGCACACTGGTGGCACACTAACCGCCATAAATCGCCACTTATCCACACCACGGCACACGTCTAAGTATTTGATTTAAATCGCTTTACGTGGTGTGCAGCGGTGTATGTTTTCCACTGTTAATCCGTTGGTCGGCGGTTCGAATCCGTCCCGGGGAGCCAATAAAATCAATAAGTTATCGCCAATTTTCGGCCGTCTACATTCTCTCGAATTTGCCCATGTAGGCGCTGTGTAGGCAGTCGGCGGTGGATGGCCGCCCGGGCAGCGATGGCCGCGGTTTCTGCATGGATATACAGTAGCGCGATGACGCCCCCACGCGGCTCCCTCTTTAAAACGAGCGGTTCGCCGACACATAGCATTAGCTAGGTGTGTTAAATTTCCGGCCACATCTGACGCTCGCGTCAAGTGAGGACTGAGGAGACTTATGAAGATGGGTAATTTCAGCGTCACCTGTGAATGGGACGACGAAGCAGGCGTCTATTACGTTGCGGAGTCTAACGTGCCGGGTCTTTCCGCGGAGTCTGAGACCGTTGAAGGTATCCATGCGATTTTGCAGGACCGCATTCCCGAGCTGGTGCGGTTGAATATGCCGGAACTCATGGCCCATGAGGCGCCGAGCCGCGTGCCCTTCGATTTGTACACCCGCCGACATCAAGATTTGATGCTCGACTGCGCCTAGGGCGATCCGGCTGTGGCCGGATTTACACGAGAGCTTAAGGATAAATTGCGAGAGGCGGGTTGTTACTACGACCGGCCCGGCAAAGGCGATCACGAGATTTGGTACAGCCCGATCTCGAAGATAAAATTCACGGTTGACGGCAACATCAAATCTCGTCACACCGCCAACGAGACGCTAAAACAAGCGGGACTCCCGAAATCGTTTTGAGTCCCGGAGCCTGTACGGAAAAGGAGCAACACCGCCAAAGATCAGCAGCTCGGTTGGCCGCAGGGACAGTCCAGCGGCCGCCGCCGCGGCCGCATGATCGAAATGCGCAAACGCGATCATGCCCGTTGCCCTAACTTCGGCCTCAAACCGATTCATGGTCTCTTCTCTTCGGGCCCGTAACTGCTGCGTATGGTTGATAGTCCGCGGATGGTCATTGTTTGCGGTGAGGACGCCCTTAGTCGGTATTCTCTCCGGCCCTCCGTCATGAATTCGAGGCGCTTGAGGTGATCTCGTGCCTAAGATTGATTGCCCAGACAGTGATTCATGGTCTTTCCCTGCGGCGGGTGTCGATTGGCAATACGCCCGGGCGTCGGGCTTGCGCTTCCGGGAGGAATGGCTGGCGCGACTGTCAATGCAAGTGGCGGACGGCAATTCGCTGGACGATTGCTTTCTCCGACGTGCGATTCAGTCATTGGAGTGGCGATCCAGAAAGATGCAATTGCGGCTCGGGACTAGGATGGCGGCAAGCACAACTCATATTTTCGGGTCGGAGGGCCAAACCGGTGAAAACCGAATGGATTTTCAATGCTGACCTCAATAGCCATCGAGTCGGGCAGCGAGCAATTCAAACTTCGTATTCGGTAACCCCTGCCAAACAGCTCGCCATGACGGGCGCTGCTGCGCCGCCCGGCGGTGTTGCGGCGAGGCCCGCTTCTGCGGGCAAACCGGCAGCCGAAGAAGTGGAGCGCGGCCGAACCTGTCGAGCTGAATTTTCTCTGGCGTCCGCAACTGCGGGATCCGGCAGATAAGTTGATTCTCGAAGCTGCGGTCAACGGCAGAGCTGCGGCGGTTGGATCTAAGCAAATATCTCCGCCGGGCACCCAAGGTAGACCAAATCGCAGGTGATGAGATGGGCCGGGTTTTAACAGAGCCTTACGACGGCACCGCCCCGAGAGTGGCGACCCCATTTGTCCCGCCGACGCCGGTCGAAACCACCCCTACCGCGTTGTCATGAGGCCATAAGTCGATCTGCAGTATCTTATCCAGATCCTACTCTGGTAGTATAAATGTAAGATGAAATCAAAAACATCACTCACTTTATCCGAGGATCTCGTGGCAAGTATCGACAAGCTCGCAGGCCCGAAGGTGTCCCGCTCGGCATACATTGAGCAAATCCTGCGAGACTTCGTCGACCGGCGTGCTCAAGCTCGGAAAAGCGCTCGCGAGGTCGCTGCGATTAACCGCCACGCGGCCGAGCTGAATTCCGAGATGAGCGATGCGCTTTCCTTTCAGGTGAACTCGGCGGACGAATGAGGCGCGGGGAGCTATACCGGGTGCGTCGACCTCCCGGTGACCCAAAGCCGGCCCGCGTCTTCGTCGTCGTCAGCCGCCAACCACTGATCGACTCAACGTATTCGACCGTGATCTGCGCTCCAGTATTCACGCAATGGCATGGACTGCCCACTCAGATTGCGGTGAACACCGCCGAAGGCCTCAAACACGAAAGCGCGATTCAGTGCGATGGATTGATGAGCCTGGAGAAATTCAGATTGACAGACTACGTCGGCGAATTGGCTTCTGACAAACTACGCGAACTCGACAGCGCACTGCTTATTGCCCTTGGACTTCCGACTAGCGCACGACCACCCATCTGAGCGGTATAATTCGGCAAATGTTGCCGTTATTATCCGATAGTGAACGGCATATCCCGCACCCGATGACATCCCCGATGTTGCCGGAAACATTTTCTACAACGGCGACCCATAGCTGGACCCGACTTGATGGGGTCGACATTCTTCGTGGCGTGGCGATCTTCTTCGTTCTGATGAACCACGTCAATATGCGGTTGTTCCTCATCAAACTGCCATATACCAAGGGTCTTCCGGAACAATTGGTGTCTTCGTTGGTGTGGAACGGGCAATATGGCGTACAGATTTTCTTTGCCGTCTCCGGGTTTCTGATCACGTCCACGACCATACGGCGATGGGGTTCGCTTTCCAGCATCGACGTACGTGACTTTTACTTGCTGCGCTTCGCCCGTATTGGCCCACTGCTCTTGACGTTGCTTGCCATCCTGAGTGTTCTTCATGGCCTTGGCGTCCATGACTACGTGGTTGCGGCGGAAACGGGAGGTCTTGGCAGGGCGCTCGTTGCGGCACTTACGTTTCACGTCAATCTTCTGGAGGCGCAACGCGGATATCTCCCGGGCAGTTGGGACGTGCTCTGGTCACTGTCGGTGGAAGAGCTGTTCTACCTTTTCTTCCCCCCGATATGTTGGCTGCTCGGGCGCGGCAAGCTGTTGTTTGTTCTTCTTCTGGCATTCGTCGTTGTCGGGCCATTCGGGCGCACTGTGCTCGCTCACGGAAATGAGATCTGGCAGGAGGTTTCGTATCTTGGAGGCATGGATGCCATAGCGCTCGGATGTCTGACTGCCATCGTGGTCTCGCGGAATCAATTCCGTCGCGCCTCGCTCAGGATATTTGGCGGTGCCGGAGCGGCTTTACTGATCTTTATTCTGGGATTCTCCATCCAAGCGGATGCGTGGAGCCTGGTCAGGAGCGGCCTTGACATGTCCATCCTCGCGGTGGGGACGTGCATGCTCATTGCTGTGGCTGCGCAAACTCGATGGCGGAGCCCACGCCTCCTTTTCCCTATTGTCAAACTGGGCCGATGCAGTTACGAGGTATATCTTGTCCATATGTTCGTCGTTTTTGCGCTGTTTAACATGTTTGTGGGGCGCGGCGAACCCATGGTCGGCGTGCCTGCCCTATTTTGGGGTGATGGAAGAACTTCCGCAGCCGGTGTCCGGGACGCGCATCGCGGTCATTGACGTGCGCGAGGTGCCCGTTGACATGCGGAAATCCGGACCGCAGGCAGCTCTCGAGCGCATGCGCATCCATGGCCCGTCGGTCCGCGCCGTCGGTCACCTGCTTCCCGATCAACTCGAGGCACTGCGGTACTGCGGTTTCTCCTCCGTGCTCACCACCGACGAACACCCGCCCGAACAATGGGCGCCGTCATCCGGGGAACGGGCACCCGCGTTACGGGAGGGCGAGAGCGCTTCTCGCCCGGCACTGCCCCTGCTCAATCGTCTCATCTCCAGGAGAGTTTCATGACGCCATCGCTCGTGAAGGCCGCCGTCGTGCAAGCCGGGTCGGTCCTGTTCGACACGCCGCGCACCTTGAACAAGCTCGCCGAACTCACGGCCGAGGCCGCCGGTCGCGGCGCTCAGATCGTCGTGTTTCCCGAAGCATTCGTCGGCGGCTACCCCAAGGGACTCGATTTTGGCGCCCGCATCGGCATGCGCAGCCCGGAAGGCCGCGAGGACTTCCGCCGTTACTACGAGAGTGCGATCGAGGTCGGCGGAGCGCAGAGCGCGCAGATCGCCGCAACTGCCCGCGACAATGGTGTTTATCTCGTGGTCGGCATCATCGAGCGCGATGCGGGCACGCTGTATTGCACGGCCCTGATGTTTGCGCCGGACGGACGCCTGCTCGGCCGGCATCGGAAGCTCATGCCCACCGCGCTCGAGCGGCTCGTGTGGGGCTGCGGCGACGGTTCGACCTTGACCGTCGTCGACAGCACGATCGGGCGCATCGGCAGCGTGATCTGCTGGGAGAACTACATGCCGCTGTTGCGCATGGCGATGTATGCCCAGGGAATCGAGCTGTACTGTGCGCCGACCGTGGATGATCGCGACACCTGGCTGCCTACCATGCGGACCATCGCGATCGAGGGCCGCTGCTTCGTCCTGTCGGCCTGTCAATTTCTCAGGCGCTCGGATGCGCCCGCGGAGTACGCCGCAATCCAGGGCGATGCGCCGGCCACCGTATTGATTCGGGGCGGTTCCTGTATGGTCGACCCGCTGGGCAATGTGCTGGTCGAGCCGGTCTTCGGCGAAGAAACGATCCTGATGGCCGAACTCGACCGGCGCATCATCGCCCGCGGCAAGTTCGATCTGGATGTCGTCGGACATTACGCACGGCCGGACATCTTTCGACTGACGGTGAACCGGAACGTGCTCGAGTCCGTCGTGTACAGCAACCCACTCAACGAGGCGGCAACGTGAATCCGATCGTCGTTCTGCTCCCGGCTTTCTTACGACGAATCGTTGACTTGACATTAATCGATGATTGCATGCGTTGCAATCCAACGTCGCGCCCACGCGACAGGTTGCCAAAGGACCGCGAAAGCCCGACACTGCGAACGCCCTGGCGTCCCTGAGCAATCAGACCCGCCGCAAGGGCTTTCAAGGAGAACTGACGATGAGCGAAGTCCTTGGTACCGGTCGCCCGGTGAGCTCGGTTAAGTGGCTGGTAAGTGCGCTACTGGGCGCCAGCGTCCTACTACCGATCAAAGACATCCAAACCGAGTTTGGCCTGACTTCCGGAAGTCCCGTGCACCATGTGGTGGAAACCTCGTGCGCCATTCCTGCCAATGTCATCGTTCCCGAGATCAAGGCCCTTGCGCATGACATCGCCAGGCGATTCCATCTGCGTGAAAGTGCCGCAATGCTCATCACGCATGCGGCATTCTCGGCCGCGCGCGTACAAGGCGTCGATCCCACCCTGGTACTTGCCGTCACCGCCATCGAATCGAAGTTCAAGGCTCAGGCGGTGAACTCCGTCAGTGGCGCCAAGGGTCTCATGCAAGTGTTACCTCGATACCATCCGCAAGAGGTAACGGACGCCGGCGGCGAGCCATCGCTGCTGCTGATCGCGCCAAACATCAATGCGGGGACCGCCATTCTGGCGGGATACCTCACCGCGGAAGACGGCGATATCGAAGGAGCCCTCGGTCACTATGTGGGCGCCGCGGCCGCGGAACACTATATCCACGCGGTACGGCGTGAGATGACGCACATGAGCCGGGTCGTTGGCGCGACCGGTTGACGCGTTAGCCACACGCACGAACCTTCGCGATCGACGGCGGCACGACCGGCTAGTAAAAATTGCAAAATCCGCGGATACGGGCAATTAGTACATTGAACGCCGGGTGTGCCCACATCCGTGTTGTTTAGCTCCGCAATGGCACTATACTTTCCTCCGACAAGTTCATGCTCGCACGAAGAGCACAATTCGTTGTGCCGATTCAAATCAAGGGGGATATTTATGCGCACGTTTTTAGTTTCCGGGATTGCGGCGACGCTGGTGTTGGCCATGGCGGGTTGCAACAACGCGAAGTCGCCCGATACCGTTGCCAAGGACGTCGCCGCCGCCGAACAGAAGGCGTCCGTCGAAGTGGCCAACAGCGAAAAGGATGCCGCCAAGGACCTGAGCAAGGCCGCGGATAAAGTGGACGACAAATTGGTCGCGTTCAACAATGACGCCGCCAAGGACGCATACAACCTCGCGGTCGCCAAAGCCGACGGCGATCGCAAGGTGGCGATAGCGAATTGCTCCGCGCTGAACGGCGACGCACAGAAGGCGTGCAAGGATCAGGCAGACGCCGACTACAGCGCAGCCAAGGCAAGCGCGAAAGCGGTCGCACAATCGGAAAAGCAATAGATCGGCGAGCCTCGCACCGCACGCGCGCCGCTTCGGCTTCGTCCATGTAGGTGCGGGCCATCGCGTCCGATATACTGTGCGGCCACGCAGCGGCCAGGAAAGTCAATGAGAGCGAAAGTCACGATCGGCCCCATCGAAGTCGACTCGGTTTTGCACGATTTTCTATCGCGCGAGGCGCTGCCCGGCACGGGCGTCGATGAGGCTGCGTTCTGGACGGGCTTTGCGGCTCTGCTCGATCGCTTGGCGCCACGCAACGCCGAACTGCTGAAGAAGCGCGATCGGCTGCAATCGCTGATCGACGATTGGCATCGGCAGCACCCCGGCGCGCATTTCGATGCCGCGAGCTATAAAACCTTTCTGAGCGATATCGGCTATTGGGTTTCCGAGGGGCCGCCGTTCACCGTCAGCACCGCGAATGTCGATGCGGAAATCGCGACCGTCGCGGGGCCGCAGCTGGTCGTGCCGGTCAACAACGCTCGCTATGCGTTGAACGCCGCCAACGCGCGCTGGGGGAGTCTGTACGACGCGCTGTACGGGACGGATGCCATCCCGGAGGCCGGCGCGCCGCGCGGCGGGAGCTACAATCCGCAACGCGGCGCGAAAGTGATCGAATTCGCGCGCCGGTTTCTGGATGAGAATTTTCCGCTCGAACGGGGCACGCATCGAGGCGCCTCCGGCTATCGAGTCTCCGAGCGCGGCCTCGAGATCGACCTCGAGCAGGGGGGCACGACGGTGCTCGCGAAGGCCGCCGCGTTCGCCGGCTACCAGGGCACTGCCGCCGCGCCGTCGGCGGTCCTGCTCACGCACCACGGCCTGCATGTGGAGATTCGCATCGATCGGCAGCACTTCATCGGGCGCGACGATCCGGCGGGCGTCAGCGATGTGGTCCTCGAGTCCGCCGTCACGACCATCCAGGACTGCGAGGATTCGGTGGCGGCCGTCAGCACCGAGGACAAGGTGCTGGTGTACCGCAATTGGCTTGGGCTGATGAAGGGTACTTTGGAAGCACAGCTCGAGAAAGGCGCGAAGACGGTGGTGCGGCGCCTGAACGGCGAGCGCCGTTATCGAACCGCGGCGGGCGCGGACCTGGTGCTTTCCGGCCGCAGCCTCATGCTGGTCCGCAACGTGGGTCATCACATGCTGTCCGACGCGATCATGCTCCAGGGCGCGCCCGTTCCCGAGACCTTCATCGACGCGGTCGTCACGTCGCTGATCGCACTGCATGATTTGCGCGCGGGCGGCACGCAGAAGAATTCGCGCGCCGGCTCGGTGTACATCGTCAAACCCAAGATGCATGGCCCGGAGGAAGTCGCATTCGCCGATGAATTGTTCGCGGCGGTCGAAGACCTCCTTGGACTGCGGCGACACACGTTGAAGGTGGGCATCATGGACGAGGAGCGCCGCACCAGCGTCAACCTCGCCGAATGCATTCGCGCGGTCGAACATCGCGTGGTGTTCATCAACACGGGCTTCCTCGACCGGACCGGCGATGAGATCCATACGTCGATGGAGGCGGCCGCCATTCCGCGCAAAGGCGACCTGAAGAAGGCCCTGTGGCTGGACGCCTATGAGCGGCAGAACGTGGACGTAGGGCTCGCCTGCGGTCTGCGCGGACATGCGCAAATCGGCAAGGGCATGTGGGCGATGCCGGATCTGATGGCGGACATGCTGAAGGCCAAGATTGCCCATCCGCTGGCCGGTGCCAACACCGCGTGGGTGCCCTCGCCCACCGCCGCCACCTTGCACGCGTTGCATTATCACCAAGTGGACGTGGCCGAGGTGCAGGCTCGATTGGCCAGCCGGCAGCGTGCCTCGCTCGACGACATCTTGACGCCGCCGCTGGTGGCCAAGCCCGCTTGGACGGCGGCCGAGGTCGAGGAAGAATTGAACAACAACGCGCAGAGCATTCTCGGTTACGTGGTCCGCTGGGTCGACTCCGGCGTCGGCTGCTCCAAGGTGCCGGATTACTACGACGTGGCGCTGATGGAGGACCGGGCGACGCTGCGCATCTCGAGCCAGCATGTGGCGAACTGGCTGCGGCATGGAATATGCTCGCGCGATCAGGCGATGGGCGCGCTCGAACGCATGGCGAAAGTGGTCGATGAACAGAACTCCGGCGATCCGGGATACCGGCCCATGAGCGGCGTGCCCGGCAATGTCGCATTCCAGGCCGCCTGCGACTTGATATTCAAGGGCCGGGAACAACCGAACGGCTACACCGAAGCGATCCTCACCGCGCGCCGCAAGGAACGGGTTCTGCAGCAATCGCGAACCCCCGAATAACCGCAAACGGAACCGCCCATGGACAAACTGACCCTGCCTCAGGCAAACAAGATCATCGAGACGGCATTATCCACGGCGCGCCAGAGAGGCCATCGGCCCATGGCGGTGGTCGTGCTGGACGACAGCGGCCACGTGCGCTCGGTACAGCGGGAGGACGGCGCGAGCATGTTCCGGATCGAGATCGCCACCGGCAAGGCGTGGGCCGCGGTGAGCATGGGCGCCTCCAGCCGCACCCTGAATGAGCGCGCCCGCGACAACCCCATTTTTTACGGCGCGCTGCCGGCAACGGCACAGGGTAAATTTCTGGCCCAGACCGGCGCTGTCCTCATCAAGAACGCCCGTGGCGAGATCGTGGGGGCGGTGGGCGCCAGCGGCGGCACGGGCGACGAAGACGAAGCCATCTGCGTGGCCGGGGTCGAGGCGTCCGGCCTGAAACACGCTTGAACAAACCGCGCTATCCCCGGCGCGAAGCGCGGCCCGTTCGCCTTGCCGGGGGTCCGAGCTAGCCCAAGAAGACGCTCGGCCCACGGCACGTGCCGGCGTCGCCGGCCGCTACTCTCGCTGTCGAAAGTATCGCAGGCCCTGCGCCGCCAGCACGGCGCTGCCGATCAGGGCGAGATAACCTCCCGCGCCGATGGACACATGCCGGGAGACCAGGCCGCTGCCCTGCCGCACCAGGTCGTTCGCGAAGCGAATGAAATTGCCGCTCACGGACTTCGCGTCGGCGGGCGTGGCGAAGAATTCGCCCGACGTTCTCGCGCTGAGCACCGCGCCGCACACCACCATCAGTACCAGCGGCGCGAGATAAGCGAACCATGCCGATCGCCGCGCAGTCATGTGCGGCGCCAGGGGCGCCGCCACGCACAGCAGACACACCAGCCCGAAGCCGATCCGTTGCAGCGAGTTGTCGACGCCGAAGAACAGCCGCATCGGATCGGCAATGACGGCGCCTAGGTCGAAGAAACGCACGCCATGTTCGAGCGAACCCAAACTCACGACCAAGGTATTCATGAAGAACCAGCCGAAGATCACACAGATCATCGCGAGCCGGGTGGACCCTTCGAGTGCCATCACGGCGCGCAGCGCGCGGCCCAGCGGGGCCCGAGCTGAGGAAATGTCCATGCTGCGGGGCGTATCCATCGTGAACGTAGGGTAGCGCCAATATCCAACTTTGGCAGCAATTTTTTCCCGTGCTAAGCTTTGCCGCACGGATCATCGCATCGGCACCGTGCACGAACCTCGAGAACTGGCGGGATGAAACAATAAAATGCCCCGAGCGCGCGTCGCCCTGCTGGTCACGTTCGCCGCCTACCTCGCGGCCTGCGCCACCGTCGATCAGAAATTCCACGATGACGCCTGGTACCAGAAGACCAAGGTGATCTCGGCGAAGGCGGTCGACGTCACCACCACCACCGCCTCCAAGGCGTACGCGCGCACGCAGAAGTATCTCGCCGAACAAGATCTGCTGAAGACGTTTCAGGATGCCGGCGAGCACAGTGAAGCCGCCGTGCTCGGCGTATTACATAAGTCGGGAATATCCAAAGGCTCGGGCGCGCCGTCCAGCGCCGCGAACGTGCCCAGTCCGAACGCAGCGGCGGGGCCGAAGCGACGCCCGCCCGCCCCGCCACTGGATGACAAGGTTCCGGAGCAATACGCCGGCTCCCTGCGCTGGCCCTTGGATGCCTACATCGTCAGCTCCGAATTCGGCGCTCGCTGGGGGAAGACTCACAAAGGGATGGATATGGCCGCCGACGTGGGTGAACCTGTGTATGCCATCGCGGATGGCGAAGTCATCTACGCGGGGGACGGCCTGCGCGGCTACGGCAATGTGGTGATCCTGCGGCACGATCGAAAGACCAGCTCGCTGTACGCGCACAACAGCGAACTCAAGGTCAAACTCGGCGATCAGGTCAGGCAAGGCACGCTGATTGCGTTGCTGGGAAGCACCGGCCATTCGACCGGACCGCACGTGCATTTCGAGATTCGCGATGGCGACGTGGCGGTGAATCCGCGCAGCGTGTTGCCCAAACCCAAGGTCGCGGACGGCACCCCGATCGAACGCGGCCTCAAGGTTCCGACGATTGCCAGCCTCGCTGACGCGCCGCCGACTTGAGTCGACAGAGCGGCGGCGCAGCCAAGCGGGACCGACATCGGACAACGACGTACTGACCCGCCCAGGTTCGTACGCTCGCCGCCCTCAGCCCTAACGCCCCTCGCTCGAACTCAACAACTTCTTGTACTGGCTCGGCTGACTGCGCAAGTACTGCTTCGGAGCGGCGACGGTCGCCCCCAACTGCGCGGCCGCATGCCACGGCCATCGTGGGTCATAGAGTGCCGCACGCGCCAGCGCGATGGCATCGGCTTCGCCGGCGGCGATAATCGCCTCCGCCTGCTCGGGCGCGGTAATCAGACCCACCGCGATGGTCGGCAATCCGGTCTCGGCTTTGATGCGCTTGGCAAATGGCACTTGGTAGCCGGGCACCGCATCGATCTTCTGCAGCGGCGACAAGCCGCCGGAACTCACGTGAATGGCCGCGCAACCTCGCGCCTTGAGCGCCTGAGCAAATGCCACCGAGCCTTCGATGTCCCATCCGCCCGGCACCCAGTCGGTGGCGGACAGCCGCACCCACACCGGCCGCTCCGCGGGAAACGCCGCGCGAACCGCGGTGTAGACCTCCAGCGGAAAGCGCAGGCGGTTCTCGAGCGAGCCGCCATACTCATCCTGCCGCCGGTTCGACAGGGGCGATAGGAATTCATGGAGCAGGTACCCGTGAGCGGCATGGATCTCGATGCCATCCAAGCCAAGCAGCGCAGCACGCCGCGCCGCCTGCACGAAGTGCTCGCGCACCCGCGCCATGCCGTGGTGATCGAGAGCCGCGGGTGCATCGTCTCCCGGATGGAACGGCAACGGCGACGGTGCGACAGTCTTCCATCCTCCCGGCTGGTCCGGGGCGATTTGCGCGCCGCCCTCCCAAGGCAGCCGCGTCGAGGCCTTGCGTCCGGCATGCGCCAGCTGCAATACCACGCGGATCGGCGAGTAGGTTCGGATCGCCGCGAGTACACGCGCCAGCGCCGCGGCATTCTCGTCGCTGTACAACCCCAGATCGCCCGCCGTGATGCGGCCGTCCGGCGACACCGCAGTAGCCTCGATGGTCAACACCGCGGCGCCGGAGAGCGACAGATGGCCCAGATGGATCATGTGCCAATCGGTCGCCGAACCGTCCACGGCGGAGTACTGACACATGGGCGCGATGAAGATGCGGTTCGGCAACGACAGTTTGCCCAGGTCGAAGGGCGTGAATAACAGACTCATATCGAACTCCGATGGCCCTTGAGCGGGATGTTGAACGTGATGGTCGCCCCGTACGCTTCGGGCGACTGCGGATCCACCCGCACCTTGTCGAATACCAAGAGGCGCGTACCCAGCGCGAAGCTCTCTTTCAGATCGTGCGTCACCATGAAAATCGTCATCTTGTTCATGTTCCACAACTTCAAGATGAGCGTGTGCATGTCCGCGGTGATGCCCGGGTCCAGCGCGCCGAAAGGCTCGTCCAGGAGCAGAATTTTCGGCTCGCAAATCACCGACTGGGCGATCGACAGGCGCTGCTGCATCCCGCCCGACAGTTGCGCCGGATACTTATCCGCGGCCGCCTGCAATCCCACCGCGTCGAGCAGTTCCCGGGCTCTTTCCACCGCACGGCGCCGCGCCGCGCCGAACAGTTTACCGAACACCCGCGAATCGCGCATCTCGAGACCCAGCAGTAAATTCTTCATCACCGTCAGATGAGGGAACAGCGAATAGCGCTGAAATACGATGCCGCGATCCGGACCCGGTTCGGTGGGCAGCGGCTGCCCATCGATCAGAAACGTGCCGCGGCTTGGGCGTTCGATGCCGAGCAGCATTTTGAGGAAAGTGGTCTTGCCGCAGCCCGAAGCGCCGACGATGGTCACGAACTCGTGATCGTCGACGTGCAGATTCACGTTCTCGAGCACCACTTGATCGTGGTATTCCTTCCATAGGTGCTTGACGGTCACCTGGGTCATTGCGGTGCCGCCCATGCAAACGCCTTCGCTCGCAGCATCCGCAGCAGCCAGTCCATGGTGAAAGCCAGCACGGTGATCCAGGCGACATAGGGCAGGATGACATCCATCGCCAGATAGCGCCGCACCAGGAAGATGCGGTACCCCAAGCCTTCCGTGGAAGCGATTGCCTCGGCGGCGATGAGAAACAACCAGGCGGATCCCAAACTGAGCCGCAGCGCATCGATCAGGCGCGGCCACATCTGCGGCAGCACTACCCGGATGACGAGTTGCCAGGTCGACGCGCCGAGAGTCTGCGCCTTGATGATCTGCTCGCTCGGCAACTCGGCCGTACGCATCGCGAGATCGCGCACGATGATGGGCGCAACGCCGACGACGATGAGGGTGACTTTGGCAACCTCGCCCAAGCCCACCACGATGAAGAGAATCGGTAGAATCGCGAGCGGCGGAATCAACGACACCGCCGCCACGAACGGCGCGACGGCCGCCCTCAGGTACGGCAGCACCCCGATCGCGAGCCCGAGGCACAGTCCGCCGAGCGCGCTGATCGACAGCGCCACCAGCAAACGCTGCAGGCTCGCCCGCGTATCGGTCCAGAACAGATAAGCGCCGCTGCGTTCGTCTTCCTCGAAGGCGAAGCGATGTACGGTCGCGGCGATGGTCGTCGGCGCCGGCAACAGTTTGTCGCCGGGATTCTCGAGCAGACGCGCGTGTGAGTAATAGAGATACGCGCAGACGACGAGAATGAACGGCAGCATGCTCAAGCTCGCCGCCATGCCGCGGCCGGGCCGCCGGTTGATCAGCCGCCGCATGAGTGCTGCCCGTTCAAAGCGTCCCGTCCATGGCCATCTTCGTGAACGTGGGATCGAAGCGCATCTTGATGTTGTGCGTATCGCCGAGCGTCTTCCCGCCGGGGAACTGAATACCGACGACGTCCGCCGAACTTGCCCCCTGCCCCAGGATCCCGTGATCGAAGGAGAATTGACGGACCAGGTCCATGGTCTTGACGACGCTCTCGCTGGTCACGAACCGATAGGCATCGGCGGGCGTCGCAAACAGTCGCGTGGTCGCCAACTGACTGGTATACCCGGCGAGGTCGGTGCCGGACGCCTTGGCCATCGCGGCCTGCGCGGCCTTCGCCGCCGCATCGTTCTTGAACATCACGGACATGGTCTCATACCACGCTCCGACCAGCGCCTTGCCGAGCTTCGGATTGGCGTTGAGCGTTGCGGTATTGACCACCATGAGATCCATGATCTCGCCCGGAATCTTGCTCGAGTCGAATACCAGCTGTGCGTCCGGCATGGCGAGTACCGCGCTCAGCTGCGGCTTCCATGTCACGACGGCGGTACTCGAGGGCGTCGCAAAGGCCGCGACCACGTCCGCATCGGAGGTGTTGACGATTTTAAGATCCCGCTCGCGCATGTTGGCGCCGGCCAAGGCGCGCACCAGGAGATAGTGCGACACCGACAATTCGACCAGATTCACTTTCTGCCCTTTGATGTCCTCGAGTTTCTTCCCCTTGCCCTTCAGCACCACGCCGTCGTTGCCATTGGAGAAGTCGCCGACGATCAGTGCGGTGGAATCGACGCCGCCTGCGGCCGGGATGGTGAGCATGTCCATATTCGTCATCACGCAGGCATCGAACATGCCGGCCGTGTATTGATTCATGGACTCGATGTAGTCGTTCACCTGCGTCAATTTGATCTTGATGCCGTACTTCGTCGCCCACTTCTTCAGGATACCGCTCTGATCCGCGTAATCCCACGGCATCCAGCCGACGTAAATGGTCCACGCCACGTTGAACGAGGTCTTCTCCGCCGCGGCGAGCGCCGGCCCCACCCCGCCCAAGGTCAGCACCAGAATGGCGAGACCGGCGCGCCAACCGGTTCGCCTGGAGAAATTCCACCGCCGCATCGTCATAGTTCGTCTCCCAGTTCAGATGTATTCAAGGGCGCAGTACCACGAGCGTCTGCGCCACCGTCACGGCGCGACCTTCGATGCAGCGCACTTGCGCCACGATGCCGTCGCGCGGCGCGGTCACCGGCAATTCCATTTTCATCGATTCGACGGTCACCAAAGTGTCGCCCGCTTTGACCGCTTGGCCCAACACCGCCGCGATCTTCCAGACGCTGCCGGACACGGGACTGGCTACCTTGAGATGATCGGGATGCACGTCGTCCGAGTCCACTTGCGCGAGCGGCGCGGGCAGATCGGCGGCGTAGCCGATCTGCCCGCTCGCCTCCCAGCGGCGCCGCTCGGCCTCGAAGGCGCTTTGTTGACGCGCCTTGTGCGAGGCGATGCTCGCGCCATTGTCCGCGAGAAAACGCCGGTGATCCCGCAGGCGGAACGTCTCCTCGCGGATGTCGAGGCTCGCCCGCCCGTGGGCGAAGTCCTCGCGAAATTCCAGCAATTCGGCGCCGCTCACCGGATAGAAACGAATCTGATCGAAGAAACGCAGCAGCCAGGGTTTGCCCGCCGCGAATTCGCGGGTGACTCCGTAGGTGTTCCACATCTGGCATGTCCGCCCGACGAATTGATAACCGCCGGGTCCCTCCATGCCATAGACGCACAAATACGCGCCGCCGATGCCGACGGCATTCTCCGGCGTCCAGGTCCGCGCGGGGTTGTACTTCGTCGTGACCAAACGGTGACGCGGGTCGACGGGCGTTGCCACCGGTGCTCCCAAGTACACATCCCCCAGTCCGAGCACGAGGTAACTGGCCTCGAACACGATCCGCTTCACGTCCTCGATGCTGTCCAGCCCGTTCACCCGGCGAATGAATTCGATATTGCTCGGGCACCAGGGCGCATCGGCGCGCACCGATTGCATGTATTTCGCAATCGCCAGTTGCGTCGCCGCATCGTCCCACGACAACGGCAGGCGCACGACGCGGGTCGGAATCTCGATGTCGTCGATCGCCTGCAGCGATGCTTCGGCCTCGCCGAGCATGTCGAGCAGCGAGCCCAAGGACAGCACCTGACTGTCGTAGTGCACCTGCAGCGAACGAATCCCCGGCGTCAGTTCGATGACGCCGGGCAGCTGCGCACGCTCGAGCCACGACATGAGTGCATGCACCCGCAGCCGCAGTTCCAGATCCAGGATGGGCGGCCCGTACTCGACCAGCAGGTACTTGTCGCCGGCGCGCCGATAGACCACCGCCGGCGCAGCCACCCGCGCGGACAGGCTCGCGACGATCGGAGAGTCCGCGCCATTGCGGCGCGCCGCGAGCTCATCGTCTGCTGGCGGCCATGATGCCGGCTGCTTCGCTCGCGCAGGGACCGCTTCCCCGGCCGCCCGTGACGTGCCGGCCAATGGCACCGCCGCTCGCTCAGGTCCCGGCGCGCCCCACGCTGCGAACAATCGTTCCTGGGCGAGTTCCGCGCGCAACGCGTCGTCCGGTGTCAATCGCTTGAAGCGAACGCGATTGTTCGGACGCAACTGGCCGAGCTTCCACAGCTCCGCCTTGACCAGCGTCGCCGGACAGACGAAGCCGCCCAGCGACGGTCCGTCGGGACCGAGAATCACCGGCATGTCGCCGGTGAAGTCCACGGCGCCGATGGCGTAGGCGTTGTCATGGATGTTCGAAGGATGCAGCCCCGCCTCGCCGCCGTCGCTGCGTGCCCACGCGGGCTTGGGCCCGATCAGGCGCACGCCGGTGCGGTTGGAGTTGTAATGAACCTCCCAGTCGGCGCCGAAAAACGCGTCCATATCCTCGGCAGTGAAGAAATCCGGGGCACCGTGCGGCCCGTACAGCACGCCGATTTCCCATCGATCGCCGATCGCCGGAATGCAGTTCGCGGGAACCGCCAGAGGATCCTCCGGCCCTTGCCAGGCGCCCCAGTGCAGTACATCGCCCGCGGCGAGCGCCCGTCCCCCGTGGCCGCCGAACTTGCCCAGTGTGAACGTGGCGCGGCTGCCGAGATACACCGGTACGTCGAAGCCGCCGCGAATCGCGAGATACGCGCGGCACCCAGCACCCACCACGACGCCGATTCGCAGCACCTCGCCCGCCCCCACCGAGACGGGCGTCCAGAAAGGCAGCGCTCGCCCGCCGATGTCGGCGTGCATCTCGGCGCCGCCGAGACAGACCACCGCGTCCGCGTCGAACTTGAGCGTCGGCCCCGATACCGTGATCTCGAGCGCCGCCGCATCCGAGCGATTGCCCACCGCCCGGTTCACCAAGCGAAAGGACACATCGTCCATGGGACCCGACGGCGGAATCCCCACGCTCCAATAGCCGACTCGCCCCGGATGGTCCTGCAGCGTCGTCTGCGTCCCGCCGTGCAGAACCTCGATGCTGTGCGGCGCGAATACGAAGGACTCGAGCGCGCGCGTGGTCATCGCGCCCGCGGCGAACAAGGGATCCGCGATCAGATGCTCGAGGTAGGAAAGATTGGTCTCGATGCCCGACACCGTCGTCGCGGCGAGCGCCGCGCGCATTTTCTCGAGCGCGTCGGCTCGATCCACGCCCGCGGTGATGATCTTGGCCAGCAGCGGATCGTACAGCGGCGTGACCTGCGTGCCGGCGGCAATCCACGTCTCGACGCGCGCGGCGGCCGGGAACCGCGCCGTCGTCACCAGACCCGATGACGGCCGGAACTGCCGCGCGGGATCCTCCGCGTACACACGCACCTCGATGGAAGCCCCGCGCGCGGCCGGCGCGTCGAGCGCAAGCGTCTCGCCGGCGGCCTGCCGCACCATCCATTCGACGAGATCGATGCCGAAGACTTCCTCGGTCACGCCATGCTCCACTTGCAGGCGCGTGTTCACCTCGAGGAAATAGAATTGCTCGGCCACCACGTCGTATACGAATTCCACCGTGCCCGCCGACCGATAGCCGACCGCGGTGCCTAGCCGCACGGCGGCCTCGTGCAGCCGGGCGCGCGTCGCCGCGGACAATCCCGGCGCGGGCGTCTCTTCGATGATCTTCTGATTGCGTCGCTGAGTCGAACAATCGCGTTCGCCCAGGGCGACGACAGTGCCCCTGCCGTCGCCGAAAATCTGCACCTCGATGTGCCGCGCGCGCTCGATGTACTTCTCCAGAAACGCGCCGCCGCGGCTGAAGTTCTTGGTGGCCAGACGCTCGACCGCGCCGAACGCGTCATCGAGCTCGGCTTCGCGGCGCACCAACTGCATGCCGATGCCGCCGCCGCCCGCCGTGCTCTTGAGCATCACCGGGTAGCCGATGCGCGCGGCCTCGATGCGCGCCTGCGCGGCATCGGCCAACAAGGCGCTGCCCGGCAGCAGTGCCACGCCGTTCTGCGCTGCAATCTCGCGGGCCAGATGCTTGAGCCCGAAACTGCGCATCTGGCGGGCGGTGGGTCCGATGAACACGATGCCGGCCGCCTCGCACGCATCGGCGAATGCCGCGCTCTCGCTCAGGAATCCGTAACCCGGATGGATGGCCTGCGCGCCGGTGGCGTGTGCCGCCGCCAACAGGGCGTCCTGACGCAGATAACTCTCGGCAGCCGGGCCCGGCCCGATATGCACTGCCTCCTGCGCCTGCGTCACGTGCGCGGAATATTTATCCGCATCCGAATAGACGGCCACCGTGCCGATGTGCAGCCGTGCGAGCGTGCGCAGGACGCGGCAGGCGATCTCGCCGCGGTTCGCGACCAGAACTTTACGAAACATCCGCATCCCAGATCAGCACTTCGAGCGGCGTCGGATTGTAGGCATTGCATGGATTGTTGAGCTGCGGGCAATTCGAGATGAGCACGATCACATCCATGCCGGCGCGCATCTCGACGTACTCGCCCGGCCCGCTCAGGCCATCCGCGAAAGTCAGGCCGCCCTCCGGCGTCACCGGCACGTTCATGAAGAAATTGATGTTGTGGCTCAAGTCGCGCTTGGTGAGCCCCAGCGTATCGTGCTCGGCGAGCGCCAGCAGATAGCTGTCGCGGCAGGCGTGCATGGTTCGCTTTTCCAGATCGTAGCGCACGGTATTCGATTCGCTGGCGCACGCGCCGCCCAAGGTGTCGTGTCGCCCGACCGTATCCGCCACGATCTCCGCCAGCACCTGCCCAGAGGTCGACCGCAGCTTCGACCCATGGCTCAGATAGACATTGGCCTGCTCGCGAATCGTGTCCACCGCACTGTAGCGATCCGCAACGTCCGCCGCATTGAAGAACAAGGTGTCTGCGGCCTGGTTTCCCTCCACATCGACGATGCGCAGTCGCTGGCCCCTGCGGAGGGTATCGATCCAGTAGTCGCCCGCCCGGATGACGGTGCTGAACACCGCCTCGCCCGGCAACAACGCGCTGCGCCGACGCACGATGGCCGCGCCGCCTGGCACCCCACCAGCGTCCCGCCCGTCCCCGCCGTCGCCCGCACCGACACCGACGGCGCTGCTGCCGCCGCCACTACTGCCACCACCAGCGCCATGCCCGCCGCTGTCGCCCACGCCAGCACCTGCGCTACGCCCATCGCCCACGCCACCGCCGCCACACAAGTGATACAACGCGTTATTGGCAAAGCCGCGCATGTTCTCGGGGCGCGAGTTCTTGCAGAAATCATCATCCGCAACCGGCGGCGCGGCGCCGATGCGAATGCCGAGCGGCTTTCTCGGATACGCCGCCGCACCGTTCAAGGGATGCGGACACGTATGCAGCAGCACCAGCGTATCCATTTCGAAACGCAGATCCACGTAGGTGCCGGGCGCCGCGTGGGTTGGATCGAA
>Ga0182030_10004412_pt1 | contig 29994 bp, 38 predicted proteins | sample 812S3MmetaG_FD_121299 | JGI IMG/M metagenome (GOLD analysis project Ga0182030, IMG submission 121299) | Permafrost microbial communities from Stordalen Mire, Sweden - 812S3M metaG (Illumina Assembly) | ecosystem: Environmental > Terrestrial > Soil > Wetlands > Permafrost | place: Sweden...
CTGCCTTCTGCCTTCTAGTACTGCCCCCCGCCCCTCCCCTCCCCAACACCCCGGCCCAGCCCTCAGCCCATTAAGGCGATTCTCCCCCTAAAGTTTCAAGAGAACTCCTGCACGACAAGCACGGCTCACCCGACCGATCGAAGCTTTGCAGTGTTCGGTCTCGTTTGATTGTGGAGTGGTCAGTAGATGACGAAAAAAAAAACCAGTTCGGCCGCCCTCTGTAAATTGCACAGCCCTCGACGCGCCCCCTTGAATTGAACCTATGAAATCACCTCTTCAAGCACAGCCATCGCATTACTATCATCATATCATCATTCTTCCTCGAAGCCATTCACAATGCCCCTTTTCCGCCACCTACCAGAACCCCCCCCCCTCGCCGTTCTGCAGTAGCTCCCGTTGCCGTCCTCGCATGATCGATAATTCCCAGCGTCGTCGAAGAGCATGCTTTCATGCACCCGATGACAGGTGCCATTCGTCACCCTAAGTAAGACAATATGATTCTTCACGCAGGTAACCATCAAACGGGAATGAAAAAATGAAAAAAAAAAAAAAAAGGTTCAGTCATGGTCAGCCATCGGTAATTGCGATCGCGTGTTCTGGATTCTTCTTGCAAATGAATTGTCCTCGTCGGTGTCTACGAGCAGTACGCCGGCATCAGGAATTTCGAATCTGCCTCGACAACCCCACCCCCTACATATGACTCGACGTATTGATTAGATGTTTCAGTCGTCAGCATCTGATCTGTTCCAAAGTCCTAGATGACTTTAATTTTACGCAAAAAAGATCAGGCAAAGTATTTTTTACACTCCGTCATCGGCATTTACATGCTTGCACAGCTGGAACAGCAAGGCTGACTGGCTAGGCTCCGCCGACAAGCCGTAAGAGCGATTCCTATTCGTTCCCCAAATTTGTCTTTTTAGTAAGCTTATTTCTTGCCTTTATCATCATCCTTACCCGCCCCTCGGAGATAACTAGAGGTAGCGGCTTTCTCTCATCTCCTTTTTCCTGTCATGGATCCCGTCTCATGGGTCATGTGATTTTGACATTCCTTTGGTTTGATCCACAGATCAAGTTTGCTTCATGAACAATATTTTCAATCGAAGGTAAGAATCCTCAGTAACCATTCTATGAAGTAGTTTCGATTCCAAAAGAAGTCGTTTTCAAGCTCTTCTAGTCACCTGACCTAGCTTTGAAGCCAACACTGCATAGGTAGGTACGTGTAAATGGACGTAATGGAAACACCTTGGTGAATAGTTAAGCCTGCTACTCACTTTGTGGGAATCTACGGGGATTTGTTGAGCTGGGGAAACTTGACGCTAGAATTTTACCTAATTTCATTGTCGTTGCCATCACTTCCTTCGTAGCGGCACCTGTCTCCCTCACCGATCCAGCAACAGCTTTAAACTCTAGAATCGCCGCATCTCCCATCAGTTCATATAAAAAGCCCTCACTCGCAGTGCTTACGGGGTGAGAGTTTCTGGTATGAATTAGTGGTTCTTTCTTCCCCCATGCCCGGATTATTCTTCCAAAACTGGAGCCTCAGCTAGGTAGGAAAACCAAATCAAACCCCAGAATTTGTACAAAACTAAGACTTTTAAATAATATTTTATATATGAATCTAACCAATTAAACTTAGGTTTCTTGGTAGGTCTTTGGAAGCTTTACAGACTACCTAGTAGGTACTTCAGACGTACCTAGCTAATCAAGGGCCTCGTTTGCAGCATGCTAAGCATATCACTCACAACAACACCTTCCCCATCTCTCCTCCCAAAATACAACATTCTCAAGATTTCGAGAATGTTGAGAAAAGTCATTTGGTGCTCAATATCTCAGATTTACAACATGATGATATTCTAAGCACTACAAAATCCCTTTCTCTTTTGATCGAAAATGACACTGTCCCCCTAAAGTTGTTGCATACCTCGATGTGCGACAAACCATTTGAGGAGAATCTTAAATGCTTTTACTAAGACATGGAGCAAATGGCAAATTTCTCAGAACAACACTGTCGATATCGTGGCCCTCATACTGTAGGCGGCATCAACAATATCATGTGCCCTGTCAAACTTCTTATTCATAACGGTCTAATCAAGGGTGCGAACTCCATTGAGGAAACACTTGCAAAAGGGTCTCAACGAGCAAATAGAACAATGCAATGGGCTCATCCTGAATACCCTATCTTGCCGTCCATGACATCCTCTGGTACATTTCTCGACTTTACTAAACCTGCTGGAGTCGATCAACCCAAGCGAACAGTAAAGGAAATTGGTTTAGTCGCTGGAGTTCTCGCTGCTCGGGATATTCGAAGAGCATCAGCCCGTGATCTTGCTGACCTTCCCGAAGATATCAAAGGGGTTACGAATACTGGTATTGCTAAAGCGTTAGGCCACACAGGAACCGCCCTGAGGCGAGGTGTTACAGATGCTTATGTTGGAGCTCTTGGCGTGGAACTCTACAGCAAAAAGATCGAGAGCCCGTTTATTGATAAATATGCACCAGGCATTGGAGCTCCTTTCAAGCGGCAAAAAGTGTCGCATGACGCTGTCACGCTCTATTGCATGGAGCACGGTTTGGACGGTTCCATCGAGAAGAATCGCGTCGAGGAACGGTCATACACCAACAAAAGGCAGGAAGCAGATTGGCTAGAACAGCAGAAAGAATGCGATACTTTCGATGCGCTAGTCTAGCAGCTTACCATGCTACCCCTCACTGCTCGTACCGCAAGTCAGAACAATGCACGACCTTTGAAAGGTAAAGGCATCGTGGCTCACGATGCAAAGCATGTACACGAATCCGACACCGTCAATAAGAAGGAGATCTTCAAGCCTCCCCCCCAAAACGACGAACTCGAAATGAACATGATTGATCCACGTCTGATTTCAGAGCAACAAAGTCAGCCACCATGGCGAAAAAGACCGCTAAAAGCAATCTCGTACAGGCATCACTGGATCCTCTTCCATGGGCGCCGTCGATTCTGGCGTCACTATTCCTAACATTCTTCCGGATAGGGATAATCAAGGACAGACTCTTGATGACAATGAGAAGCAAGATGTCAACGACCAAGCAGTCAATGTAATTACAGACCTACTTTCGGGCCAAGACTTGAGCGAGGACCAGGGCTTGAGCGACGATGAGCTCTTAGGCATTACGTTGCTCGCCAATGGCATGCTTCTTGAACCCAAAAAGAACGGGGACGCCTTGACATCGTCGGGAGAGAAATTTATCGAGGCCCTTGATAGCATCAGTATCGTTCAAAATCAAAGCGTTATAACCACTCTCTCACTTTGGATGAGCATTTCCCAAAGCATGTGGGGATGGAGAAAAGCAGAAGCCCTCCATCTCTTTACATGTTCAAGTGCCCTAATCATGAGGCTGGATGTGATTATAAACACCCAAAGCCACATAACATTAGCCTCCATCTTCCAGCATGTTTTGTTACACAGGGTAGAGGGAAGATAATAAAATCCTTCAACTACACGAACGATGGATGCGAAAATAAGTTTTTAAGTCAAAAGGTACTGCATACGCATATCAAAAGTATCTATGACTGGGTGCCCAAGACCTGCGACAGGGGCTGCGAGGATGGAGAAATCTTCCAGACGCTCGGCAAGTGGACTTATCATCTCAGACGAGCTCACACTGCTACCTGGGTTAAACAGAAGTGCAGTGTTCTGCTGTGTTCTGGACACCAATTCAGAGAAAGAACTTGAGTCTCGTGAGGGTTTAGACATGCATCCGAGGGCTGTTCACAAATTGTATGGAGAGGAGAAGGCCAAGTATCTTCCTATTGCAAGCACCTTTCCGAAGTCGAAGAAATTGCATCCCGCGTCTGTCTAGTCTGCGGATCTATAGAATGCGATGAGGTCTACAAGCATCAAAGGGCGTTGGTCAACCATTTAAAGCGTCAGCACAAACTCAGCAAGGAGGAAGCGTAGGCTAAAATTGACTCATAGTAGGTTTTCGACACTGCCGGTTGCAACGTTCGTAACTAATTTTATCACAGAGCTGGAGATTCAATGCACGATTGGAAGTTGTGGTAGTCTTTGGTATGGGGAAGACAATGGATGAATTAGGCCAAGACCATCGGAGAGATTGAATTATGGCCCATACCGAGGCTCACGTTATGCTGGTTATTAAGACTGCAAGGTATCATTTCATAATTCTCGGGTGTTTACCCCAATGAAGTATCCAGTATCCAGTATCCAGTATCCATCTGAACTAGCACCACAATCGAAAGGCATTATTGAACTGTCAATCTTGATCTCTTCTTCTTGACTGCACCCATAGCCTACAATCTCGCCCACGTATTGAAATTTCTTGCGAATTACATTACATTTTGCTTAACAACGTTGCCATCACATCCTTTGTAGGAGAAGATGTCTCCTTTATCAGCTGACTAACAGCTTTGAACTCTGGGATCGCCGCGTCTCCTGTGAGCTCAAAAATAAACGACTCACTTGTGGTGACAACCGCACCGGCAGCCCGCAGTCTCGCCAATGCAATAGGAATTTCTTGCGGGTTACAAGAACTAACGCCGTCTGCCAAAACATAAACTTTGTGCCCATTGGCCAACAGATCCAAGGTTGTTTGGGTAACACAGATGTGGCTTTCGATTCCAACAATTACGACTTCGGAGGGTGTTGCAGATGAGAAGTGGTTCGCGATTTGCGGAATGAACATGCTGAAGGCGGTCTTATCGGCGTGTTCGACAGCATTGGGAATGGAAAGTTCGGAACAAGTTTCGCCAAGGCGGGCTCTGTTTTGGGTCGTTGCGTAAATGGGGATGTTGAGTATTGAGGCGGCTTTAATCATTTTTTGGGTGGTGAGGATTCTGCGGGACACAATTAGTGAGTGTCTTGATGGGGTTGGCTATGCAAACACAGACACTTTCTCATACTCCCATATTGCCGGCCTGAACTTCTCCTGTATATCGCAGATGCTGTAGAAATATCAGGTTTCTACTCGGATTCGGGGGGAGTCCTCATCGGATTCTACACACAAGAGAGCTGGCCTAGCTTGGCTTTACATTAGTTGAGTGATTGTACGGAAAGGGGTAAGCATACTGAGACGTCTGGCAACCGCAGTAGACATGTTTTCAATGTTTATCAAATGAAGTATTATTGTGAGATTGGACACAGTCTGTGGACTTGAACTGACCTTCAATCTAGTGGGGTAATTGCGTTCGGATGGACCTCGGGAGGGGCATTACTAGTAGATGCTGCATATGAATCGGCAGGGTGAGAATAGCCGGCAAAGCCGTCAACGGTAACATAGAGCTATTTGAATGCTCTCCAGAAAAGACGATTGAAGTATTTTGAGTTTGTAAAGAAGTTCCAACATGAAGGAGCCACCTTTGAATGATTCTATGCGCAAACTTCTGTCAAAACGCAAAGATCAGTCTGCATTGCGAGCTCTAAGCATAGCTCCCTCAACCTCAATAGATTTCTCGTCAAATGACTTTTTGTCACTATCAAATTCCCCATTGCTCAAGTCAGCATACCTTCAAGAGCTGGAATCCAATCCAGATTTCAAATTGGGAAGTGGAGGATCTCGGTTACTTGATGGAAACTCACTCTACGCTGAGAAACTTGAGAAAGACATCGCCAACTTTCATGGCGCCCCATCTGCATTATTATTCAATTCTGGGTTTGATGCGAATTCAGGATTCTTCTCTTGTGTTCCTCAGCCTGGAGATTTGATCTTCTATGATGAGCATATTCATGCGAGTGTTCATGAAGGAATGCGTCTGTCGAGAGCAGGGGCACAAATCTCATTTGCACATAATTCAGTGATAGAGCTGAGGAGGAAGCTGTCTGAACATATTCATGAGGATGCATTAGTTCGATCGGGAACCAGGAATATTTTCGTGGCTATTGAAAGTCTCTACAGCATGGACGGCGATCTTGCTCCAATCACATGTATTATTGAACTCGTGGAAGAACTTCTACCTTCGGGAAATGGTCATATCATTGTTGATGAGGCTCATAGTAATGGTGTGTATGGCTTTCAAGGGCGGGGAATTGTTTCTAGTCTTGGGCTAGAAGATCGAATTTTTGCCAGACTTCATACCTTTGGGAAGGGCCTGGCTTGTAATGGAGGTTCGTTCTCGATTGTGCTCACTATCTGCATACTAACATCTTCAAGCCGCTCTCCTCTGCCCGGCATTGACAAGAGAATACTTGATCAATTATGCTAGGTCCCTTATATACACGACATCTATGTCCTTTCCGTCTTTAGCTGCTATCAAAGTCGTGTATTCTCTCATGAACCAAGGCTTAACGCAACCAGTAAGTTCTTCGCATCCCTCGAAAGCAAGCGTTTGGCTGATAAAGTGTTTTAAGCTTATGTTTCGTCTCGAAGAATTGATTGGGCATCTCTACTTCCAGCTGAAAACTTTAACACCTCATCTGAAACAGAGCGCTCCTGGAGCTGCGCTACTACAACTTCCGGACGAAATCCCTCAGTCACCAATCTTCGCAATTCTGACCCCAGAGCCTCGAAGTCTAGCAAGATACTGCCAAGATGCTGGATTTGTTGTGAGGCCAATTGTACCCCCAACGGCCACAAGTAGAGTGAGGGTCTGTTTACATGCCGGCAACACTTTCAACGATGTTGAAAGACTAGTGTCGAGGATAAGACAATGGCTGGATCTCAGGGTGACCAGGCGAAGTGATGGTCCTTTGAGCCCAAATTTTCTGAAATCGGCGTTGTGATTGCCGAGGATAACTTGTGGGACCAACTATACTACGAGCTAGAGGGCAGTGACTTCGATGTGTATGAAAATAGCGTTCATCATTGGCAAAGAAGCTCTATTTCGGGGTGCTACTAGCTTAGCTTAGCCATAGAAAGTTACATGGCTAAGGACTGTATATAGATCAAAAGAAGGCGCAACAGCGCAAATTTTGAGATATCCTCTCACGCAACATGCGCAGCAGATTGGTTTTCTTCAACCACAGGGAACTCTAGAGGAGCTGAGGAAGCTACCTGTTCTCGCAGAGCCTCAACTTCAAAGCTTTCCATAGGTCTTAATCCCCACTTATCAAACATAACCCTATCCTGATCCCAACCATTACAATCCGTGGTCAACATTTTTTCGCCGGTGAACACCGCATTTGCCCCTGCCATGAAACATAAAACCTGCTGCTCTTCGGATAGAGTTGTACGGCCCGCGGCTATTCTAATTATAGTGCGTGGCATCACCATTCGAGCTGTTGCTATGGTTCTTAATGTTGCATCGAAAGGCGAGGGTGCGTTATCTGCCATGGGAGTCCCTTTGATAGGCACAAGGGTATTTACAGGAAATGATTCAGGGTGTGATGGTAACGTTGAAACGGTGTGGATGAGGCCGACGTGATCGCTTGGCTTTTCACCTAATCCTAAAATCCCACCCGTACAGACATTGAGACCAGCTTCCCGGACATTGGCGATCGTTTGTAGACGCTCGTCATACGTTCGAGTTGTGATGACCGAGGGATAGTGTTCTCGAGACGTGTCGACGTTATGATTGTACGCAGTAAGACCCGCATCCTTCAGTTCCTTGGCCTGCTCAAGATCGATCATTCCCAATGTCACACAGACCTCCATGCCCATTCCTTTTACACCATTTACCATCTCCTTAATATTCTTGAGGTTCGTCTTTCGCCCTCGCATATCCCTCCAAGCAGCCCCCATACAGAATCTTGTGCTTCCATTATCCTTGGCGATTCGGGCTGCATCTAGAACCGACTCAACCGTGACCATCTTCGAGGCCTTTAGGCCTGTTTGGTAACGAGATGATTGTGCACAGTATGAGCAATCTTCGGAACAGCCACCAGTTTTGATGTTCATCAGGGTGCACATCTGAATCGCGGCAGGGTTATGGAACCTTCTATGGACTTGGCCCTGTTCTTTGTCAGATCAGACCGGAACGATAATTGGTTAAACTGACAGATGCAAAAGCCAATTTCATTAACGGAGTATCATAGATTTCCTTGATTTGCTCCTTCGTCCAGGTATTCCTGGGACCCGTTGCTGCCAGAGCATCATCGAATATTGAAGACGGCGGGGTCGGAAATTGAGGAGTCTCCGCCACTGTCCCGTATCTCCTCAATAATTGTCCATCTTGGACTAGATTTCTGATGCTTGCCTTTAAAACAGGAGCGCGGAGGTAACGCATAATGGTGATGATTACTGAATCAATTGACACCAGAAAGATTCTTGGCTGCAAACAAATAAAGACAATCACGGCGTCGGGGATTGGACCTGAAGGTGAAGCGGGGGCTCGGGGATCAAAGCACTTAGCCTAGATTTGGTGGGGTATGGACCCCCTGTAAAATGGCTCGTTGATCAGGAACTTGCTGAATGCTGGGCGAGGCGAAGCCTATGAGCTGCGGTAGCGGCAAAGCGGCTCAGCGCCTTCTTTTAGTTGACTCCGTCGTCGGCTTCTGAATTCCATCTTGAAGGCCATATTGAAGGAAATCACTGCCGGGAATGCCATCAACCAAGTCGTCCACCGCTCGGTAGAACCCAGAGCAACGAGTCAATACATCTCGTGCTCGATGTTTGTTGAAGGAGGTTGGGATGTGAGGTTTCTTTTAGGTGTGCGGCCCCTGGATTTAGCGAACTGGTACGAGTACTAGCAGTGCAACCTTTAGTGAAAGAAAGAAGCCAAAAATTCAGGTGAGTCGACCTTGGCAGGACGAACTGCAATGTTTATGAGGCGCTAAATAGCACTCGAACACCAGTCCAACTCTTTATCCTTCTGCAAATAATGGCTAATATCCCATAGGAATACTTGGAAAATTCTCGTCAATCAAAATGGCCCATAAGCTATCACCCCTTAGGAGAGCATTACCGTCACTTCAAATCTATGGAGCCAACACCGATGTTGGAAAGACAGTAATGTCAACTGTTCTATGCAAAGCTCTAGCACACAGAAGCCCTTCCGAGAACGTATGGTATCTTAAGCCCGTCTCAACTGGACCACCTGCAGATGCAGATGATAATCATATATCTCGTTTCGCTCCCCAGACTAAGGCCCGATGTTTATTCCAATTCGATGACCCTGTTAGCCCACATATTGCTGCACGTTCTAAACCGGTATCCTCCTATCTTTAATATTAAATCTATTGACATACCAATCGCGTGTTAGCCCCTGTCCGATTCAGAAATACTGGATAGCATTCTCAACCACCTAGCATCATGTGCTGAAACTGGGCCGGGCACGTTACTCGTGGAGACTGCTGGGGGCGTTCATTCTCCTACCCCTAGCGGAAGTTCCCAAGCAGATCTATACCGACCCCTCCGACTACCCATTTGTTTAGTAGCAGATCATCGTCTTGGAGGAATCTCTGCCTCAATATCGGCCTTTGAATCGCTACATGTAAGAGGATACGACCTAAACGCTGTTCTGCAATTCGAAGACAAACATTATCAGAATCATGAATATCTTCGAGAATATTTTGAGAAGAGAGGTGTTTCAATTTTGTCCTTGCCTCGGCCGCCGAAACGCGAGGCTACTGAAGAGGGTGATAACGAGGTCTTGTCTGAGTATTATGAAAAAATGAGCAGGTATGATGCAGTAGAAGAAATGATCGCCGGGCTATTAGAGAAACATCGAACGAGGATCGAGAATCTTGAGGACATGGCAAGCAGAGCCCATAAGCAGATCTGGTACCCATTCACACAGCATAAGGATTTGAAGGAGAAGGACATCCTAACCATCGATTCAGCCTCGGGGGACTTCTTTCAAACTCGGGCGTCCGATTCCGTGAAAGATGATCTGTTGGCCCCAGCTTTCGACGGGTCCGCATCCTGGTGGACTCAAGGGCTAGGCCACGGAAATCCCGAGCTCTCTCTCGCCGCAGCTTATGCAGCTGGTAGATACGGACATGTCATGTTCGCCGGTGCTGTTCATGAGCCTGCCATTTTACTTGCCGAAAATTTGCTGCAAAACCTTGAAAATCCTAGGCTGGTACGAGTCTTTTATTCCGATAATGGGAGTACAGGTATGGAGGTTGCCACGAAAATGGCACTCACTGCCTCTTTTGATCGATATAAATGGGACATTGCAAAGAGCGAGGTAGGGGTATTGGGTCTGAAGGGTAGCTATCATGGTGATACAATTGGTGCAATGGACGCATCAGAACCATCAACATTCAATGAGAAAGTTCATTGGTATCAGGGTCGAGGATACTGGTTCGATTTCCCACGAGTGAAAATGATGGATGGATCTTGGGTTGTGGAACCACCCAAAGGAAAAGAGAATATATTTGGAGAAAAGACAAGCTTCTTATCGCTGGGTGATGTATTCGATATCCAAAAACGATATGACACTCCAGCGGGACAGAAGTACCGAGGCTATATCGAAGCAGAACTCGACCGACTAGTCAATATCGAAGGAAAGACGTTCGGCGCTCTCATCATGGAACCCGTAATATTAGGCGCTGGCGGGATGTTATTCGCGTAAGTTTGCCCTTTGAATGATCGAGCCCCAGCTCATACCCTACAGAGATCCGCTCTTCCAACACTGCTTGGTCCAAGTAGTGCGAGCAAGCACCCAAATTTTTGGTTCCGCTGACAGCGCCTCAACCGATCTTCATTCATGGACAGGTCTCCCAATCATCTTCGATGAGGTTTTTACAGGCCTGTACCGCCTCGGCCGGTTCAGCTCGGCCTCCTTTCTTCAAGTCTATCCCGATATCTCATGCCACGCAAAACTTCTAACTGGTGGGCTTATACCACTGTGTGCTACACTGGCCAGCGACAGTATCTATAGTACGTTCATCGGCTCTGAGAAACGTGATGCTTTGCTGCATGGCCATAGTTATACGGCTCATGCTGTAGGATGCCATGTTGCGAATACGTCACTGAACACAATGATGAACATGGATCGGAGCGGGCAATGGCAAATGTATAAAGATGATTGGCACGATGCCCTACCACTCCAAAATTCAAAAATAAAAGTGAGCGGTAAGAACGAAATCACGGACGTTTGGAGTATGTGGTCGAAGGACTTTGTGCAGAGAGTCTCGACCAGCCGACAGGTGGAGAATGTGATCGCGCTGGGTTCTGTTCTTGCGATCTACTTGCATGACCACGAGCATGCTGGTACGTGATGAGCATCTAAGAGTAGCGCATAAATGCGTATTAACGTCTATATAGGATATAATTCCTCGGCTGCCATTGGCCTCCAAAAGATATTGCTTGAAGGATTGAAGGAGTTCAAAATACACTCACGAGTTCTTGGGAACGTCATGTATCTAATGGCAAGTCAAATCTCGAAGCGGGAGGCTTTGTTGAATATTGAGGGCCTCTTATTGAATACACTTCTATGATAGCGTACTCCTAGTATGAAGTAGCTGTCACTTATAGAGCACAGAAATAGGACTGTTCGACCCGAGTATATTGCCTCTACTTATTTACGAATTGTTTGCTACTCTCATCGTGACCAACGCTCGATCAATTGTTCTTTGTGAACGCTTCGTGTTTGAAGTCGCTGCAAATTCACTGCTTCAATCCTTTCTTGCAAGGCCTGGACGTCCTGCTCAAACTTGTCCACGGAAGAGATAATTTCTGGATCCAGCAACTGGACTTGGTGGTATGGGGATTCTGTTAGAAGAGAGTCGCAAAGCAATTGTAGAGTGATCTGAGCATCTTGCAGATGACAGGAGATGGATGACTCGGTTGTCGACTGGACACTGGTCACATGTGCTTCTAGTTTGCTTATCCGATCTGACGTAGCTTTTTCTAGAACATCGCTGCGTGTTTGGTCAGACGTTGCCTCAGCTGGAATTGAAACGCCCAGATTGCGTAGTAGCTGTTGCTCCGGCTCGAGGTCATCTTCAAGGTGCCCTGACGATCGACGGCTGGGGTTCCTTGCACGCACAGGCGATTTGGAACTCGATGACTTGCGCCTCTTCTGGATGTCCGACTTCACTGGGCTGCTCAATTTGCTCGGTGACCATGGAGTTGGCGGAAGAAGCTCTATCTTTGCTTCATCGGTTACGAGCCCTAGAGCCATTTTGTGACATTGATACTCCTCGGCTCTCTGAAGGAAGATCTCGATCCGGTCCACTAGGAAAGTGAGACAATCCGCAATCTGCGGAACGTTAACCTAAATTCAATGAAAATGAAGGATCTAAGTACATATTTGACAGCTTGAGTAGATCGATTTTGCCCTTGGCCGTCTCTGGCTGAAACCTCACGAAGGGCCGGTCCCAGGTATTGCTGTTCTGCAGACATTTGAGCGACTGGCAGTATCTCCGAGTAAAGGGATTCAAGTTCCTCCTGCAGATCAGCGACCTCCTGGCTCTCATCGTGACCAAGGGAATTTTCATTCGAATTTTCGAGGGCATCGAGATAAATGCGATCGAGTTTTGTTCGAATGCCCTCGACTGTGTGTTTGATAAGTCTAGAAGGTCAACCCATGTGACCCAAAGGCGGGACGGGGTTTTATTACCTTGTACATAGCTCTTTGATACGGCCAATGAGTCCATCATCATCGCGCTTGGGGTCCAGATCACTGGCTAGCTTCTGTAAACTGGAGAGGAGTTTATCATCTGATCGTAAAATACTTTCAACGGTCTGCTTCACGGCCGTCTCGGCCGCCTGCAACTGCTGATCAAGATCAGAGATTTGATACTCCAAATCGTGAGATAGCTCCTCCATCTAGAAAGTATGAGATTTCAAAGCCAAATACAGAGGGACAAAAGATTTACCGCAGTGCTAATTTGCCCCTTTTCCGCCATTAATTTTCGTTGCTGATCTCTCACCCTCTGACCCCGTGCTTGACTGTTCCTAGCATTGTTCTTGACCAGAGAATTCATAGCATTCTGTTGGAGTCGCAATGCCTCGGTTTGCTTCTCAATAGCTACCGTGGATCGCTTCAATTCGTCGACCGCATCCTGAATCTCTTGGTCTTTGAGACCTCGAATGACAGAAAGGTCCTGGGAAGCTAGGCTATCAACTCCGCTGTTCTTTGAGAGGGTCGTATACCTGGTACCTTTTAGCTATGCGATTCCAAATTTCTGATATACCTTACAATGCAACTTCCTCCTTGGTTAACATCGTCTCTGAAGATAAGAATTCTTGCATCCAGGCTAGAATTGTTGATTGGCTTTCTGGATTATCAAATGCAGACTTGATGGACTCGCGGTCGTAAGGAATATCACGATCCCGAAGTACCTTTAAGAGAGAGTTCAGCGAGAGAGTACTTTCAGCCATGATGCTTCTTTGAAGTTTTTTTAAGAATATGATGGAGAAGATAGATAGATAGCTTTGTTGTTGACTTGTATAGTCCGTCGCGAGGTTGAGACGCGCCAAAATTCCGTTCGGCAAGCTTCGACACAATTGTCCGAAAGTCGGAGGGATAATGAAACTATAGAAATGGGATTGAGAATGTTTTGATTTCATTTTTGAGGTTATATGTTATCCCCGTATATTTATATTATTTTACAGAAGCCCTAGAATGGCCAGTCAGAGCGGTTTTGTGTTGGACAGCTACGAGGCCTTGAAGTTGGTAAGTCTCGCGCAGTCATAAGCTCGTGCTCTTCCAGTGTGCAGATACACATTCAGGATTAGGATTCTACCTCATCCACTTTGTCGCTCATCACACCCCCGAGCCAGGCTGATAGACCGTACTTAGGTTGCCCGTTTGTCATGGCATCGAAATTTGACAGTCTGGCTTTACGTGCCCTTTGGAATTCTGATAATTCTTCTTGCATGCTTTGGAACCAATTCCCTTATTAGCCTCAGCTCTGTTTCTTTCCCTGCATCTGTTGCTCTGCTTGTGTTACTATTCTTTGCCTTGATTCTTTGTGATTTTGTTCTAGGAGACAGGAAGACCAGAGCTATCGTAAGGATAATAGATGTGCCAGTATGTGCCCAATTATTCTCCACGGCTGTCAGATTTTCTCTGATAACTTCTAATGAAGGGCGGATTTGCTCTTCGATGGATAAATGTGTTATTCACCCCTTCGTGTGTTTTGCCCAATCACCCTTCTAACCCTTTCCTGATTTGCTTTAGTTTTGTTCTTCTACCTCTAAGTCCCCCAATCAGCGGAGTTGAGGTCGGAAAGATCATTGCAGTATTCCGTGAGTCGTAGCATCTGGACAGCACATTTTCAGCCTTCTGATATCCATCTAGTCATCGGATTCGTTGTCATGCTTGCAGTCACAGCCTATATAGTCCGAGGCCTGCAACTTCTATTAGGCTCTTCAAAACGGGCAATGACAGAGCGAGCAGAGGAGATGGGTGCCGAGGATGATGCAATTCCACTCACTCAGTCTAGCGGAGTCAGACAAGACTCAGTAAATCCCTCGACCACTACGACTGCTTCTCTTAGCTTAGCAGAAGACGACCTCATGGTACCACAGACAGTTCAAGATCCCTCACGTGTCAGGAGTACAGGAGGCCCACCAGAAAATGATGTTGCATCACCTATTTCACCTCGTCTCCGGGAGATCCTCCAAGCTCCTTTACCCCTTACTCGCCCGCAACGTTGGACTGCCTTCATCAACTCGAATGTTGACAGGATTTGTTACAGCATACTTTTCCTTTTCGTAGGGTTGCCGGTCTACTATACAACTGGATATGCTATGCCTGCTCAACTAACCTTCAACGTCCTGGCCTATTTTGCTGCCCTCTCGCTTCCTCCTCAATGGAAACAATTTCTCCACCCTGTTCTCGTCTCATCGGGTGTCACCATTCTCGGAATATGGATTTTTGGCTTCATAAGAGGCGACACGTTACATGATGTTCTAGACGCATATAAGACCGGCTCAAGTTACTTGTTGCTATGGAATGAGAACAGACAATTTCCAGCACCTGGTGCTGGCGATATCTTTGGAAGCGTCCTAGATGGTACGTCCTACCTTGCCCTTTATACTAAAACATTACAGGAGCCGAGCTCTTGGAACATGTTTTGAGAGCTGTCTAGTAGAACGTCTTTAAATACCTCAAACTTTGAGAGCTCGGCTCTTTGACTCTAAAAACATCTATCGAAAGCCTTACTCATTTGCCAACAGCCAGCATCGTTGCCTTAGCACTTCCCATGTATAATTATCGACTAGAGCTAAAGCGTCATTTCTTCGCCATCGTGATCCCAAACGTTGCTATTTCCATCGGATCACTGTTTGGGTATCCAATTTTGTGTTACTCCATTGGAATTTCTTCCAAAAGAAGTCTCGCATTTGCAGCGAGGAGCCTGACCTTGGCTTTAGCTACCCCAGCAACTCGAAACCTTGGAGGAGATCTAAACACTGTAGCCGCTCTGGCAATCATGAGTGGTATTTTGGGCGTGCTGATTGGGCCAAGGATGTTAAAGTGGCTCAGAATTCCGGAAGGTCAGTGATATTCAGTTTTCACTTCTCATTCTAGATTTCCATTGCCTCACATTGTGTGCAACAATCAGATGGATATATTCCCTCTGCCATATCTTTGCATCTTGAATGTGTCACAATACCGCCCGCATTCATTTAATGAACTGACGTTTGAAAGATGACTACGTAACTCGAGGAGTCACGCTTGGGGGGAATTCATCTGCTATTGCTACAGCTCTTCTTTTGACATCAGACCCACGCGCGGCTGCATTGTCGAGTCTTTCTATGAGTTTGTTTGGTATCATCATATTGGCGTTGACTTCTGTTCCACCCATCGTCCAAGCAATAGATTCTTTGGTGGACCTGTAAATTATGAAGAGCTGGGATAATGTCCATTTAGACCTCATTCTCGTTCAAGTATCATAGCTTTTAAAGACAAGATCGCAAGTCTTGTCTGACAGCGGTCTCGATTTTGCAGCAGGACAAAGCCCTCCCTTATGAAATCGCAAACTCATTGAGTTATAAACGCCTGCCATTGTGCCCAAATTCGCCTATTCGAGCCTGCAAAATGTCATCAACATTTGTCATAAAGCATTGAAAAAGGAACATGTCTTACCTCTCAATTAGATGCAAACCAGATGCAGTCTCTACGACGTGACTGACCTCCCCAGGCTTTAATTGGAAGGCAGCCTCCTCGAACTCCTTCTGCATATCTCCCTTTCCAAAGAAGCCAAGATCGCCCATCTTTCTAGCACTGCTGCAGTCTGATTCACTAACAGCCAGCTGTCCAAGCGATGACTGTCCACTGCGAATGCGTTGCTCATGGCCAAGAATGAGGCTCATGGCTTCGTCCTTTGTCCGCGTAATATTCGCCTGATAAATGATCAGAAGGCTGTAGTTTATCTGAGCGGCTAGAAGGCTTACCTCGCGCCAGCTGCTGGGTCTCCGGCTATCCTTGTGTTTGACAAGCAAATGGCTTGCGCGGATCTTACCCGCATTCGCATTTCCGTTCAAACCCGTGGCTTCCGGTCTAATCTCTGGGGCACTGTGATGTTCTGCCATATAGGTCTTGAGCTTGTCGGGGTCAGTCCCAGCCGGTGGCTCCCATCTTGATTGCTTCTGAGCCTCATTGAAGTAATAGGGGAGGTTCTTCGAATTCGAGTGGCGGACTTCCCAACCCGCTGGAAGACCAGTATCAGCCTTCGGATTGTTGTTAGTAGAGATTTGTGGCGAAGGGAAAGCTTGAAAGTGATATAGCGCAATATAAACAAGGCTATTTGAGGCCAAATTCAGAAAATGAGACACATACCATCTTGTGATACGCGGATTTGAGTGATGAGGTTGATTGATGGGCTTGATCCAAAGGTGAGATTAGGTGGAGGTGAGTGTTGTACAGGAGATGGAAGCCTCTCTTGAGTTATGCAGGAACCAAACTATTGGTGGACAGTTGTGAATTCGGTCAGCTGGGCCACCCCGCAGTGCGCTAAGGTAGAAGAGGTTAAAGGAAAATCGATAAGGAATCTAGCCCGGTGTATCAAAGTTCGCTGTGTATGGTTATTAAGAACAACCTGCTAATAAGTTGTGTGAATAATTCTTTGTCCACAATAATTTCCATCCGCCACAATCAGCGCCTGCGTACTTCAGTAGCAATTTATCTCTCGTCAGTCTAAACCACGAAGATCAAACATCATAGGCCCGATCATCACGGGTGATTGAATTCCTAAAAAAGACTTCACTCGCCACCGATCGCAAAGTCATCAAATATGGCTTCTCCAGCATCTATGGCCAGCGACGAAGGAAAGAAAAACCAGGAGCAAATCACTTTCCGCTTCTGCAGCGAATGGTATGTCGTCATATTCTCTACGTGTCAATGCTTCTTGCTAACATATCTCTAGTTCCAACATGCTCTACCCCAAGGAGGACCCTGAAACAAAAATCTTACAGTTTGCGTGCCGGACTTGCCAATACTCTGAAGAGGCTGCGTCCTCATGTGTATTCCGAAATGTTCTCAACAACGCCGTCGGTGAAACTGCTGGTGTGACTCAAGATGTTGGATCTGACCCAACTGTTGGTTTACCTATTTGCTTGCTCTGTGGTTCCGTTGTTGTCTGTGAAGGCAGATTGGAGAGAAGTGCCGCAGAGTATGAGATGCACCAGGGGAAGGATTCTGCAAAGATGCAGAAGCTTTGAGTTGCTGTTTCCAGTTTCTCTTACCTTCTGCTGACCTTTTTGTCTTACTCTCTAGCTTCCACGATCCAACAAAACTTGCCCCAAGTGCAAGACAGAGGATGCTGTGTTCTTCCAGTCTCAACAGAGATCTGCGGAGACTGGAATGGTAAGTTTTCAAGGGACCTAAGTAAAGGCCCGGACTAATACTTTGGTATAGAAATTATTCTACGTTTGCTGTGGCTGCGGGCACATCTTCTCATGATACCCCGGAAATGGTTTATAGACCAGGCGTTTCGGGTTGGTTTATGGCGTACTGGGAATTGCCATATAATATCATAGAGGCGCATTACGAAAGACTTTCTTATAAGAAAGACACAGGTAGATAGTAGTGGTATGGTCTCTATTTGGATGAATCAATTCCTGAACGCCAGCCTGCTATGCTCCCAAACCCATAGTTGTGACAAATTTACAATACATTTTACAAATGCATGGGCGCAAGTGACAAAATCTTTGACCACTTCATCTTCCTCAGCTCCGTCCCGACAATACCTATCATTGAATCAGCCCAAATTGCTATGGAGTCAATATATTCTGTGAAAGACAAACCATTCAACCTTGTTCCAATAGGCTCTCCTGCCTTGTTGATCAAGACGCAAGCATTGTCATCGAATTTAACCACACTTCCATCAGGTCTTTGTAATTTCTTGACTGTCCTAACCACGACCGCATGTCTGAGATCCCCTCTTCGAACTTTGTTGGCCGCCGAGGTAGAAACGCTTGCACCTGGGCCAGATTCCGGACCGAAATTCCTCTGCTTTTGCACCACCACTATTATGCGATCACCTGGAACTGGAATCAACTACAAGCTGAGATCATTGTTGAGAGTTGAGACGAACCAATCTTTGCGTGCCTCTTCATTTTCATGACCTTGACGCATTCGACAATGGCGGCGCCTGAATTGTCAATGCAATTCAGCATCGTCTATAAAAGGGGATTAGCATTACTCTCAATATTAGAGACAGAAATCAAACCTTAAGCTGTATCATCGCGAGCTTCAATTGTCAAAGGTACCTCGAATGTCCTTAAAGCTCTAGATTGTGGTGCATCTCACTCTTTTCGGTCGGGAAGTCGCAATTTTCTCCATGCGGCTAGCTTACCAGTAGTTGCCTTGGGGGCCTGCATCTAAGGCTTAACATTCTCCCTGCCTCCCAATTGTTATCAATATATATTTAGTGGTGCATATTCTCTTTTCTCCTTTCTTACATACAACAATGAATAGTGAATGGTGTTAGACCTTCACTGGTTCTAATATTCTTACTGCTCAAATCATACGCTATATCTTTCTCTCTCCACCCGACTTTCTTCCTCTCGTACTACTTCTCTATTCCAAGACCCCTGCTGATCCTTTCGAGCTGAGCTGAGAACCTTCCAAAAGAAGACTGCGCCCTCGCGGCCAACAGCGAGAACGACGGGGCCAATTCACCCCAATGTTAATAAAGAGGGGGAGTCATATTCATCACTGAATGGGGTTTCTTTCGCAGTCCTAATCCTAATCAAGCATCCGAATCCAGTCATTCCTTTTCGCACTACCGTAATATTCCACGTTCTACCACAGCTCTACAGCATTTCACCAAATTACACTTGTCGCATGAAGTCGCACAGCAACAGTTACCCTCGCTATGGCTTCTCAGACTTCTTCCCCCAAGAAACAACGCCTCACACTTGCTCAGTTAGCTTCCTACGATGATATCCTGACAGACGCTCTTGTGGATCATGTAAGTTGCAGGTCAAGATTCAGTCTAATAGCTTCTCACATTTGACCACAGGTATATTATTGGACCAACATTCGAAAGAACAAAAGTGCATACCATTCGTCACGAGGCATTAGAGAAGAAGATGTCACTTCTATCATTCAGAAATCTATCATCGTCGAGAAAGATCCTGCAAAGGCCGAAGCGCAATTACTCGAATTACCTGGTCTCAAGAAATTCTCGGAGAATCTGAAGTCTGAAAAAGAAAAGGAAGATTTCCGGAAGCACCTGAGGAAATATGTCAATATCTACATGCCAGACTGTCCCTTTGAGGTCTCGAGCACAAACCGGTACACTGTTGTTACACACGAAGCTGCAGTCACGGCTCGAAGATTTATCAAGAAAGGAGAAACTGTCAAGTATTTATGCGGCATACAGGTTTTAATGACCGAGGAGGAGGAAGAACTCATTAAGCATAGCCGGCGAGACTTCAGTATTGTGGTATCGAGTCGCAACCGGATGCCTTCCCTATTTCTCGGGCCCGCTCGGTTTGCAAACCATGATTGCGGTGCCAATGCTCGACTCATGACGATTGGCAGGGATGGGATGGATATAATTGCGCTTAGAGATATTGAGATTGGCGATGAGATCACTGTAACTTATGGTAAGTGGATCAAATAAATACTCATTATGACACCCTTTTACTAATCTTCAATAGGCGACAACTACTTTGGAGACGATAATTGTGAATGTTTGTGCAAGACCTGCGAGGACAGCTGCCGGAATGGTTGGTCTCCTGGAGAAGATGATGGTGACACAGGTGTCCCAAAACGCTCAATCGAAGACGAACCGTCAGATGGCCCTGCTTATTCGTTCCGCCGCAGAAGGCGAGTTGGATCTTCGGATTCTTCCAGGAATCAGTCAATGACTCCAGATATTAATATCAGGCCACAAGTCCTAAAGCGGACGCCTAGGTCGCTATCTAGATTCAAGCAACCGGAATCGCCTCTAGGACAATCGCCCTCACTTGAGGATAGCCAATCTCCGTTGAAGCGAAAGAGAGAATTCGACCTTTTAACCCCCTCTCCGTCAACACCCAAGAAATTTAAGAAGGCAAGCATTGTGAAGATAGAAGAATCAGCCATCAACCTCTCGACATTTGTGAGTAGCAATCCTTCGCCAACTACATCATCCTCTGGATCACGGCGAGAGAGCCCCTTTTCTTCAGGAGCCGAAGGTACGACCGCAACTGATGCAACGTCCGTTGACGAAGATACTATCGTTGTGGAGCCTCGTTACTTCAAGCCTTCCTTCTCCTCCAAGTCGAGAAAAGGTCGCGCAACAAAATTCCCAGCTCCATTGGAACAAGCGAAATCTGGTGATACGATTTTGGTCAGCGAATCTACCAGCGCTCAGCATCCCGCAGTCCAAGATGATACAATCTCAATCCTTTCGGACTTGCAGTCGGACATGGAGCTGGACGATTCTTCTATGACCATTAAGTCCAAAAAACCTAACACGGCCGGACTGAAGAGGAGGAGAAAAATAGAGCGTCCTACAACAGACCTCGATCATGCTCCAGAAGTCAGAGTCCCTGGTGACTACGTGCTTACTCCAGCTCTTCTTGCAGAGCCCGCATCCGCATGGATCAATTGCAAGATTTGTGAAGAACCTTTTGTGCAGAAGGACGCCTACTTCACCCGATCATCCTGTCCGCGGTGTGAGCGACATAGCAAACTATATGGATATATGTGGCCGAAGACAGATAAGGAAGGCAAAAACGATACCGAAGAGCGAGTCCTTGACCATCGCACGGTTCATCGTTTCATCAGACCTTCTGAGGAGAGGACAATTCGGAAAAGAGATAGGGGTTCGACAGGTAGTCGCGCTGTCACGAGAGAGGCAAGTGAACTTGTCATTGAGAAAGACGAGCAAGATGTGAAAAAGGGTCGAGGTGGGAAGCAGAGGACAAAGAGAGATAGATTCACATTATGAGGAGGCCATCCGGTGCATATAGCACAGTTTAGTCGTCATTTTAAGCGAGCATGGGACTGAACGGAGTTAGAAGGCCAAGGCATAGCACTTGATGTACAACATATCATATCACCGACAGAGTTAGGAAAAGGCTCATGTAAAATAGCGAAATTAAGGTTGCTTGACCTCTATTCTAATAAAATAATCACCACAGCTGCATCTTGCGTTCAGAGATGCATCCAGGATACGAGCCCTGACGCGCAATTGGACACTATTATAGCCCCGCCACGGTGGAACGCCAGAAAGTAAATATTCTCGGGGCGGCACACTCCTTTGGATATCTGACCAACACCCACATCTAGGTTGAAAATCTCGCTCATCACTCCAAATGAGCAGCCAATCCATTATGATAGAGATGGAGATCCATGCAGCTTGTCAAATGGTCTTCATCTCCACAACTGGTGGCATAGTACTTGCTTGAAAGCATCAAACAGTCTGTCAAAAGTCTATAAGTGTGTAGATTTCAAAAGCGTCTTCGATATCTGAATAGGTAAGGAGACTACTCTCGGGTGTTGCATATTGTAAAAATCAGTTGCAATTTCTCAACGCTTCTGCATCAAATACATTTCTTCAGACTTTTCGTCGTGAAGATTACAATGTTCTGGTCGTCAAGTAAACTTCCGACACATCGATCATATAAAAGTGAGCATATCAATACTCTATGTAATAAGTAGGAAACTACATTGATCTATTGATTTTGCGAACTACAGGCTTGAGTAGCAATATATATGGCGATAACCCACAACCTACATCTTCCATATCTTAGCTAATCATCCACTCCTTTCCGTTCGACTATCAGTTCCAACCCTCAACAACATCCTTCCGCCCGTACCTTACTGCCAGCTCCAATGCAACCATCCCTTCATTATTCATTATTTTATTATCTGCAACATGTCCCAGCAACAATCTCACAACGTCTACTTGCCCCATAGAAGCAGCTGCATGCAGCGGAGTTCCGGATACTGTTCCAAAGCAGATATCCCGCAAGCCTTGGTCTGTCAGATCTGGATAGGAATCGATCAAACAATCGATCATATCCTGATCACCAAAACTGGTCGTGCACACGATATGTCTGGGACCCCAGGATAAGAGAAGTGCGTTGCAATCTTCAAAGGAGTCTGATAAAAACGGGCACCATAGTCATCACCTTGGTCATCCATAGAAGAGACCAGGGCCTTTGTCGCTAGCAGCTTTGCTTCCCTTTCTAACAGTACCTTTACGATCTCCACAGAGGTGTCTTTATTGTTCACAGAAAGCAGGGTACAGCGCAAGCAGCTGTTCCAGCCCTAGCACACCTCAACACTCACGGATCTTAGGCTCTTCTCTAACCAAAATCCAAGCAAATGGGGAGCTCGAGGAGAAGAGCATATAGCGTAATAGATGAGGGTTTTTTTTTATGCAAATTCCGTCATAGGACATTTTTTCGGTAAGGTATTGAAGCATGTCGGGATGACTGCTCTGTGTTTCGATATGCATCGACGTGTATAGGCGTCTACTGTCTTCCGATAGGGGAATTTCTACAGAGGCTTGACGGCCGGAGGTTATTTCTTGAAGATAAGGGGAAGAAATGTCCGTAGTTCCAGAAATACAATTCTTAAGCAAGTCAAGAATACTATCTACGCAAGCTTGATGTATTTAGCTCAATAAGATCGACATCATTGTTATTCATTAGGGAATACCTCATAAGGGATGAAGTCTATGTAGAATGTGTAGAAGCAAACTCCTCGAAGCACGTGCTCATGATTTAGAGAAAAAGCCTGCCTTTGAAAAGGAGTTAAATATTGTCAAGATTTAAGAGTTCAGAACCAGATTATTAACCTCACGTGAAACTTTGTCCAAGGTTCGGAATTAACTTTGTCACACGGTTTGCTCTCCGAGATCAACGACGAAGCATATTCCTCGCCCTGGAATTCCGTGCTCGATAGTGCGGTGAAGGTTCTCGTGAAATCGACGCTACACTAAGTTGGAGGCAAAAGAAGGACTTTTCAATCTTCGATATCGATATCTGTAGATATAGCAGCGCAATCGAAAGTAGCTCCTGTCAGACTCTAATGGGGCAATAGTGGCAACGGCTGAAGCCTAATAAATAAAGTCAGAGTGACGTTAACAAAACTGTAGATCAATGCTTCTAACAGCATCTACATCTTTCCAAGCGGGAGAAATCTCTAGTAGAGATTCGAGCTTTGAAATACTCCCGGTTTGAATTGTACTCCCCGTCTGGTGTGAGAGAGGGAAAGGAGATGAGGAGAGAAGAACAAATCGACTCAGCCATTCAGCCCCAACCACGTTTGCTTTCAATTTTCAGCCCAAGAGCTTCTTCAATTGCTTAGGTAGCATTGAAGATACGATCCCTGATGATATTGGGATCAATATCAACATCGACAAGTATGCAGTTGGTTGATACAAAATGGATATAAAATTGATTTTCAATATATGCATACAGTAATGATTGAAAAGCAACGTTCCACAAAGGTACAGGCGCAGATATTGCTATCGCTTATGCATACCCCATGCTTTCAGGCTCTGGTGGTGGGCGGGTAGCTGCAATCTATAAGGCTGGCTGTTTTAAAAGCAGAACACCACTTCAGAATTTCCTTAATTATCCGTCGTTCACCGATTCTCTCCTTTTCTTCACCTGCCATTGTCGCTGCAGGGCAGCAAAATTCTCCTTTCATTCCTCCAGAACATCTAATCGTTCTGCTCTGTCAAATCAACGTAAGGCACGTTTGATCGTCGCTGCTACCCCTCCTCGCCTTTCGCCCAGCTAATGACTTACCAAGATGGAGCAAAACTATTCCTACGAGCCTCCCCACCCCTCTACTTCCTCAACCCATTCATCACAATACGCCCGCACCTCCAACGGAATGGCAGATCCGCGCTCTCTTCAACCCCATCCCCCAACAAACGGAGCTCAGCCTTACCCTCAAAGTCAACAATCACCTTACGGCCAGCCTTCCTACGACATCAATCTTGATTACCGCCAGTCCACAAATAACCATTACTCACAGGATCAACGACTGCCACTTCCTTCCATGTCGTCGCCTGTTGCGCAGAGTTATGGTGCTCCATCGGCTATGGATACTACTGGGCAGATCGCTCCGCCGGGTATGAGACCTAGGCTTACTACGAGTGTTTTTGAGGAAGAAGGAAGTATTTGTTTTCAAGTTGATTGTAACGGGATTTGTGTTGCTAGACGAGAAGGTTTGTCTATATCTCCTGATTAAAATTGAGCTCTTTCTGATTAGTTAATCGGGCAGATAACCATATGATCAATGGCACGAAGCTTCTAAACGTAGCAGGTATGACCCGAGGACGTCGAGACGGAATCTTGAAAGCAGAGAAGCAGAAAAACGTAGTGAAGATTGGTCCTATGCATTTGAAGGGCGTTTGGTAAGTTCCGTACCCCACCACCAAAATCTCAAAGACTTAGAATCATAGGATCCCGTTTGAACGAGCCCTCGCACTCGCCAACCAAGAGAAAATCACAGAGCAACTCTACCCCCTCTTTGTCCACAATATCGGCTCCTTACTTTACCACCCAATCAACGCAGCTCGTCCTGGACCCTTACCACCTGTCCAACACCAAGAGGGCCCACTTCCTAGACTTGAAAACATGGGTGATCCGCTTCCTCGGCCACCAAATATGCAGTTTGTGGATGATCCAGATAGGCTACCGAGGCTGTAGAGGGTTTGGTACATAAAACAGATCGCTCTTAGGAGGGGTGGAATTTAGGGAATTACGACGGAGTCATGTTAGAGTTAGGATACCAATTTGTATGTGTTTTGATCGGGATGGATTACCCATATGGATATTTGCAGGATGGGATAGGGGCGACGATTATGAGATTATGAATTTACATACTAGAGACTGATAGCTTCATGAAGTTGTTTGCATTATTTATCTCCAGCTGAAATTTCCTGAGAGTGCAGCTCGTTGACGATTATAGCTAGTATACAAGAGCTTTTGTGGTAATACATGCAATATGTGAGTGATAATAGCGCCTTTCCCCCCCGTTCATCCTCCGTAAATGGAAAGCAAACCTGTTTTACAAATCTGAAAATTTTATATGAAAGAGAAGCAGCTCAGGTCTAAAAAAATGATAATTGAGTAGGAAGCTCGGGTATCGAAGAAAGCGTGAAGCCAATGAATTAGATACCGCTCTGACGAGGTCGCTTGCGGGAGCTGCCGGATGGGGTACTTGAGGAGGGGTGGAGCTTCTCGGTCTTCTCCCTCTTGAGCTTTTCGTCCAGAACGCGAGCTGTATGCTAAATCAGCATGTTTTCTCCGATAAATATTGAAATGAAATGACTTACTAAGAACGTCGTATCCGAACTGTGGAAACTCTAGGCACATTTGTCTGAATTCATCCTCCGCCTCAGCACGTAGCGTGTGACTTCTTGTGGCCCAGAAATTTGCAACTGGGGCCCTGATCGTCGTGTCATCCTTGTCGGTATGTGCATAGACATATCTAGCATATGCGATTTCGCCCTTGGCAGTGGAATTGACGCAGTGAATTTTGGACGACGCGAGAGATTTGAGGGATGGCATATTGAGAGTTTCTCCAAGGGTGTAAACACGAGCATGCTTCAAGAGTTGATCTCCAGTCTCATCAACATCCGGGGTGCTGGAATCTCTTTCCAAGTCTCGAGAGCCGGGGATCTTTCGGGGGAAATAATCGCCAGTGTAGAGGAATTCGAGAAAGCATCCGACAGCGTCGAGGTCTTCGTCAATGAGGTCAATTCTACGCTCCTATTGATCGTGTTAGAGACTTCTATATGCCACAGAAGCATGAAATACTTACAGAAACTTCATCGCTGAACTTGGCGCAAGCATCAGCAAACCACGGGCTCCGAGTCAAGAGGGCTTGATGCGCCGTAAGGAGAGCTTGCTCATCGCCCTGACCAACCAGAAGGCCAATAATAGGGCTCTTGAGGTAGTCAATGTAGGTAACTCGCGCGGGTATTTCTTCCATTACTTCATCTTGAAAGGGCAGGCCGTTCTCGCCGTTGTCCGCTGTGCCAGTGTTTGTTGCTCCAATCTCAACAACTACTTCCTCCCCGCCCATTTCTATGTCAATCGGCGCATCGAAATCTCCAGACTCTGCCATTGGCCCCGATTTGAAGCGAATTGACTCAAGCTTGAGGAGATGGATCGTCAGACTATATGTCGTTAATTAGATATGAATAGTTGTGGCACCTTTTTGAAGATGTAGAATTAGCGGAACTGGAGTATAGAAAGAGAGACTTGGATGATGAAATGAATGATTTGAAGGAATAGTTGTATCGCAGAATGTACTGTTTGAAAGCGGTGAAATGCGAAAGTTGCAGCTTCCCCCAGCCTCTCCATTCGGTCCCTGAAAGTTGCAAGGATCAGCTATCTTAGCTGTGGCGGGTTGAGGGCCTTGTAGCCAAGGTTACGAAATAACTCTGTGCTACCTTATGGAGTCGTCAGGATCACACGTGGGCAGTGAGAATCTCACGATATGATGGATGGATGAATAGCACTACAGGTTTGAATTTTGGTGTAGACTGGGTAATATATTAAATACAAAGGTACAGCTCCTCCTGTTCCCCTTGATATTCGACATTCTTCTTCTGCTTCGCATGTGGCTCATCTATTGAGCTCTTATGTCTCTCTACTTCAATGTGAAGTCAAAACGCCTGTCTTATGCATTTCCCTACCCAATATCCTGGTATCGAACAAAAAAAAAAGGTGGTTGCAATGCTCATGTAATCGAAAACGCCTACTCCATACATTTTCCTTCCAAGGGCTATGATCGGCCTCGAAACCGGTCCCCAGTCGTGGGAGCTGGTTTGTCTACCCTCAAACACCACAACAAGATGTCCTCCAAAGGCAGCAGTGCCAAGAACACCCTATTACAAAAGAAAGCGATGATGGCTACGAAGAAGGCAACGCATGCATCGAGATAATAGTGATTCGCAGTGGCGACAATAGTGACAAGAATCCAAGTAGGATAGGCAATGGCGAAGAGAATGTAGAAGAGAGCCCAAGGCTTCGATTTCCGCCTTTCACCTGGCTCCAGAGTTTTCCGAAAGACTCCCGAATGGTAGAACATGGTGCAACCAATGCAGAAGGAGTATCCAAAATGCATCGAAGGCATTGCGGCAAGAGAATTGACGTAATTCCCTTTCATCCACACACTCTGGGCATTATTATGTCCGACGCTGTCGAGGAATCCGTATTCTCTTGGAAGGAGACGTGGAGGCATGCAAGGGTAGCAGATGAATATTATAAAGGCAAAGAGATTCGTTAGGGTCATTGTTCTCCGAACAATTGCGAAGGTGGCGTGCGAAGGAGCAACATAGTAATACCAGGCGATGAAACTGGGAGACGTTAGCATACGCTATGGAAGAATGGGAGTACACAAAACTTACCCTACAGTCCCGGGAATATGGATGAGAGCATAGGAACGATTCAGTATCGTCAAAAAGGTCTGATGACCGTGCATAAACCATTGCTGTACCGAAACTTCCTTCACCGGCCATAAAAAGCTCAACCATGAGAACTGCTCGAATTCTAATATCGATAAGCCATGATCCTGAGCAACATCCCAGATTCCCATCTGCGAAAATAGTGCCTGGGAAAGGACCTTTGTGCATCGATAAAATGCATAGGTAATGATCCAATAAAACATCTCAATCAAAAATGGAAACTTTTGGAGTACCCTGCTGTGGTAGTGATTCGCAAATCTGGAAGTATTCGGAGTGTATATTATGGCCCAGCAGCATCTCCTCCTCTTTGGTGGGTTCTTCATCGTGGACATTGAGTCAATGCTCGCCTCATCTGCCGAGTTCCCAATCATATAATCTCTTGTCAAAAGGTCATCGGATGAACGGGCGGAGTCTGGATCGTCGCCCAATGGGCCATATTGCGTCCTCCTTCTCTCAAATATTCGGAAGTCATGCCGCCTCGTGAGTATCATCGATCCTATCAATATACTTGCAACCATCTTCAATAGTCAGCACCCACAGGCAAGTGGCAGGAGGGGATCGATCTTACCACTGGTTCTGCCCAGCCTGGAAGTAGCCATGCTGCTTCACTGTTCCATTCTGGCTCCTCAATGGGAACCGTTATGTTCAATAGCATCTTCGGCAATAGTCTCTCGTCCTTCGCCGGAAATTTCCTTAGCTACTTCTCGAAAATTCTGCGGTAGGGTAGGATTTTGTCTGTTCCTTGGAGGGGGTTCGTATAAAGGATCGAAAATGAATATCGGGTAATCGCGATTAAAAGTATAATAATGAATGTGGTTATTCAACGTGGTGCTTCACGTTTTAATTGTAGAATTCCATGAGTACGCAAGGGGATGATACTCGTATGAAGGTGGCCGCAATTCAATGGTCGTTGCCTCAGAAGTAGGAAACGCGACAAGGCTGAGGAGGAAAGGACGAAAGAGCTGGTGGAGGATTGAATCCAGGAGAACCACGGATCGAAAAGGGTACGAAAGATGGTGTTGGGTGAAGGACGGACTTTAAAGATGGTGATTTCCTTCTCCTTGGCATGATCGACGAGTATTCTGAGGATTTGGGGAGGTCTCTCTACTACCTTTTGCCAAGAAACTTAGGATCCAGAGTGGGACACTAGAACGGGTCTGTCATCGTCCAAGATAACCATCATTCAAAAGAGGGCAGGGTATGCAAGCAAGGCAGAGAAAAGGTAAGGAGGAGCAGTCAAAAATGCATCTATTATTGGCCGAAATGGGTTTCGTACTATTAAGGTCAAGTCCAGTCAGGTCGACTAAAAGAGCTGACGACGACAGTAAAAGACTCGTTACAAATTATGATATTTACCGAGTTTGATCCCCCTCTAGCTGCTATTTCCACAGACACATTAATAATAAAATAGACTTTATCGCAAGTATTTCATGGAATTTACACTCTTGCACCTTTTCGCAGTCCTTTCCTGAAAAGGAACGATGGTCAAAATTTGAAGATTACTAGTAAGATAGTAGGTAGTTGTTGTCTTACACTTTTTACTAAGTCTTGCCGCAATAATGACGAAAAGCATAAATTGTAATTGCTCCGAATGAGTCTACCATGTCCCGTCGTCTCATGTTTGTCTCCCGTGGTTTCTCAAGTCCTGTCCTATCGAATCGCAGCACTTCCCTTTCCCCTGTCAAACGCCTCCCCGGCTATCAATCAGATAATCGGGAAGAACCAGCTCTTTTCTTGGGCGTTGCTCTGTACTAGTACTAGTACAGCCACTTTCTACAAGCAGTAAATTACCACACGACATCGAACACATGTCGGCGACAAGGGTTAAGGCCAAGGCTCTCTCTCCCCCCTCCCCAACGAATCATCATCAGCTGGCGCTTGGAAGTCCAAAACGCGGCTGGCTTGGAACTTGGACGACGATCCACATACGAAAGTTGTTTAGCCTGGCTCTAAAAATGTCCACGAGGCTGTATTCTGCCATGTCCGTGTAAGATGCCCAATAGGGACTGACTGGGTCAGTGTAGTATCCGCTATCTTGAAATAGTCTAGGAGTTAAGCACACGACATAGGGGTATTCTAGATGCAGATAAATCGTGTGAATTGACTCGCTGCACGAGATCTTGCAAGATATTTGATTGATTGATACCCTTCCACGGCTCCAATCATCCGCACCTTGTCATCTTCTGCCCCCCCCCCCCCCCCCCCCCCCCCCCCCCCCCCCCTCCCTCCCCCTTCCCCTCCCCCCCCCCCCCCCCCCTCCCTCCCCCCCTCTCCCTCCACCCCCCCC
>Ga0182030_10004416_pt1 | contig 29973 bp, 22 predicted proteins | sample 812S3MmetaG_FD_121299 | JGI IMG/M metagenome (GOLD analysis project Ga0182030, IMG submission 121299) | Permafrost microbial communities from Stordalen Mire, Sweden - 812S3M metaG (Illumina Assembly) | ecosystem: Environmental > Terrestrial > Soil > Wetlands > Permafrost | place: Sweden...
TCCTTGTGGCCAAGCCGTCCTCGTTTCCAGGGTTAAAAACCCCGAAACAAGATAACGGGTCCCGCCTCCAGGTGGGGCCAGATCAGACCATCGAAAGGGGCCAATTCAGAGTAGCGAAATCAGATGTTGCCGACGCGATCTACTCGACCATGTCATTGTGTTCAACGAGTGGCATCTCAATCGTCTGATGCGCGGCTACGTCGAATATTTCCACGAGGACCGCACTCACCTTGGCTTGGCGAAGGAGACGCCTGCTGGCCGCCCGGGGGAGTCGAATCCGAGCGCGTCCTGCGGTGTTGTTGCTTTGCCGAGATTGGGCGGCCTGCATCATGGCTACCAACTGGCTGCTTGAACCCCCTCAAAACTACGCGTTTGCGCAATTACCGGCCGGAGCTGTGTGTCTGCTGTTGCACCCTGAGCTTCGCTCGGCCTATCTTCCACTCCCTTGTTCCATCTTTCCTCCGGCGCTGAATCCATTCTGTGTGCGTCTTCGACCCATCTTAACCGTTAAGACTCGCAGCTTTTCGGAGCGGATGGAGTTGTGACGAGGGACAACATGATTCCGAAGGGAAGCAAATCGCTCGTTAAGTTATGCGCTTAACTGCATAAATATTCTCAGTGTTTCATATTTATGCAAGTACGCGAAAATGTCTTGACATTGAATGTCGCGCCCCCTAGCGTTATGATGCGCTCAAATCAAGGACCCAACGGCCGAGCAATCTGAGGAATTCCGGTCTTCATGTGAGACAGCACTAGAGATGAAGCGAAACGGTGCGATCGTTGCTTCGGAGTCCACTGACGAATGTCTTGGCCTTTGTGAGTCGTGGGTTGTCCCCAGAGTATTTGTTTGCTGCAACACACGCATTGTTAAGGATGATCCAGAGCTGAAGGAGCACGCAAGTGGTTCAATGTACATGTTACCGTCCCTGATTTCTGCGCGAGTCGGAACAAGTTTGAGCTTTCATGTGGGTGCCATCCTCTAATCCTGCATGGAGCGAACTCGTTCTTGATTACTGTGACTGACGGTTTTCTGTTCAGCGATCGGTGTTACGCAGTTTTCGACTTTTGTCGCAATTGGCTAATAGCCGCGTGCCTTGTTCCGGAGCCAGATGTTTTGCGCGTCCCAGAGAATTTGGAGCACTTTCTATGTTGTTCGGGCGAGAATCGCGTGCCTTTCTGTTTCGTAATTCAGGAAGCGCCGACGAGAAGTGGATTTCAGATTTGGAGATAATCCTCATTCGTCATGGCGGGGTTGTTGGCGATTGGAAGTTCGGAATGATCAATTGTACGAGCAAACCTGATGAGGGTCACACAGGCCAGCGGATTAGAAGTAACTTTCCGAGAATCGTCTACATCTCAGTCCAGTTTTGAAAGGAACGGTGAGGTATTGCAATGCATATGAGAATTGCACAGATGATGGTGAGGCACATTTGCAGTTGGGCAATGGCATTGATGCCTCTTTCAGCTGTTGCGGCACCTTCCCAGCAGCCGGACGGCTCGACGCCAAAGCTCAGGGTCGTCATCACGGCCGACCCCGAGCTCGATGACAACAACACAATCATCCGCGCCATCCTCTACAGCTCGGACGTGAAGTTGGAAGGCATCATCTATGTGAGCAGCCAATTCCACTGGACAGGTGACGGTAAGGGAACCACGCAATACATTGCGGGTCGAGAATACGCGCGGCTTGGCCTGTGCCCCTGCACCACTTGGCGCTTTGCGCAGGACGAGCGCTTCATCGATAACATTGTGGGCGCCTACGCGAAGTCGCATCAGAATCTGAAAGTTCACGATCCGGATTACCCATCATCGGCGGAGCTGAAGTCGAAGATCAAGTGGGGCAATGTCGAGTTCGAAGCTGATTTCTCGAAAGACACAGACGGATCGAACCTGATCAAATCGCTTTTGCTTGACGATGAGCCGGGTCCACTTTACGTGACCGCGCAGGGCGGGGAGAGCACGATCGCGCGCGCGCTCAAGTCCATCCACGATCAATTCGCTGGCACGCCAAAGTGGAATGCAATTCGCGACAAGGTATCGCGCAAACTGATCATCATTCCGTCCGGCGATCAGGACGGTACGGATGCCAGTTACATCCGACCGAACTGGCCCGGCGTGAAGGAATACAAGTTCATGGGTATCAACTTCGGCTATGGTGCGCAAGACCGAGCCACTCCGGAAAACAAGACTTACTTTACCCCGGAATGGACGCAGCAGAATATTTCCAGCCGTGGGCCGCTGGGCGCTCTCTATCGCGTCTGGGGCGACGGCAAGCAAATGGTGAGAGGCGACCGGACGGACTACTTCGGGCTATCGGGCTATACCGTCAAACAACTTCAAGACATGGGGTACATGGTTTGGACCAAGCCGCAGGCAAAGGGGTCGTTTCTCGGCGAGGGCGACACGCCTACCTTCCTTAACCTGATTGATATTGGCCTACGGGCTTATGAGGATTCGACATGGGGTGGATGGGGCGGTCGCATGGACCGCAATGCACCCGATCTTTCAGCGGCCTTTTCTGCAACCCCGCCGGCGATCTTGCCGGCGGATACCTCAGGTGTCGCACCGGGCTTGGCACCGGCTGGAAGCAATGCGAACGCGCCGGCAAGCACGGCCAGCACTCTAAAGGGCGGTTCGCTCGGCTTGATGAGCTTCAAGTTGCCTCCCGTTCCGGCGCGTACCGCGGCAGTGAATGCCCGTTTCTTTGCGGCGGCGGAGAACGATTTTGCCGCGCGAATGGAGTGGTCAGTAACGCCGGAGTTCAGAGACGCGAATCACCCACCCAAAGTCACCATCCGCGGGTCACTGGAAGTCTCCGCTCGCGCGGGCAGTACGGTGCGGCTTCAGGGGGAAGTTTCCGATCCGGATAATAACCAGGTCACAGTCACCTGGTGGCAGTACAACGATGCGGGCACCTATCCGGGCGACGTGACCTTTTCTGACCCAGCGGCTCTGGCGACGGCTTTTCGTGTGCCCGATGACGCAAAGCCAGGGCAGACGATTCACGTTATCTTGGAAGCGAAAGACAACGGTATTCCGCCACTTACGCGATATCAGCGGGTCGTCGTAACTGTTCGATGACGAAGACACGCGATTTGCGCAGGATCAAGAGCCCTTTGCCACCATTCAAAACCGGGGAGACGCTCGATCGTCAGCGCCTGTGAATGTGTCCTCATTGTTTGACGTTCAGTTTGAAGCATTAGTATCCATGTGAACTCCATGATTCGATCCGACCATATTTCCTCGCCTAAAAGAGCGCAGCTCAGCCGATTGGGTTGCCTCCATTGTTGAAAGGAGTTTTTCAAGTCATGGTTCAGCGTCGACCGTATTTAAGCTTCCTAGCACTGTCCGCAGCGCTGTTCTTTGTAACAGGAGCTGCTCAATCGCTGGAGGTGACTCAACAGGCGGGAGCGTGCGCGACGTCGGGCGCCCTGACTGCTTCATCAAACAGTGCACTGCCGATTAAGTCCCCGGAAGTGTCAGTCAGCGGCCACGTTGTCCTGCGGCTTTGCGCGCCGGCGGCGACATCTGTTCAAGTTGCCGGAGACTGGAATACGAGGATCCACGCGGTAGATTCCATGGCAAAGGATGGGCAGGGAATCTGGTCGATCTCGATCGGGCCTCTTAAGCCTGACTTCTATCAATACTCCTTCATTGTCGATGGAGTAAAGGTGATCGATCCGAGCAACGTGCATTCGAGCAACGATGCCCTGCGGATCGGAAGCTATTTCATTGTCTCTGGAACAGATGCGGAGACTGCTCTCTACGAGAACAGCGATGTTCCTCACGGTGAAGTTGCGGGCGTCTGGTACTCATCGAAATATGTGGCCAGCCCGAGAAGGGCGCTCGTCTATACACCGCCCAACTACCGCATCGGTACGGAGCGCTACCCGGTGGTATACCTCCTTCACGGATGGGGTGGTGACGAGAACGAGTGGCTCGAGATGGGTCGAGCAGCGCAGATTATGGACAATCTTCTGGCGGCGCATCGAGTCGTTCCGATGATCATTGTGATGCCTAATGGGCACCACGACCGACACGCCATTCCGGACATTTCTCCTCCTCCAACAATTGCCGAGCTTGCGCCATTACCGCCAAGGGATTACGACATTACGCCGAGCATTACGGAGATAGCAAAGAGCGTCGTCGATGATCTTGTTCCTTATGTCGAAAAAACTTTCCGAACGATTTCAACTAGCTCTTCGCGCGCCATCGTTGGTCTTTCTATGGGTGGCGCACAAGCAACGTTCATTGGGCTAAACAATCCAGATGTATTTTCCTGGGTTGCATCTTTTAGCGGAGCAATCGTCGCGTGGCCCGGAGCGATGATCCCCCCCCAAATGTCTTCGCCTAATGGAGGAACGGGGCCAGTCATCCCTCAATACAATCTCAATACCGATGCGATCGCGAAAGATCTGCCGGAGCTGGACGAGTCAATAAACGGAAAACTGCGGCTACTGTACGTTTCGTGTGGCCTGGACGATGGTCTAGTCACATCAAACATGGAGTTCGAAGACTGGCTGGGCACACGTGGAGTCCATTTCACTCACGATGAGGTTCCCGGCTATGCGCATGTCTGGAGTTTCTGGAGAAGGAGCCTTGTCGAAGTCGCTCCTATGCTTTTCCATTAGCCATATCGGTTGAAAGCAAGAAGACCCGCTTGCCCGATGAGAAGGCAGTGCGAAGGAGCGGTACTGCGCGAGCCTCAAAAAAAGAGTGAAGCTCGATTTGAATCTGATGCAAGCTGGAAACTTTGTCCGAGCTATGTTGATGGCGACATTCAGATATCGCATATGCAATTTGGGGCGATACATCATCATCATTCCTTGGCATGATACGAAACCGCTTGAGCGATCCACCACACCCGAATTGCGGCGGGTGGGGCGCGCGATTTGAGTGTACGTCCCCAGACCCGCTTCTCCTTGGCCGCACATGCCCGCAGCTCGTTCGCAGAACGTCTTGGAGGCAGTGCCTGAGACGCGTCCACTGGGGGGCTGCCGAGGACCGGTATGCCTCGCCAATGGTGCAGAAGCAGAACTAGTTCCAGCTCCTGACCCGCGAAACACCTTCGTTACTCGCGACAGAACGCGCTATGAGAACTGGGCATCTATGCCAGGTGAAGAAGCCTCGAACCATGCGACCGATAATGTGCCGCATGGCCGATTCATTGACCTCTGGTATTCGTCTCCGATCCTCCTGATGACCGACCGATCCCGTGAGTATTTCGCTGCATTGCGCCATTGCGTTTGAAGAGCGTGGAGTGGAGTTCGTCAATGGCGACCTAGACGACTTTGGTCATGACCGGAATTACTGGCGCATCGCGATTCAGGATCTTTCTAAGCGAGTCTTTAAGTCGGCCAACTGAAAGCCTTCTCCGTGCAATCAGACTTGTGCCTGGCCACCTCTTCATCAGAGCGGCCGAGCACATGCGTCCTCTCTTCGTGTTTCGATCCATGCACAGACGAAGGGCCAAGTTCGAAGCTCGATTCGATGACGCGTTGATAGGAGTAGTGGCGATTCCAGAGCACGGCTGGTTACGCGATCCTTTGATCCGAACCTGAAAAGGCGCCCAGAAAGGCGTGCATATAAATCTCACGGCACGCATAACCATGCGCATCTTGGCATATATATGCACAGCGGCAAGAAGTGCTTGACAGGCATGTTTCTGTTCAAATAGTGTGGCGTCGGACTGGAAACCACTGTCAATTTCGCACTCGACGGTTTCTGGATTTGCCTATGCCCGATAGGGCTAGTCCAGGAAGCACTTCCTAACGGTCAACGCAGAAGATATGCAACCAGACCTGGCGGTACGGGTTCCGAGCCAAGTTTGATTGCTTCACGAGGCCTGAGGCAGAAAAAGGAGAATGGAATGTCAAACTCGATGACAAGTTCAGATATGCATTTTGGGCGACCCTCGAATGGCGGGCTCCCTGGGTGGAGACAAAAGAAGAGAGGGCCTTCGCTGTTGAAGTGGATCGTTATGGGTTGTGTCCTTGTCGGCTTCACCATTGGCGCCGCGCTCTTGGCCCCTCGAGCGGCTGCTCAAGCGGTGACAGCAGATCTCGTAGGAACTGTCACCGATGCTAACGGCGCTATAATCCCCGGCGCAACGATCACGATCGTCAATACGGATACGCAGTTGCGCAGGACCATGAGCACGACGAGCACCGGTGACTATGTGTTTACGCTGCTTCCTCCGGGTAGCTATACTGTGCGGGTCGAGCAGAGTGGATTTAAAAGCCATGCAGTAGAAGGGGTCAAAATTGCGGCCGGAGACAGAACACGTGTCGATGCGCAATTGAGCGTCGGTGCAGCTGCAGAAACCGTAACTGTGCAGAGCGACACAATCCCAATGCTGCAAACGGACAGCTCGACAGTTCAAGACGTCGTTGGGGAGCGATCGGTCCAGGACCTGCCGTTGAATGGCCGAAATCTGGAGAGTGCGGTTCAGCAGACCGCGGGCGTAAACGCAGGATCTCCGAACGCAATTTCGGGTGGTGCAAGGCCAGACGATCGACGGCCAGGATTCACCTTCGTCGCGAACGGCCAGTCGGATCTGGTAAACGACAACTTGGTCGACGGCCTTGATAATAACGAACGCGAGCAGGGATTCAGCGGTATTCACCCATCGCTCGACGCTATAGCGGAGGTAAGGGTTCTCACAAATAACTATTCGGCGGACATGGGGCGTACTGCTGGTGCGGTAGTGAACATCATCACCAAAGCCGGCACAAACGAGTTCCATGGTTCTCTTTACGAGTACTTCCGTAACGATGTTTTCGACGCAAAGGACTTCTTCGCTAATCCCGCTTTACAGAAAGCGGAGTATCGACAGAATGTGTTTGGCGGAAGTATTGGCGGCCCAATCAAGAAGAACAGGACCTTCTTTTTTGGCGATGTGGAGGCAAATCGAACGATCCAGGGACAAGTTTCAACGAGCACGGTTCCTACTCTGTTCGAAGAACAGAATCCAGGCAATTTCAGTGATTTCGGCGGGCCGATAGTGCCCACCGCAAACATCAGTCCGGTCGGTCTCGCTTACTTCAAGATGTATCCCGCTCCGACAAACACTGCGCTCTTTAACAACTTTGTGTCCCAGCCAAACAAGACTCAGTACTCGACGAGTACCGACGATCGCATCGACCATCACTTTGGTGACAGAGACTCACTTTTTGCGCGATTTGGCTACAATCCAGTGAATACGGTGATTCCAGGTCCGCTGCCCCCAACCCAGGCGGCAGGCTCGAAGGTATATCCGAGCGGTACCGCCTACGCCGGGCCTTCGAACACAATTGCCACGAATATTCAGGCGAACTATATTCACATTCTTAGCCCGAATCTTGTTCTAGAGCTCAAGACCGGATTTACGCGGATCAACATTCACACCGACCCCCTGAATTACGGTGTCGACTGGGCTACTAAGCTGGGGATGGGCAACACGTATCATGCTGCTGACAGTGTCGGCCTTCCGTACATGTGGATGCTTGCCGGAGATTACACATCGATTGGCGATGGAATCTTCGTTCCAATCTTCGACGTCAACAATACCTTCCAGTACAACGGCGCCCTCAGCTACACCAGATCAAGCCACAATCTGAAGATTGGCGGCGCTCTGATTCGCCGACAGCTGAACTACTTCCAAGACGAATGGAGCCCGCAAGGCGGCTTCGTCTTCCTGCCAGCTGGTCCCTATCCCAACACGCTCGCCAACCTCCTTGCGGGAGCTCCTGTTTTCGCGGAGCGTGGGGCGGATCTTGCTCACCAGGGTCTCCGCTCGTGGGAGCCGAATGTTTATGCCAACGACGACTGGCACCTTAGATCGTGGCTAACCTTGAATTTGGGTGTGCGGTGGGAAACATACACACCCATTTCCGACGCGCACAATCAGTTCGCCAATTTCAATATGCAGCAGCTAAAAGTGTTGGTTGCAGGGCAGGGAACCAGCGCCAGCGGCGGTGTTCAGGGAGACTACACCGACTTTTCTCCGCGCGTCGGTTTTGCCGCGAACCTCGGCCACGAAACCGTGGTGCGCGGTGGATTCGGATATAGCTATTACCCAGTTGTCATGCAAACGCAGGTAGAGAACGTCAATCCTCCGTTCAGCTATGTATGCTTCCCGTGCTTTGGTGCGACGTTCCCAAACCTGCCAACACCCTCATCTGACGCCACCAAACCAGTAGGTACGGTCAGCTCTGTGGCACTGGATCTCAAGAACGGATATGTTCGCCAATTCAACTTGTTTGTGCAAAAGCAGATAGGCGTCAATTCGATCAGCATCGGCGGGGTTGGCACCCAAGGCCGGAACTCGCTCTACTTGCGGAACAACGACCTTCCCTTGCCACCGGGAGCGGGTAACCCGACGCCCGGCTATGTATACGCTGCGCAATTGCCCACCGTGAACAACATTCAGTATGTGGACAATAGCGGAATTACAAACTACGACGCGTTTCAAGCTGTATTCCTCAGGCCGACTTCTCACGGCCTCATGTTCAATGCGAACTACACTTGGGCGCATGGACTGTCGAACAGCATTCAATCCGCGAGCAGTACGACAAACTCGTACGCGCTGATTACAAATAATCCCATGTACGACTATGGCAACTCGCCGATTGACGTCCGTCATCGGATAGCGGGCTCGGTCATCTATGATCTGCCGATTTATCAGTCGCAGACCGGGGTTGGTGGCAAGATCCTCGGTGGCTGGGAAGCGGTCTTGCTGGGATTCTGGCAAACTGGTGTGCCTTTTACAGTCGTTGACTCGACAGCCGCAATCAACCTCCCTGGTATAAGCAGCGATAGGCCGAATCAGACAAAATCGGCTGTATTGTCCAGCCCGGGTATCAACAAATGGTTCGATACTTCTGCATTCTCGACGCAAACCAAAGGCACGCCTGGAAATGAAGCCAGCGACGCAGTCTATGGGCCTCGAGCGCGTGTTCTGAACTTGTCGTTGATTAAGAATCAGTTGTTGACGGAGCGATTTAAGGCCCAGTTCCGGGCGGAATTCTTCAACATCACAAACACGCCGAGTTTTGGACTGCCGGGAGCGGGTCTCACTACGCCGACTCTTGGAGTCATCTCATCGACGGCTGGGAACATGACACCGCGCCAAGTGCAGTTTGCTCTGAAGTTCCTGTTCTGAGCGCGGCCTCACCTTCAGGCGAGACGGCCAGCAAGCTGTCTCGCCGGTTTGGGACCACATGGGATTGTCCCGATTCTTTGTCGACTACCAGCTTCCTGGCCAAGGTCAGGCGCACTCCAAGACTAACAAGCTATTAGCTCATTGCTGTCAATATGCATCCTCGCATGGGAGGCTTCCATCGCGCCTCGATGATCGACACGCGGCAATTGAAGATCCATCATTTAGGTTTCACCTCGGGTGCCTCTCAATAAGTGTCCTCAATGATTGCACCGTGAATCATCCGATTGACTCGGGTAGAAAGCTCTCCAGAGCGAGAGAATGTACTGCCGATGGCTCAACTTCTTCAGCGGTATTCGCCAGTTTTGTAGCGGAAGTGAGGAAGCGAGTTATCTCGAACGCATAAATATGCGATGTCGAGACTGTTGCGTGCAATTTATGGAGCCTGAGTGTAATGTGAGTGAAAAGGTTCGTGTCGTCTGGCGATCTTCGGGGAGTGTATGCAGAGAATCAAGGGTGAGCTGAGCATATTGAAAGGAGAAGCGACGCGTGACTCTCAAATGCGGCAACGCAATTATTGACTGTTTGTCTATGCCTCAGCGCCGGGCAAGAGACTTCGTGGACTTTCATAGTGAGATTTGGAGGGGAGTAGCATGCTCCGTGAAGAATTGACTGAAAGAGAATTTGATAAAGTGAGCCTGCCAGAAGAAAGAGCTGCGTGGCTTCAGAAGAAAGCCAATTGGATTCGCCTGAGCGCGATGACAATGACGCACCATTCCAAACTAGGTCATACAGGTGGAGATCTTTCTTCGGCTGACATATTAGCGACTCTATACCTTGGCCAGGTTTTGCACGTAGACCCGGATCAGCCACACTGGGAACAGAGGGATCGATTTGTGATGTCGAAAGGACATTGCTCTGGCGCTTTCTATTCGACGCTCGCACAGCGGGGTTTCTTTCCGCTGGACCAATTGAAGACTTTCATGGACCCGCTCTCGATGTTGAACGGACATCCGGATCGGAATAAGGTGCCAGGAGTGGAGGCGAACACAGGGCCGCTCGGGCATGGACTACCCATATCGGTCGGTATGGCCCTTGCGGCTCGAATGAGAAATGAGGCGTGGCGCGTCTTTGTGCTTGTTGGGGACGGAGAACTTCAAGAGGGCTCGAATTGGGAAGCGGCCATGTGCGCGCAGCAATACAACCTTGACAACTTAACTGTGATTATCGATCGAAACCGACTTCAGCAAGGGGACTTCACAGAGAAGACAATTCGCATGGAGCCGCTGGCGGACCGGTTTACTTCGTTCGGGTTTGCGGTGAAGGAGCTTGACGGTCACGATCATTTTGCGCTTCTCGACGCTTTCACGCGTGTTCCGGTGGAGACTGGCAAGCCAACGTGCTTTATCGCGAACACGATCAAGGGCAAAGGCGTATCGTTCGCGGAAGGGAAGCCAGCCTGGCATCATGGGGTGCCTTCAAGAGAACAGCTTGAGTTGGCCAAGAAGGAACTGGGAGTGGAGGTGACGTGGTGAGCCCAGTGGCATTTGAGAATAGAGGACTGGAGAAGCATTCGCTTTCCGACTGCCGGGAGGCATATGCCAGAGCATTGGAGGAGATGGCCGAAGAAGACGGCAGAGTCAGCGTGGTAATCAATGATTCACTCTCCTCCGCAAAGATGAAGAACTTCAAGGCAAAGTACCCGGCGCGCTTTGTCAACGTTGGCATCGCCGAACAGAATATGGTTGGCGTCGGGAATGGTCTTGCGAATGGAGGAATGATTCCCTACCTTTGCGGAGCATCGTGCTTTCTTGCCGCGCGAGCGATGGAGCAGATAAAGGTAGATCTAGCCTATTCCAATGCAAATGTGCGTATATGTGGAATGTCGTCAGGAATGGCGTATGGACAGTTGGGACCGACACATCACTCGATTGAAGACTTGGCGTGGATGCGGGTCTTGCCCAACATGACAGTAATCGTTCCAGCGGATCCAATTGAAACTGCGGCAGTGATGCGGTACTCAATCGAACATAAGGGCCCCATGTTCATCAGAATCAGCAGAATCCCTGTGCGCGTGGTCCACAGCGGCGACTACAAATTCACTTTAGGCAGAGCTGTGACGCTCCGTGAAGGCGACGACGTTACATTGATTGCCAATGGCGTGTTGGTATCACGGGCTCTTGATGCGGCGGACATCCTTGCAAGTGAGGGAATTCAAGCCCGGGTATTGAATATGAGTACAGTGAAGCCGCTTGATCGCGAGAGCATTGTAAAGGCAGCTCGAGAAACCTCGGGAATTGTAACGGTGGAGGAGTCGCTTGTCGCGGGCGGTTTGGGCGGAGCTGTGGCTGAAGTGTTGGCAGTGGAGCACCCTGCCCCGATGCGCATGCTTGGAATCCCAGATACCTTTGCTCCGACCGGTACTGCCGAATTCTTGTTAGACTACTTTGGGCTTTCTGTGAAGGGGATCACGAGAGCTGCGCTTGAACTTGCTGGGATAGGGGCATAGATGCCAAGAGATTGTATTCTTGCGGTAGACCAGGGGACTACAAATACGAAGGGTTTACTCTTCGATAGGAGCGGCAAAGCTGTCTTCAGGGCGGCATCGAGCGTTTCATTAATTCAGCCCAAGCCAGGTTACGTCGAGCAAGATCCTGTTGAACTTTGGCAATCTACACGAAAGGTCCTACAAGATTGTGCTGCGCGGGCTGCTGCGGAAGGAATGAAGATTGCTGGCATCTCTATCTCCAACCAACGGGAGACTGGGGTTGCATGGCGATCGATGAAAGGCACCGGTGGCGCGGGATCGCCGGTGTGCAACGCCATTTCATGGCAGTGCCGGCGTTCCGAATCCGTTTGCGAGAAGGTCCGCTCTTCGGCGCGGCTGATTCAGGATCGTACTGGGCTGCCACTCGATCCGCTACTGACCGCAACCAAGTGGATGTGGCTATTTGACGAACATCCTTCGCTTCGCACCGAAGCCGCAAGCGGCGAAGTTCTTCTTGGTACGGTCGATAGTTGGCTCTTATACAACCTGACTGATGGGCAAGAGCACGTTACGGACCTTACCAATGCATCTCGCACTGCGTTGCTCAATTTGGAGAATCTCGGTTGGGATGAAGAACTGCTGGCCTTGTTTAACATTCCGCGGGAGGCACTCCCAAGCCTGAGCCCTTCAAGCGGAGTTCTTGGCGAATGCAGAGCGATTCCTGAATTGACTGGTGTGCCGATTGTTGCGATGATCGGGGACTCCCACGCGGCCCTTGTAGGTCATGGTTGCTACGAGCCCGGAACAGTGAAGGCTACTTATGGTACCGGATCCTCGTTGATGATGCTCACTCCGGAATTGATCAAGGCGCAGAACTCGCTGGCACGCACCATCGCCTGGTCTCTCCCGAACGGAGTTCAGTATGCGTTAGAAGGCAATATTGCAATGAGCGGCGCGGCACTTCACTGGGTGGGCGAATTCCTTGGACTGCCACATCCGGCCGAAGATGCCGCAGCACTTGCAGAAACAGTTCCAAATGCAGAAGGTGTGATTCTTGTTCCGGCGATGGTTGGACTTGGGGCGCCATATTGGGACTCGGCCGCCCGCGGGCTCGTTTCCAACCTGGAGCGCTCGCATAAAGCCGCGCATCTGGCCCGCGCTTCGCTTGACGCAATTGCAATGCAGGTCGCCGATGTTCTTGACGCAATGGAAGAAGAGGCGGGAGTGGAATTACCCGCTCTGCTGGCCGACGGCGGAGCCACAAGGAATCGAGTGTTGATGCAAATGCAGGCAGACATTTTGGAGCGGAGAGTCTGCCGATCGGCTCAGGAGGATCTATCTGCTCGTGGAGCCGCATTGCTTGGCGGACTCGCGCTCGGATGGTGGAGCGGGCTGGGTGAAATATCAACACTGCTGACGACGGGCGATTGGTTCGATCCCAAAATGGATAAAGTACAGCGAGTTGAATTACGAAAGCAATGGCGGTTGGCAGTCGCCCGGGCACGAATGCATTAAGCGTGAGATGGTACACGAAATGTTGAAGTACGGAGTGAGAGATGCTGACGATTCATAGTTACCCGATTGCAGTGGTACTTTGCGTATTAACCATGACGTGCTGGGGGTCATGGGCGAATACGCAAAAGCTTGCGGCTCGCTCATGGAGATTCGAGCTATTCTACTGGGATTTTGTACTAGGGCTATTGTTCACATCATTTGTTGCTGCGTTGACCCTCGGCTCGTTGGGAGAGACCGGGCGCACCTTTACTGCTGATCTCGCGCAGGCTGATGCGTCAAGTGTCGGATGGGCCCTTCTAGGCGGGGTTGTGTGGAATGCGGGGAACCTGCTTCTCGTAGCGGCTATCGCAGTTGCGGGGATGGCTATCGGCTTCCCGATAGGCGGTGGGATTGCCTGGGTACTCGGAATTCTTATCAGCTTTACTCTTGTGAAGCTGGGTGGCGGCGTCAATCCGGGGAACTCGGGGCTGCTATTCTCCGGTGTCGGGATCATTATTGTTGCGATCGGCTTGAGCATGGCCGCTTACAAGCAACTGGCAGGTGCAGTGAAGCACGGAGGGACGAAGGGCATTCTCCTGTCGGTTGGCGCGGGTCTGTTCATTGCCTTCTTTTATGGACTCGTGGTTAAGGCCTCTGATCCCATTTATGTGAGCGGTGGGACAGGCAAGCTGATGCCGCTGACGGCAACATTCTTTTTCACGGTCGGTGCATTTTTATCGACCATTCTTTTCAACCCTTTCTTCATGCGCAAACCTGTCGATGGGCCACCGGTTCGATTTGCTGAGTACTTTAAAGGAGGGTTGGCGACCCATTTGACTGGCGTGCTCGGGGGAGCGATCTGGTCCGTCGGCATCAGCGCGAGTTTCATTGCTGTTGGCGCGGCGGGCCCAGCGGTTTCATATGCGCTCAGTAACGCGGCCCCAGTTGTCGCCATCTTGTGGGGCGTATTAGTATGGCGAGAATTTGCAGCCGCACCCCGCAGCGTCAATGTCCAGTTGGCTGGAATGTTCTTGTGTTTTCTCGCGGGCCTCGTCTTAATCACGTGCTCTCGCCTATAGCCCGGTACAAAAGCAGACTGGAAATAGCTTTCGGGCACAGGCAGCGCAATTCGCCGGGAAACATCTATGCGAGTGAAAGAACTCTAATCGACCGTATCAACCTAGTGAGGGCTTGAAGATGAATACGACCGCGACATTGGGTGTCATTGTTGGCAACCGCGACTTTTTTCCAGACGTGCTGATCTCCGAAGCGCGTCGCGATCTGACCAAGCTTTTTGCGGACCTAAGCATAGAGCCCATTTGGCTGAGCCCTGATGACAGCAAGCTTGGGGCTGTCGAAACTTGGGCCGATGCGCGCAAATGTGGTGATCTACTGAGACGCGAGCGAGAACGCCTGGACGGTATCCTGGTCTCCTTGCCCAATTTTGGAGACGAGAAAGGTGTTGCTGACTCCGTGCGTTTGGCCGATGTGAGTGTACCGATCCTGGTGCAGGCTTGCCCTGACGATCTTGATCAATTTGGCTTGGATCGGCGGCGGGACGCCTTTTGTGGCAAGATCTCGGTTTGCAATAACCTGCGTCAGTTTGGGTTCAAGTACACACTAACGCGGGATCACACCGTAGCTGTTCTCGATCCGAGATTTCGCGAAGACCTTGCCAAGTTTGTGCAGACCTGCAAGGTTGTGCGCGGTTTGAACCGCGTGCGTATTGGCGCGGTAGGCGCTCGGCCTAATGCCTTCAATACAACTCGTTATAGCGAGAAGATATTTGAAAATACCGGAATATCGACCCATACAATCGATCTCTCCGAGATCTTTGGAGATGCGGCACGGATTTCCGACAACGACCGCCGCATCAAGGAACGAATCGACCAGATCAAAGAATATGCTGATACTTCTGCCGCGCCGGCAGAGTCGCTTACTCGCATGGCGAAGTTCGCTATCGTAGTGGACGACTGGATGGATTCGCTTGGAATATCTGCGACGGCCATGCAGTGCTGGAGTTCGTTGCAGAAGAATTTTGGTGTAAATGTCTGCACTATCATGTCGATGATGAGCCAGAGAATGATGCCGTCAGCTTGTGAAGTTGATATTGCGGGTGTCATCAGCATGTATGCACTTCAATTGGCGAGTGGAAGGCCTAGTGCCCTCGTAGATTGGAATAACAATTACGGCGGTGATCCGAACAAGTGCGTGTTATTCCATTGCGGGAACTGGGCCACAGAATTCCTGCCAGATGCAAAGATGGGAACAGCGCCAATTCTTGGCACGACGCTGGGCGAGGAGAACACGGTGGGAACTCTCAATGGCCGCACTGGAGCAGGCCCTTTAACGATTGCGCGCGTCAGTACGGACGATGTTGCGGGTTCGATTGGAACGTATATAGCCCAAGGCCAGTTTACCGACGATCCACTCAATACGTTTGGCTCTCGGGCAGTAGTCGATGTGCCCGCACTTCCGGGATTGATGCATGTTATCTGTCAACATGGATTTGAGCACCATGCGGCAATGAGCCGGAGTCACTGCGGCGATGCTGTCGTGGAAGCAGTAAGCCGATACAAAGGCTGGAGAACATATCACCATAATCGCCTTTGCGAACTTCCCGCGATCCCCTGCACGATCTAGGAGCGCAGCCAACTGAGGAGGATCGAGTGTCAGCTAATCCGAAGGCTGGCGCGATCATGCATACAAATGCACTCGGCGCTCAAAATGCTTGACTAATCGGTTCGGTGTGGAACAATTACGCCTATGGCGCGAGTAGACGAACTTCGTTTGATGGCAAAGGTCGCTCGGATGTACTACATCCAGGACCTCAATCAGCAGGCAATCACGGAAAAACTGCAGCTTCACCAATCAACAATCTCCAGGATGCTCAAGAAGGCTAGGGAGTTGAATCTCGTGCGGTTCAGCATTTCGACTCCCCCTGGAACATTCACCGAGTTAGAAGATCAACTATCTTCCCAGTTCGATTTGAAGGACGTCATTGTTGTGGATTGCCCAGCAGAAGGGGAGTCCATGGTTCGCGATTTGGGAGCCGCACTAGCGTATTTTCTTGAGATGACGCTAAAACCGGGGAAAGTTGTCGGGATTTCCTCGTGGAGTCGATCATTATTTGCCATGGTCGACGCCTTACATCCAAGCAAGTGTTGTGCAGATGGGAGGGTTGTCCAGATTCTAGGCGGAGTTGGAAGTGTCGGCAGCGAATTCCACGCGATCTATCTTGCCCAGAGACTGGCAGGAAGCATTGGTGCACGACCCGTACTTCTGCAATCACCCGCCGTAGTTGGATCACCTGAGACGCAGCGCGTGCTCTCTCGAGATCCGGCGATCCAGCAAGCGTCAGCTCTTTTCGACAAGCTTGATATTGCGCTTGTTGGTATCGGTTCTATGGAACCTTCCCGAATGCTCGCCGCTAGTGGCAACATTTTCTCTCGGGAGGAACGTGCCGAACTGCAGCGCCTCGGTGCGGTAGGCGATATCTGCTTCCGCTTCTTTGACGCAGAAGGAAAGCCAGTGAAATCTTCACTGATGAAGAGAGTGATTGGGATCGATTTAGAGAAACTCCGTGCCTGTCGGCGAGTTGTTGGTGTTGCAGGTGGTGGACAGAAAGTGCATGCGATCTTGGCAGCATTGCGTGGGGGGCTGATTGACGTGCTGATTACAGATCAACATGCCGCAGAGGCGCTCGTGAAGGCGCAGCGCTAAAGGGCTCAACAAGGATTCGGATGAGCTTAGGGCAATCATTGCTCGGGGCATAGTCCCGGCCCGCGAACAGAAGATGTCGAGCCTCTGAAGTCGACGGAGGGCGCGGTCCGACTGTCGAAATATTGCCCGAAAGAATCGACTTTGTTTCAGGTTGCAGGAAATGTCAATGATGGAAGACCGGCATCCGTGTTGAAAGTAGTACTTATTGGCGCACCAATAACACGTTTGGCTCCCTTTGAGTTAGTTTGTACTGATGCTTTGATGAGCGGGCGGCAGTATGAGTCTTGATCTTAAGCCTGGTGAGCCCACGGGCTTAAATACGGAAAGGTCCTTATGAATGTGAGACGGATTCTGAAATCCTTGAATGTACTCGGAACAGGATTATTGGTGGGAGCTCTGGCCTTTGCCCAGTTTCAGGGTAGTCCTCAACCAAAGCACTTTGCATGGTCGGATCCAAGTCTTTCACCTGATGAACGAGCTGACCTTGTCATCAAGGAAATGACTCTGGATGAGAAGATATCTTTGCTCCATGGTCAGGGCATGCCGTTCTTTACTTCCGGTCCAACGGAATCTAACGGAGGCGCGGGTTACACGAATGCCATGCCGCGGCTCGGCATTCCAGCTATTCAGATGGCGGATTCAGCTTACGGTGTGACGCGAGGTGCCGCTAATGGCCGATATTCCACCGCTTTGCCCAGTGACTTAGGCGCTGCCTCAGCGTGGGATCCAGAGACAGCATTCGAGTACGGAGCCCTGATTGGGCGCGAGCTGAGGAACCAAGGGTACAGCATGTCGCTCGGCGGGGGAGTGAATCTGGCGCGGGAGCCGCGAAATGGTCGTACTTTCGAGTATCAGGGTGAAGATCCTTTGCTTGCCGGCACGCTGGCGGGCAATTCGGTGAAGGGGGTTCAGTCGGAAGGCATCATCGGTGACCTTAAGCATTACGCAATAAATGATCAGGAAAGCGGCAGAAATGCTCTTAACGCCAACATCAGCAGACGCGCGATGCGAGAGACAGATCTCCGCGCATTCGAAATTGCACTCAAGATCTCTGATGCAGGCGCCGTGATGTGTTCCTATAACCGCGTGAATGGCGACTTTGCCTGCGAGAATGATTATCTGCTTAAGGATGTGTTGAAGAACGACTTTCAGTTCAAGGGCTTTGTACTCTCCGACTGGGGCGGAACGCACTCGACGGTGAAGGCCTCACATGCCGGACTCGACCAGGAGCAGCCAGGTAAAGATTTCTTCGGGGATGCGCTCAAGGATGCCGTACTCAGCGGAAACATATCGCAAGAAGAAATCAACGAACATGTGCACAGAGTTTTGCGGAGCATCTTCGCCATCGGCTTGTTTGATCATCCGATTGTGAAGCAGGTTCCGGATGTAACCGGCGGATTCAAGATTGCGCAGGAGATCGCCGAGAAGAGCATCGTGTTATTGAAAAACCGGAATGAAGTACTACCTCTGACTCAGAAAGCTCATTCGGTCGTCCTGATTGGCGGGCACGCAGATGTAGCTGTACCATCCGGCGGAGGCTCCGCACAGGTCGATCCTCCAGGTGGATCCCCTGTAGCGGCTCCTCCGGCTGGCGACAACCCTATAGCTGCCTTTACGCGGCAACAGTGGATGCCCAGTTCACCGCTACGCGCCCTCACCGACAGGATGCCTTCGGCAAAGCTGTCATATGTTTCCGGCGATGATCTGGCTTCCGCAATGGCAGCTGCAAAAGTCGCCGATATTGCAATAGTCTTCGCATATCAGGTGGAATCAGAGGGAGAGGATCTTAGTACGCTTGACCTCGCTCCTGATCAAAACAAGCTGATCGAATCAGTTGCAGCCGCGAATCAAAATACCGTGGTTGTCCTGGAAACAGGAGGTCCGGTCACGATGCCATGGATCAATCAGGTATCTGGCGTTGTTGAAGCATGGTATCCAGGGATTCGCGGTGCCGAGGCGCTTGCGGACATTATCACCGGAGCAGTCAATCCGACCGGCAAATTGGCAATTACGTTCCCGAAGAGCGACGCGGATCTGCCGCATCCGCTATTGGTGCTCCCGCCCTCCGAATCTCAGCCACCCGCCAGGCTCTCTGGAGGTGATATTTCGAACCTGATGAGTGAATTGTCCAAGGTCCGACCTCCGTTCCAGATCAACTATGACGAGGGACTGAAGGTGGGTTACAAGTGGTACGATGCGGACCGGAAATCTGTTCTCTTTCCGTTCGGCTTTGGTTTGTCGTACACAACATATGAGTATTCAGATTTGACTGTGCAGCCAGGGACAACGATATCAGTGTCGTTCACAGTGAGGAATTCCGGCAAGTGCGCAGGTACCGAGATCGCAGAGGTCTACGCGTCCCTTCCGGAAGCGGCGGCCGAACCACCGAAACGGTTGATCGGATGGGCGCGTGTCGACTTGGCGCACGGTGAATCGAAGCGCATTTCTCTACCGATAGAAAATGACCGTCTCACAATTTACAACGAAACCTCGGATCGTTGGACTAGGTTGACTGGTGACTACATGGTTATGGTTGGAGGCTCTTCGCAAAGCCTGCCACTTCAAATGGCTATTACATTGCCGTAATGGCGTTTAGCGGGCGAATGCATCTGAGACAGTTCAAAGTGATCGCCCGGGGAATCTTGAACCACTTTGAGGCTAGTCTTCGGCGATCAACTGAGTCCGTAAGGCGCGAAGGATTCTGCCGATGAAGTAACGAGCGTGGCTACTGGAATGTCATGATGCTTTTGCAGAATACACACGCGCCACATTGAATTCTGAGTGGGGATTCGAATCCACGTATCAGGGAAAGGTGAATCCCTGATGCTTGGGTGGTATTTCCCTGTTCCGTTCAGTGCCAGAATTGGATGTCGATGGGGATAACAAATGTCTACTCAGCACGATAGCGGACATCGTAGCCAGAAACTTACGTCAACTGTATGAGATTTCCCTGTATTTTTCCCGGTTTGCAGAAGAATTCGTCCCACTTTACGCGCCGAAAAGCGCATGCTTGCCACGAGTCGTATGAGAGTCGGACTGGTGCGCCGCAAGATAGAATGCCTCTATGTGGTTCAGCCGACCGTTTCACCTCCGAGTGCTCATTGCTGAATTGCAGGGAAAATAGGAAGGCAAGTTGCCAATTTGGTCCGGGAGGGTAGCTTAACTACGGGGCGCAGACGCGGTTATTGGCTTCTTGGGACTATGCCTAAACAATGCCCAAACGGCCCACAGAGCCCCCTTGGAACTTCGCGGAACCGCACCGAGCCCCTCTAGAGGCTCCGACCGGAGATTGAATTAAGTACATGAAAAGGAGGAGATTAAAGAGGAAGCACGGAAGAGCCCGGATGGCGAAATTGGCAGACGCAGCGGACTTAAAATCCGCAGGCCGCAAGGCCGTGGGGGTTCAAGTCCCCCTCCGGGCACCAAAATGATCAATAAGTTACATCAACTTCCTGGCCAGAACGAGAATGTAAAGATAGTGCTTGTGCCGATAGTGGTGCCACTTTGTTCCCACCCTCCTAAGATCGCGCCAGGACAGTTTCCATGCCGAGAAAGTTGGTTTATCGGGACCGGTGTGAAGGAGCAGAGTTTCAGTCGAATTAAGCACCATTGGAATCCCCGCCTACTCGAGTCACTTGCAAAGACTAGCTTCGCGAATACAAGCCATGTGTAACGCATCGTCTGTAGCATTCGGCCAGATTACCTCTCCATTCACCACCAACCCAGTCGGCACAGGCACGGCACGCCAGATGCAGTTTAGTCTGCGCTTCGAGTACTGAGCCATTGCCGAAAAAAGCGGCTGAGTAAATGTTGTTCGGGATCAAACCCATAAAGCGCCCTCGTTGAAGTTCCTCCACGTCCAGCGTCCCGGAATGAAACACGGGACGCCGGACGATCATCGAACCAATACACAAATGGGTAAACAACATGAGATTTGTTAATTGTCTGCTGGTTTTGCTGCTAACTGCTGCCTCCGGAGTTCAGGCTGCTCAACTTGGCATAACTTCACCGCAACCGGTGTCTGGTGACCAGCAAGCCTTGAGCCGGATTCAGACCATCCAGTTCCCAAGCGCCGTCAAAGGCTCCTTCGACCACTTCGGAGTCGATTAGACGAACAACCGCCTGTTCGCCACTGCAGAGAACTATCAGGCCGTCCTGGTGCTCGATATCGACACTGGCAAGATCCTTCGCGAAATAAAGGGCGTGTTGAAGCCTCATGCAGTTCTATATAGATATGACTTGGACCGGATCTATATAACTGACGGCGTAGATGGCTCGCTCAAGATCTTCGACGGCAAGACCTATGAACTGCGGCAGCGGATCGAACTTAAGAAAGATGCCGATTCCATTGGCTACGATCCCCTCGGGAAGCTGCTCTATGTTGTCAGCGGTGGAAAGGATGCCGGCGAGAGCTTTTCGCTGCTGAGCGTGATCGACACGACGACCGAGAAGAAGATTACAGATATAAAGTTAGATGGGGAAACGCTTGAAGCGATGGCGCTCGACGTTTACCGCCCGAAGCTGTACATCGACAATCCAGCTAAGAATGAAATCGACGTGATCAATCGCTGGAACTTGAGTGTGATCGCCAAGTGGCCGGTTACGATGGGCAAGCGCAACGTGGCGATGGCGCTGGATGAAGCGCACCAGCGTTTGTTTACTGTTTGCCGCTCCGGACAGGTCGTCGTGTTCGATTCGAATACCGGCAAAGAATTGCAATCTTTTCCGATTGGAACCGGCGTTGACGACTTAACCTACGACGCCGCGAGCAAACGCCTTTATGCGGCCGGGAATGGCTCGGTAGACGTGTTGGAGCAAATCGACGCCGATCATTACAAGTCTCTCGGCAGGCTTGAAGCAGGCCCTCTTGCCGGAACGCCCGCCTCGTTCCGCAGATCAACCGCTATTTCGCGGCGGTTCCTCAGAGCGGTTCCGCGAACGCCTCGGTAGCCGTATTCGAACCCATGAATATTCCCACCCCCAAGCCTTCAGTGGCTTCCGCCGCGGAACCATTGAACGCTCCATTTGCCGAGCGTCTTGTCCTCTCGTTGCTCTCGGAACATCCCGATTTGCGGAAGCTTGGACTGCATGCGGTGCCACCAGGCAAAAGCGATAGCGTTATTGTGACCAACGGCAATATAGGCAGGATTGGCGTCAAATCAACGCCTGGAGACCTCAACGCTGTAAAGGATGGGAAGACCTATTGCGACAAGAAAGAGAACGGCTCTTTCTACAATATGAAGCTTCCACTCCTTGACTCCGGTGGGCGCCGCATCGGCATCATGGTGATGGAGATTCCATTTACCTCCGCAGATTCGGAGGCCGAGGCGATTCGAAAGGCCGAGGCCATCCGGGCAGAACTCGCACCCAGAATTCCCGACCTGAATCGGTTGTTTGGGGAATAGGAAATCACAGGTGACAGCGCGTATGCGCGAGTGAGAGCCCTTACCGGACAGTCTCGAATGTTGCACAAAAACAATCGCAATCCCAGCAACGATCCGGCTCGGGAATGCTTGAAACGTAGCCGCAGACAGGGCGAACGTAAAAATCGAACGGCGCTTCAGCCAGTGAGTCCGCGCTTTCAGTTTCGATCCGCATTATCTCTTCGCTTAACAACTGTGCTTGTGTCTTTTCTGCTTGAAGCGCCCAAGTGAATGTGCGCGCGGCAGAGTTGCCAGTGCTCCGATTATCCGCCAGGAAGTGCGGATACATCGAGTCGATCTCGTAGGCTTTTTCTTCCAATGCCGCTATCAGGTTCTCCAGGGTGGTCTTCACTTCTGCGACTTGAATTTGAGCCTCGGGTTCGCCGCCCAGTTTTCGGATGACGCAAGCATGATTGATGGCGTGGATCTGCTCGGAGCTCGCAATGGCGCGGAACAGGCTCGCAGCTCGGTGGAAGCCTCCGGAATCCGCCTTGGCCGCGTATGCCAGGTACCTGGAGTGAGCGTTCGATTCGCACTCGAACGCGATCAAGAGATCTCTGACTGTGACCTGGTTTTGCGGTGCTATTTGATCGATTACCATCGGTCGTTCTCCGAACTCTCACGTCATTTTTTGAAAGGCGAGGGGGCAGTTTTGTTTGTGACGCAATCTTCTCTCGGTCGACTGCCAAGCTCGCTAGGAGCTTGAAGTAAGTGCGCGGGTTGATTCAGAAAGCGCTCCGGCAAATCTGGCCGGAAACCGCTTTGATCAAAGAGTTGCTGCGCCGGCCAGCCTGGAATTGTTGTTTATCAGGGATAGTCCGAATACACCGGCTGGCTTCGGCCTCAAGGCGCCATTGTCGTATTTGCCGCGTCCAAGGACTTCATCCTCTTGACTGCAATCGTCTCCAGCCATCTCGAGCTGGTGCGCGTCACGCACCACGACCGCCGCTCTGCCTGGAAGAATGAATCCCATTCTGCCCCACCGGGATAGTACCCGGCTTGCGGTGAACAGGGTTGTACCGGTCATCTGGGCCAGTTCCTCGCGGGAGAGCGAAACCTCCACTCCTCCTTGCACATTCTTCCCGATATGTTTGACAAGCCGCAGCAAAGCAAGGGCAATGCGCCTGGCAGCTTTCTCCGTCGCCACCTCGCGAAAGCGTTCTTCCAACTCATTTAGACGGGACGCAAGGATCTGGCTCATGTTACTTTCGATTTGCGGATGCTGCAGCACTAGACTTTGAAAAGCCCCGTGCTCCCAGACCAGTGCCGTGCTCGGTTCCATGGCGCGAACTGAACAGCGATGGTAGCGAGAGCTGCCTTCGGAGAGCGCGCCTACAACATTCCCGGCGCCATACATCCAGAGAATGACCTCGTTGCCATTTGGAGCCAGTTGCGTGATCTTGAGGCTGCCGGAGCGAATCAACACCAAGGTGCGGGCCGGCTCTCCTTGCATAAAAAGCAATTCGTCGCGAGCAAAAGCTCTCGGCCGTGCGCACCTTGCAAGCTGTTCGTGTGCTTCTTGTGAAAGGCCGGTGAAAAGTGGAGAAGCGCTCATTAGATCGATGCGCCCTGCAATGTTGGATGCAGTTGTAGATAGCCCTGCTGGGCTTAGCCGTACCACGGTCGCAAGTGCTGCCGCCATCTTGCCCTCTATCGTTTTTGCGTGAACTGCATTGAGCGAAGAAGCTCAAATTGACAAAATCTGGCCTATAGTGACCATCCGATGCACAGGCGCCAATCCGCTGGCAGTGCAATTCTGAAGATCGCTTTGGTATTTCTGAATTGAGAGTAAGGGAGGGGGACCAGCGTTGAAATCAGCGAAATCTGGATTTTATGTAGGCCTTTCCGTGTGAGCCCTGTAGGGGAATTCCTACCGCAACCGGTCTGTCTTGTCGACGGCCCCTTCGAGCCGGGCAATCTGTTTCTCCGAGTTGCGCAGCGGGATCGAGTAGCAATCGCTCAGAACCATCATTGTCGTCGGCGCCAGCTCTTCGGGGGCATTGTCCTTGGTGATATAGGCTGCCGCACCCTCCTGCAAACAGCGCGTTGCGTACTGGTCTTTCGGTTGGCCGCTCACGACGATCACGGGCAATCGCGGGTAATTGCGTTTCACATGCCGAAGCACATCCAGTCCATTGTGTTCGGGCATATTGATATCGAGCAGAAGGATGGCATATTCAGAATGGGCCATGAGGCTGAGTACCTCGTTGCCATTGCCGGCTTCGGAAAAGTGCGCTTCGGGAAGCGCGTCGGCCAGGATGTCTCTGAGCCCTCGGCGAACCTCGGCGTAATCGTCCGCTATCAGTATGTTCATGGCTGTTTACGCAATTCCCGTCTTGGCAGGCTCGTATTGGAAGCAGCTAAAGCGCCGATGCGGCAACACCGCCGTTGCCGCATCAGCGCTAACGCAGGAAAGGGGAAGCATGTCAAACAGAAAAAGATTAAGGCGTTGAAAAGCCTCTCGGGCATACCTACCTCCAGTTATACTGCTTCGACTTCAACAGCCAATGGCACTCATTTCGCCGGTATGTTTTGCTAAGCCACGGATACCTGGAGTCGGTGTGCTATTGAGAAGATAGTACATGAATAGGATAAGTAAGGAAGTCAGCAAAAGATGTTTGTGTTGTAGGTTATTTCCTACAGAGTCCATTCGATCTAATCGATCAGCTGGTGCGCTATGGCGTAGCGGGTCATCTCCGCGTTGCTCTTCATCTGCATCTTTTCCAGGATGCGACTTCGGTAGGTGCTTACGGTTTTTACGCTGACGTGAAGCCTGCTGGCGATTTCCGTCAACGGCACACCGGAGGCGATCATTCTCATCACCTCGTGTTCCCGGTCCGAGAGCAACCCATGCAATGGCTTTTCGATGGGCTGATCGAGTTGGGCAACCAGTTGCTCTGCGAGACGGGAACTGACATAACGGCCGCCACCCAAAATCTTCTTGGCTGCCTGCGCCAGCTCTTCAGGCGCGCTATCCTTGTGGATATAGGCGGATGCACCGGCCCGCAGACAGCGCATCGCATACTGATCTTCCGGCTGCATACTCAGAACAATTACGGGCAGTCGTGGGTAGGTTTGTTTGACATCCCGCAATACGTCCAATCCGCTACGTCCCGGCATATTGATATCGAGTACGAGCAAGCCGGTCATGGACTCAGCGAGCTGTCTCAGGACCTCGTCCCCATTGCCGGCCTCGGAAAAACGCGCGCCGGGAAGCGCATCGGAAAGGATCTCTTTGAGACCGCGGCGCACCACGGCGTGGTCATCTGCGATCAGAATATTCATGGCCCTCTCGCTCGGCGTTTGCGGCATGGACAGGTACACGAACAGCGACCTTCGTTCCCTTGCCGGGAGAACTCGATACCTGTACGCTACCGCCCCACGCTGCTGCTCGTTCTTTCATTCCCAGAACCCCCAGCGAGCTACCGGCCTCGGATTCGCGAAAGCCCTTGCCGTCATCCTCGACGACCAGCATGAGATCCTCATCCTCCCTGTACAGCGAAGTGTGCACCGCTTGCGCCTCGGCGTGCCGGGTTACGTTGGTCAGGCACTCCTGGAATATGCGGAAGATCGCCGTGGCTCGGTCGCCGTCCAGCATCAAGGCAGCGGGCGGAAGAGAGACATGACACGGGATTCCGGTGCGAGAAGTAAACTCGTTTGCCTGCCATTCAATGGCCGCTGCCAGACCGAGGTCGTCCAGTATCCCTGGCCGCAACCCGCTGCATATCTTGCGCACCGACTTGACGCCGTCGTTAATCAACTCGATCGATCCCGACAATCGCTTCCGCACATCGTCATCCGACGGTGGCAGATGCCGCACAACCCAGGTCATGTCAAATTTGATGGCCGTGAGAATTTGCCCAATGTCATCGTGAAGATCGCGAGCGACCATCTTGCGTTCTTCTTCGCGCGCCTGCTGTAGGCGTTCGGCCAAGGCTTGCAGCTGCTGGCGCTGAAAAGCCAGCCTCTCGCTGCGCCGAAGCTCTTCCTCCGCCCGCTTGTAGTCGCTGATGTCGTTGAAGACGATTGCCACCCGCCGCTGCTCCGGCTCTCCCACGCGATATGCGTGAACGTCGTAGACGCGATTGAGGGCTTTGGCATCGTTGATGAAATGCGCCGGCTCGCCGGTCAATGCAATCTTTCCGTAGATCTCAAACCAATGCGCTTCATGAGCCGGGGCCAGTTCGCGCATACGCTTGCCCACCGCATCGTGCAGCCCGGTCTGCTTTTCGAAAGCGTCATTCACTTCCAGGAAGCGGTAATCCTCCGGCTTTCCATCCGCGTCAAAGAGAACTTCGACGATGCAGAAGCCCTCATTCATCGCATTGAACAAATTGCGGTAGCGTTTTTCGCTCTCCTGCAAGGCTTCTTCGGCCTGGAATTTTGAAACCGCCGTGGCCAGATGCCCCGCCAGTCTCTCCCACAAGACGATGTTCTGCACCGAGAATCGCCCTTTGCGACGGTCAACCAATTGGAGCAGCCCAAACCGCTCTTCGCCGGCATTGATGGGAAAGAGAGCCACTGACTCGTATCCCTCACGATTGCACCGGTGGCGCGCGCTGGAAGGCAGATCGCCCTCGCGGGCGCTGGACATCAGTTCCGTGGTGCTGTTGCTCCAGAAGCTCCCACGCGCCGTGTAGAAGGGCTTCGAGATTTCAACACATCCGCGGATCACGTTGCCGCACAGGCACTCAAGGACGGCATTGCCGGCGTTGTCCGTCAAAACCTTCCCGGAGGCGGCGCGAGCGCAGAGCCGGCTCTCCACTTGAACAAACTCCTCTGAAAACCCACGGGATTCAAAGTACGGATAGTCCTCGCCTGCGCGCAGCCGGATGCCGACCGCCTCGCAGCCGGATCGCTGTTGAAAGAAGGCTGTCGCCCGCTGAAGCAAATCCCTGGTTCCCCGGCTCTGATTCACCATCCCAAGGAAGTCGATCGCAATCTGGCGCTCCTCCTCGACGCGCTTGGCCTCGGTGATTTCGCGAGAGGTCACGACGGAGCCGATGATCGTGCCGTCGATATCGCGAATAGGACTGAACGAAATGCTGCCAATCCAGCTTTCGCCGGTGTCTTTGCGGCGCAAGGTGTATTCGGCGCCTGTAGCCGTCTCGCCCCGCAGCGCCCGCTGAATCGCATACATCTCGCGAGGCGCCGGTCTTCCGCTGGCCAGCAGCACATCGAAGAGATTCGCAAATTCGTCGAAGCTCTTGGCGCACTCAGCCTTGCTCTTGAACCTGTAGAAGGTGGCGAAGGCGTCGTTGAAGTCCACGAACCGCCCCTCGGCATCGGTGATGATCACCGAATCTGTCATGCTGGCCAGCGCCGCGGCCATCTTCGCCTGGATCTCCTGCAGCGCGTCATCGGCCCTTCTGTTCTCAGTAACATCGCGGAAGACAAGCACGACGCCGGCAATTCTGCCTTCGCTATCGAGAATCGGCGCGGCGCTGTCCGCGATGGGAATCTCCCGGCCATCTTTTGTCAGCAACGCCGTATGATTGGCCAGCTCGAATGTGCGCCCTTCGGTCAGTACGCGGTTGACGATATCCTCCGCCGGAGCGCGCGTCTGTTCGTTGAGGATATTAAAAACTTTCTGTATCGGCTGGCCAATGGCCTCCTCGGATTGCCAGCCGGTGAGGGTGGCGGCGACTGGATTGAGGAAGGCGATTCGTCCATCGCTATCGGCGGCCATCACGGCATCGCCAATACTGGCCAGCGTTGTCGCCCAGCGCCGCTCGCTCTCCGCCAGCGCGCGGCGCGATTTCTCGAAGGTCGCCGCAATGATCTCCATGCGGCGAAACGTGAAGACCATGAGCCCCAACCCCACACCCAGGCCGAGGAGAACGCATATGGTCTCAACCAGGCGCCAGTCGCGATGCGCCGTGCGGTTGCGCTCATCGCGCAGATGCTCTTCGACGCTCTGGAATCCGGCTATCTGGTCGCGGATATCATCCACTTCCCCTTTTCCGGCGAGATTTATTTTGAGGTCGGTGTACGCTCCTCCCGTGCGACGCAAGGCGATCATGTGCTCCGCGTAGCCTTGCCAATGACGAAGATTGCCATGCAGCGTTTCCAGCCGGCTCTGCTGCTGGGGGGTATCCGCAACCAGGAGGTACAACTTCTGGTATTCGGACTCGATTACCTTCGCGGCATCCTGATAAGGCTGGAGAAAGACATCGTTGCCGGTAACCAGAAAGCCTCGCTCACCGGTTTCCATATCGACCGTTAGTCTAAGCAGACGCCGGGTTTGACCGATAACCTGATCCGTGTGATCCACACTTTGCATCGAGGCGTTCAACTCGTATGCCGCCCAAAGTGCTGCTCCGCCAAGGATCAATGCGGCGATAAAGGGAACCAGGACTGTCCGGCGAAGCGAAGCTCTGAATTGCCTCTGGTCCAAACTTGGAAGCCTGGATTCGCGTCCCGCCGCGCTGAATATCCGGCCGATCAGGACGGCCTCGGACGAGACCGCCGGGCTCTTCGCGGTGCGCAGCGTTTCCAGCACCTCAAGGAATCGCAGACGCTCTGCATGGAGAATCTCAGCCTGCTCCCCGGTCTCTTCAACCTTCCTGCTCTCGTTCAGAATCGCGGCTTCAATCGTTGAATCCGCCACTCCCTCATGGTTGCGGCGATAGAGTTCCGCGACAACGGAAACGGAAACTCCGGAGATACAGAAGATCGCCAGGCCAACAAGGTCGGAGGTCGAGTGGATTGCGAACTGTCCTACCGGCGGAAGCAGAAAATAGTCTACTAAGAGCGCCGAAAGCGCCGCGGCTAGAATGCCCGGCCAGACGCCGCCCAGCAGCGCAGCGAGAAACACAACCGGATAGAAGGTCACATAGGTCGGCAGCGTGAAGGATTGCTGCTCCAACGCCACGCGCACCAAGAGGGCGAGCACGACCATAATCGCGGTGACGGCTTGGCGCGTGATCGGCCCACGAAGGGTACTGGCGATCGGTCCCAATTGATTAACCCCTCAGTCGAGCATCAGCGGATCGGAAGATCCATCTCAAGAACGGTCTTGCCCGAACCGGCGCTGCCGCAGATCCGCGTGGTGCGTCCGGCCGGCAATCCTCCGTTTGTAATTTCGTCGAGGCCTTCAATTCCTGTCGGAGTCTTGGGCAGGGCGTTCTTGATTGGCTCGCTCATACGTGTTCCCACGGATCGCAATTAGCGAAACGGCGAGACCCTTAATCGCTCCGAAAACGATTCGGTTGGAGAGTTGACACCATGATAGTACAGAACTGATCACTTTTGATCACGATTCACGACGAGTGGGGTAGTCGTGTGATGTGTATCACATTGAGGACAATATTCGTAGTTGGAAAGGAAGGAACGAGGACCAGCAGGCAAGATCGAGAAGTCAACAGGCTATACGCTCGCCAGCCTTTCCAACAAAGTCCTCGCCGCCGAATATCGGATCGTTTTGCCGGAAGAAATCCATATCTATCTTATGGCTAAGCGCATCTGGTCTATTTTGCAGCCAGATGCGGTCTTGGCGAACCACAACTAGGCGCCCACAAGTTCTTGTGCGTGCACGGGAACGGAAGTGAGGCATTGGACGCTGGTCCCGTCCTTGTCAAGGGTGTTTTCCACCACGCAGAAATCGAAACCGGGCAGAATGACATCGTCCCAACGATCGCCAATTCCGCGCAGGGCTACGTCCAGCATCGTCACGATCCGCTGGCCTAGGCTCGAATGGCTATCCA
>Ga0182030_10004417_pt1 | contig 29971 bp, 19 predicted proteins | sample 812S3MmetaG_FD_121299 | JGI IMG/M metagenome (GOLD analysis project Ga0182030, IMG submission 121299) | Permafrost microbial communities from Stordalen Mire, Sweden - 812S3M metaG (Illumina Assembly) | ecosystem: Environmental > Terrestrial > Soil > Wetlands > Permafrost | place: Sweden...
CGGTGCATACGGCACCACAGGCGGCGACGACCCCACTCTAGTGATCCGCCGGGCCATCGATCTCGGAGCAACCCTGCTCGATACCGCCGACGCATACGGACCGAGCGAGATCGCCGTGGGCAAGGCCATCGCCGGGCGGCGCGACCAGGTCGTTCTGGCTACCAAGTTCGGCATCCTGGCCCCGCCCCGGCAGGGCCAGCCCGGTGCCATCAACGGCTCGCCGGAATATGTCCGCTCGTCGATCGACAAATCGCTGAGCAGCCTCGGCGTTGACTACATCGACCTCTACTACCAGCATCGGGCCGACGATCAGGTTCCTATCGAAGAAACGGTCGGCGCCATGTCTGAACTCGTTGCGCAAGGCAAGGTCTTGCATCTGGGACTGTCGGAAGCTTCGCGCGACACCATTCGGCGTGCCGCGGCGGTCCACCCGATCGCCGCGTTGCAGAGCGAATGGTCCCTATGGAGCCGCGATATCGAAGAGGAGATCGTTCCCACCTGTAGAGAACTGGGCATTGGCCTCGTGCCGTTCAGTCCGCTGGGACGCGGTTTTCTGACCGGACGGATCACCTCGACCGACGACCTGGCCGAGCGCGACGGCCGACGCCACCAACCCCGGTTCCAAGGTGCGGCGTTTGATGCCAACCTTGCGTCGGTCGACGTCGTACGAGCTGTCGCCGCGGCGTTAGCAGTGACTCCGGGGCAGGTCGCGCTGGCCTGGTTGCTGGCCAAGGGCTCCGATGTGGTGCCCATTCCCGGCACCAAACGGATGGCCTTTATGGAAGAAAACGTGGCCGCCGTCGATGTCGAGCTGTCGGCTGAGGACATCGCACGACTCGACGCGGTGAGCGCGGTTGGCGACCGAACGCCCGACCCCGGATGGATCTATCGGAGCACGCCGCCGCTTGCCCGCTGACGCGAGCAGCATGGACGTCTTTCGTATAGCCCTGCTCGGCGTCGGAGTCGCCGGTGCCATCCTCCGGCCATTTCGTATCCCCTCCTGGGTGCTGCCATTGGGGTCAGCTCTTTTGGTCGTAGCTACTGGTGCCATCTCACTCAGCGGGGCGCGCCACGCCATCACTCCCCTGGCCGATCCCATCGGCTTCCTCCTGGCCGCTGTGCCTTTGGCTGTTCTGCTCGACCGTCTCGGTTTTTTTCGGAGCCTGGCCCAGGTCATGACACAGGGTGGTCGGGGTGACGGTGGGTTGTGGATCCTGGCCGCCCTGGTAACCACCGTGCTCAACCTCGACGCCGCCGTCGTGCTCCTCACACCGTTGTATGTCCGGCTTGCTCGCCAGACCGGTCGTGACCCGCTCACGCTGGCCAGCCAGCCGGTACTTCTGGCCTGTCTGGCGTCCTCCGCCCTCCCGGTGTCCAACCTGACAAACCTCATTGCTGCGTCATGGACTTCGGCGGGCACCTTGGAGTTCGTCACACACTTGGCCGTGCCTTCACTGGCCGCGACCGCGGTGGGGTGGGGGTTTTATCGCCGAGTATCCGCACGCCAACCGCGCACGGCACCGCAGCCCGTGTCGGACGCAACGGCGCTACGCAGTGAGGCCCCCGCTTCTGCGCATGAGCATCGTCGCGCGATCACACAGGGCGGGGTTGTGGTGGCTTTGGTGCTTGTCGGCTTCGTCGCAGGCGAGCAGGTCGGGATCCAACCGTGGATGGTGGCGTTGGGCGCCGACGGGGTGCTGGTGGTGATCGTGCGCAAAGTCCCCTGGGGCGATATCCCCTGGACGACAGCCGTTCTTGCGCTCTCGCTGGGCGTGCTCGCCGCGTCCGCCGTGCTGAACGTCAATGTCGGACAAGTGGTCGGGGGGACGAGCGCCGCCTCATTGGCCCGCACAATCGGGGTCACCGCACTGGGCGCCAACGTCATCAACAACCTCCCTGCCCTGTTGGTTTCCCTGCCCGCCGTCGGCCATCACCACACCAGCGCGCTGTGGGCCGTGCTCATCGGGGTCAACATGGGACCCGTACTCCTGAGCACCGGTTCTTTGGCCAGCCTGTTGTGGCTCGACACGCTGAATCGTCTCGACGTGGCGGCCCGCCCTCGCGATTTCACCAGAGTGGGACTTCGTGTCGGCCTTCCCGCCGCAGTCGCCGGCGCAGGAGTCTTTCTCGCAATTAATGCGCTGGGGTGATGCCGGTGCGGCAATACGGGAAAAGTCCGACGTTGTTCGCTTCCGAGCGTTCCGCCAATAGGCCTCACGCCGCCAGGATGCGCTTCGTCCTATGACGATGGCTCGATCTGCCGAAAGGGTGCACATGGACGGTGACCACTCTCTGTGCCGCAACTGCGGCCTGGCCGTGTTCCGTGTCAACGACTGGTCGGTGGTAAAAGACCCTTTCTGCACGCACGGAACGTTCGCCCATGTCCCGACCTCGATGTACTGCTGCGGCCGCGCTCCACACTCGATAACCGCGGAGGGCAATATCGTGCTCACCCCACCCTGGCCGGCCGACCTGGACCCCACCGCGTTCGCTGAAGCATTTTCCAACCTGGAACTCGACGGAGGATGCGTGCGGATGTGGGCCGATATCGACAAGTTGGCGCCGGACGTTCCCTGATGGGGCCAGCACGGGGGGCTACTCCGCCCTAACCCCGTCGACGACCTCGGCCTGCTCGCTGCTGAGGCGCCGGAGCACCTCGTCGGTCACCTGTTGGAGGGCGTACACCTGCTCTGCGCTCAGCCCGTCGAAGACCACCCGGCGCACCGTGTCAACATGCGCCGGGGCGGCCGCTGACAGAGCCAGCTGGCCGACCTCGGTGAGTTCTACGAACGCTCCTCGCCGATCGGACTCGCATCCTTCGCGGCGAACCAGGCCCCGACGCTGCATGCGGACCAGGTGGTGGGACAGGCGGCTGCGGTCCCAGCCGAGCCGCTCGGCCAGGCTGAACATGCGCAGGCGGTTGTCGGGGTCCTCGCTCAGAGGGACGAGCACGTCGTAATCGGCCAAGGACAGGTTCGACCGCTCGTGCAGCTGGCGGTTGAGATGTGCCTCGAGCCGGGACGTCATCGCGAGCAGACCCCGCCATGCCTGCTGCTCAGTTTCGCTCAACCACTGGGTCATGCTGCTCAGCGTACCAGGAATAGTTGACGCGTCAATCATGTTCAGAAGGGTGATTGACACATCATCTATTTGGCGACGAGAGCACCAGGAGAAGCGCTATGCACCCAGCGATGACCAACACGAACCCGTCCGTCGACGTCCGCCGGGCCGAGGACCGCTTCAAGACCCGCCTCGGCTGGCTCGACTCCAAGCACAGTTTCAGCTTCTCCAAGCACTGGGATCCCCATAACACCCATCACGGGTTGCTCCTGGTCAACAACGACGACACCGTCGACCCCGGAACCGGTTTCGACAGCCACCCGCACCGCGACATGGAGATCATCACGTGGGTGCTGGAGGGCTCGCTGGTGCACCAGGACTCAGAAGGCAACTCGGGGGTCATCTATCCCGGTCTGGCGCAGCGCATGAGCGCCGGCACCGGTATCTTGCACTCGGAGAAAAACGACAGCTGGCGGATCGCCGGTGACCGCCACGACAAGCCCGTGCACTTCGTGCAGATGTGGGTCGTGCCCGACGAGGACGGGATCACCCCCGGCTACGAACAGCTCGAAATCGACCATGAGCTCTTGGCCGGTGGGCTCGTCGCGGTCGCCTCGGGCATGGAACGCCACGGCGACACCGCGGCCATCCGTATCAAGAACCGTTACGCAGCCCTCCACGTGGCGCGGCTGGCACCCGGCCAAAGCGTCGAGCTGCCCGAAGCCCCCTTTCTCCACCTGTTCCTGCCCCGCGGCAACGTAGCGCTCGAGGGAACCGGAACGCTCCGCGCAGGGGACTCTGTCCGCTTCAGCGCCAGCGGCGGCCAGAAGGTCACGGCCACAGAAGCGGCGGAGATTCTGGTCTGGGAGATGCATGCCACGGTCCGCTGAGGGGACCCTCCGGGAAATGGGTGGGCGCCCCTGGCAGGACTCGAACCTGCGACCCGCTGCTTAGAAGGCAGCCGCTCTATCCGACTGAGCTACAGAGGCGTGAAATATGCGTTCTAGCAGGGCTTTCTTCGGCCGCCTGCCGCCCGAGGCTGCTTGCACAACGCTCTAACAGCAGCTGACTTTATCCCCGCGCTCGCCGCGCGCGGCGGCTCGGAGATGTGGTGGCTCGGGCCACAGGAGAGTGCAGGAACTATGACCGTCGCCACCACAGCGCCCAGCGTAGATGACCTACGGACGCGGCTCCGAGCCTCACTCTCGTGCGCGCCGCGAGCCGCGCCCAATCTGGCAGAGGTGGCAGCGGGGGCGAGCGCTGAGGGCGCGCCCACTAGGGCCGATACCGTAGTAACCAGGGGTGCGTGACTCCAACGCCGGAAGGACTAAGCGTTCCCCAGGCGATCTGGCCGCTGAGCGATCGGGGTCTGGCGGCCCGGCTCGTCGATCTGGCCACGCTGCGCTTCTTGGAGGGTACACAGCCCTACGCCCGTCAGGCGTTCTTCTCGGATGTCCATAGCATCGACGGTCTCGCGCCTGAGGCGGCGGTCCTGGCCCGCGAGTTGCGCTTAGATAACGGTGACTGCCAGCGACTGTTCGTCGGCGATGGTTGGTCGCTCCATCTGGTTCTGACGACCCGCCGCCCCGAGGTCCAAGCCATGGTCACTGCCGACACCGCCAGCAGGGCGGACGAGGTGCTCGGCGCGGTGCGCCGAGCCGTGCCGGCTGCGCCCGCACCCGAGGGACGGGCCCGCATGACCCTGTGGACGGTGGGGAACGGCGGGTCACCGAACCGGCACCGGCGATGGGTGGACACGCCCCGGTGGAACACGATCAAGGCGAACTATCCCGCAGAGGTGGGTGCTGCGCTGGAGCGGATCGTCTCGCTCCCGATGCCTCCTGAGCACGGCGGGCGCCTCCTGCTGTGGTACGGGGACCCAGGCACGGGCAAGACAACCGCCATCCGTTCCCTCGGCCACGCCTGGCAGGAGTGGGCCGACATCCACTTCGTCCTCGACCCTGAGGCCTTCTTCGCTTCGCCCGAGTACCTCATGCATGTCGTAGCGGATGAGGACCTATGGGATCCGAGAGCGGTCAGCTCGAGCCGCTGGAAGGTGCTGGTCGTCGAGGACACCGACGAGCTCATCCGGTCCGATGCCCGCCTCGACGGCGGCGCCTCGATGGGCCGGTTGCTCAACCTCACCGACGGGATCCTCGGACACGGTCTGCGGGTCCTGCTGCTGATCACAACCAACGAGCCGATGCGCGGCCTCCACCCCGCCGTCGTCCGCCCGGGCCGCTGCCTCGCCGACGTCCAGTTCCGTCCATTCACCCACAGCGAGGCGGACAGTTGGCTCGAGGGAAGCGCGCCCACACCGGGCGGTGAATCAACACTCGCCGAGCTCTACCGCGCCCGAGGCAGCCTCGACCCTGTCAGCGCGCACCGCCCCGCAGAAGGCGACGGCCGTTACCTCTGATCGAACTGTTCTGCCTGCAGGATCTCTCCGCTCCGGCGTCACTCCCGGCAAAAGGCATCGTCACCTTACGCTGAGGCCCGTCACCTCTGACCCACTACAGTCGCAGCAACCGAGCGGCGTTGCCCCCGGCGATCAGACTGGCCTCGTCGGCTGGTACGTCGTGGAGTTGGTGGGCCAGCGATTTTCGGCTGTTCGGCCACATGGTATCGGAGTGGGGGTAGTCGGCCTCGAAGAGGATCTTGTCGACCCCGATCCGCTGCCGGGCTTCCAGGCCCGCTTCGTCGCGGATGAAGCACACCCAGATGTGGTCACGGAAACATTCGGCCGGGGACTTCTCCACGTTGACTTTGCTGTGGTGGCGCTGCTTTTCCCACACCTGCTCCAGGCGTTCGACCATGTAGGGGATCCAGCCGATGCCGCCCTCGGACAGCATGACTTTCAGCTTGGGGTGGCGGTTGAAGATCGGCGACATCACCAAGTCGGTGAACGCCTGCATCGACAGCAGCCCAAGCAGGCCGATGATCACCGGCAGGGGGGCGTCTGGGTGGGGCACGATCGGCCGCGACGACGAGCCGACGTGAAGACACAACGGGGTCTCGGTTTCTTCCAGGGCAGAGAAGAACGGGTCCCACGCTGGCGACCAGAACGACGGCAGGTTGAGAGCCGCCGGATTTTCGCTGAAGGTCACCGCTCGAGCCCCCTTTGCTGCCGTTCGCCGTATCTCAATGGCGGCCGACTCGACGTCCCACATGGGCACGATTGAAAGCGGTATCAGACGGCTGCGATCGGGGGCGGTCCACTCGTCGAGGACGAAGTCGTTCCATGCCCGGACACAAAGCAACGCCAGGGACTTGTCCTCGGCTTCGAGAAACGTCTGCCCGGCGAAGCGGGGAAATTGTGGGAAACCGAGGGAGGCATCGATCCCGTCCTCATCCATATCTCGGAGGCGGGCCGCCGGGTCGTAGCAACCCGGTCGCATATCCTCGAATGCTTTCGAGGTCAGCTTGAACTCGGTCGGATCGTCTCCAGCCACGGCGTCGAGCCCGAGCGGTTGGTAGCGCCGACCGTCGTAGCACCAGACGGGAACACCGTCCTCATCGACGACCCGGGGGCCGCGTTCTTTCAGGTGAGCCGGGAGGCGATCGCTCCAGACTCTGGGATGCTCGATGATGTGGTCGTCCGCCGAGACTACCCGGGCGTCGTCAGGCAGCATAACTCATCTCCTTATAGCGGTGGGCGAACTCGTCGCCGCCCACGGTCGGCAATTTCGTCTGGGACCTCGACTCGCATGCGCAGCAGCAGCAAGCCGTGCGTCTTCCCTTGGCTGTCGCTGCGGAGACTGACGGAGGCCCCGCCGGCCAAGGCCTGATGCAGCACGAACTTGAGGGCGAGCACGTTGGGAACGAGGTAGCGCGTCACCGGCCCCCGGATTAAGCCAGCGAAGTGTTGGGCCACCCGATCAGCGGTCACTATTTGGCACAGGGCGTCATAGACCACGTCGTCGTCGGCGAAGAGCGAGATGTCGCTCACGTCGAGCTTGTCTCCAGAGCGGGCCCCGCAGAGATCTCTTAGCTGGCACGTGGGCACCGCCGTCAAACCTCCTCGACCAGGACCCGGACCCGGGACTCGATTTCGTTGCGGGCGACAAGAAAGGGTTGGATGTCAACAAGTTCAGCCACCCGGGAACCACCACGGGCACGGCGGCCTATCCCTTGCAGACCGGGCGGGCCCGACAGGGCAGCCAATCCCACCAGGCGCTCGATGTCGACGGCTGTGGCCCGTTCTCTCGTGCGCCAGGCCAGCCGAGTGGTCACCTCTGGAGGATCGGCCGGACAGTCCTCGGCCGCCAGCACGGGGCCTCCGAAGCCGGACACCCCGAACTGCTCCTGGTGCCATTCCTCTACTGCCAGTCCCCGCTCGGCGGCGAGCAATATGAATGCGTCGGTGACGTGGCGGCCTTTGGCGGCAGCGTCAGGCCAGGCGTAGGTGAGAACGGCCTCGCTGGCCCAGCCGCTCGAGGCGAACGTCAAGCCACGTAAGTGTTCCGGGCGACGACGGCCTCGGGTACCTTTGATCTCAACGCGGTCGGCGCCATCGTCCGCCAGTCGGGCAGTGGTGAGATCCACGATCACATCAGGTGTCACATACGACGACGGGTCATGGACCTCGTAGAGCAACTGCTCCCGGACGGTGTCGAAGGAGACCCGGCCCCCGCTCCCAGCGGGCTTGGTAATCACCACCCGGCCGTTTGATTCGACCTCGGCGATGGGGAGACCAGTGCGGCCCAGGTCGACAGTGTTCCACCAGTCACCGGAGTAGTTGCCCCCAGTGGCCTGGGCAGCGCACTCGAGAACGTGTCCGACGACCGCGCCGGCGGCGAGTCGGTCCCAGTCCTCCCAGTTCCAACCGAACTCGTAGACACAAGGGGCGAGAAACAGGGCCGCATCGGCCACCCGGCCAGTGATAACGACGTCGGCGCCTTGGGTCAGGGCCTTCACTATCCCCGCAGCCCCGAGATACACCTGTGTGCAGAACACGCCGGGGCCGCGGGCTTCTGGAACGCCCCCGCTGCCGCTGCGCCCGTCGTCGAAGACGGCGGCGATGCGCAATCCCTTGGCTCCGGCCTCCCGGGCTGCTGCCATCGCTACCTGGTGGGCCCGGATCGGATTGTGGCATCCGGCGTTGGTGATGAACCGGGTGCCGTTAGCGGCAACATAGGGTAGGGCCAGAGTGAGGCGAGCCTCGAGGTCGGGGGCGAATCCCTGGGCTTCGTCGTCGCGCTGGTCGAGAGCGAAAAACGCGCTCGTCGTCTCCGCCAACGAATCGCACACTAGGTAATCAACTTTGGCGTCGAGCCCCGAGCGCATCAGTTCTGGACTCTCACCGAAGGCTCCTTGCCCGGAGCCGATGCGCACCACCTCCGTCCCCATCCCGTCGGCCTTTCCGCTATTGTCCCGATATACAGGACAGGTGTCCTGTTATCCAGGACAGTATTTCACAGCCGGCCGCGGCTCTCAACAGGCAGGGAGGTAGGGATGGCAGCACCGAGCAGTAGCGTCCTTAGAGCTCTGGAAGTCTGCGAGGCGCTGGGCCAGCACCAACCCATCGGGGTGCGGGAATTGTCACGGCTCGTGGAGGTCCCGCGATCGTCGGCGTTGCGGGCGCTGGAGTCACTGGAGGCCGCCGGTTGGGCCGTCCGCACCAATGGGATGTGGTCGCTGAGCCTGCGCCCGGCCGTGGTTGGGCTCCAGGCCAGCGGCCTGGCTGGATTACGGGGGCTGGCCGCCGCGGCGCTCAATCGACTTTCGGCGCTGAGCAACGAATCGGTGCGCCTATGGATACGCGAAGGGGACCGGGTCGTCTTGGTGGAGAGCCGAGAGAGCGCTCAACCCGTCCGCTTTGTCAGCCCTCCGCCCGGCGCCTCGCTCCCGCTCCACGCGGCGGCGTCGGGCAAGGCCATCCTGGCCCATCTTCCCCGCCAGGAGATCGAGGAGATCCTGGCTCTCCCGCTTGCGGCAGTCGCCGCTCATACCATCACCGACCCAGCCCGGCTGCGGGAGGACCTTGCGACCGTGCGAAGTCGGGGCTACGCCATGACCTCACAAGAGGCCGGCGACGACATCGGTGGCGTCGCCGCGGCCATCACCGACCCATCGGGCACAGCCGTTGCTGCGGTGTCGATCGCACTCCCCATGCACCGCCTTACCGATGCCATAGTGGCCAACTACGGCGGGGCCGCGGCGGCGGAAGCCCGGGGTTTGTCGGCCGAACTGGCAGGATCCTTGCGGGCGGATTGACGAGACGAACACGGAAGAGTGGAACCACCATGATCAACGGCCTGCCCCCCAGCCAACTGGCTGTGGCGTGGCGTACTGGCTACTGACCCACCGATTGATTCCCACGTCGCTCCCGCCGCCACCGCCTCTCCTGCAAGCTGTGACTCCCAAGTAGACAGGAGCCCCACCAGAGCTCGAGTTGCGCCGAGCGCGGCGAGCGGATCAGGGTCGGAGGTGGCCGCCTCTCAAGTGGCAATCATGAGGGGCGAGACTTTGCGGCGCTCGCTTGTGTCGTCAGGGTCCGATGTCTGAAGCTCAGCACCGATGTGGCGCGCCGATAATCCCGTCGATTAGCCCCCGTGGTGGTAGCGAGCCTGGAGGACAATCACGTCATCGTTGTCCACGACATAGACGAGCCGGTGTTCCTCGGTGATCCTGCGTGACCATGCGCCAGAAATCCCGTACTTGAGCATCTCGGGCTTTCCTATGCCGCTCGTGGGGTTGCGTAAGGTGTCCTCTAGTAGTCGGTTGAGGCGTTTCACAATGGAGCGATCCACGCCTTGCCAGTAGGTGTAGTCATCCCATCCCTGTGGAACGAAGACCAATCTCACTCACGATCCAAGGGGTGTTCCGCGACTTCGCCCCGACGGGCCGCCTCAGTAGCTTCGAGCAGACGTCGGGCGTTCGCGGGCGACGCGAAGAGGTAGGCCGTCTCCACCCAGGCGGAATACTCATCCGCCGCCATCAACACCGCGTTTCCCTTCTTAGAGGTGATCTCCACCGGCTTACGGTCGTCGTTCACTTGCTCGATGAGCGGGAAAAGGTTCTTGCGTGCTTCGCTGGCGGTGATAGCCATCTCGGTCCTCCCTACGGTGTGGTACCAGATATTGTACCATCGCTAATCCTCCTAGAGGTTGAGCAGGTTCGCACCTGCATAATCCCTCGTCAGCACACGTTCGGAGGATTCGGCTAAGAAGGCAGCCCCTCTATCCGACTGAGCTACAGCGGCGTGAAATACGCGTTCTAGCGGGGCTTTCTTCGGCCGCCTGGCGCCCGAGGCTGCTTGCACAACGCTCTAACAGCAGCTGACTTTATCCCCGCGCTCGCCGCCCGCGCGACACGGCGCTTATCCGGATGCTCATGGACACCGGGATGCGCGCCGGCGAGCTGATCGACATGACCATGAACGACCTCGACCGCGACACGCAGATCGCCTACGTGGTCGACAAAGGCCGCCGACCCCGGGCGTGGCCTATCTCAACAAAACGGTCACCGCTGTCGACCGCTACCCTTCGGCTGCGGGCCCGCCACCCCCACACCACCGAGCCGTCCTTATGGTTGGGCAAGAAAGGCCGCATGACCGACAGCGGGCTGCGCCAGATGATCGAACGGCGAGGCCACCAGGCCGGCATCGGCCATATCCACCCGCACCAACTACGTCACACGTACGCGCACAACTACCTCGCAGACGGCGGTAACGAAGGCGACCTCATGGCGCTCGCCGGGTGGCGGCCCCGTCAGATCTTGCAGCGGTACGGGGCCAGCGCCGCGGCCGAACGTGCCCAGGCCGCGTATCGACGCATGGGCACCGGCGACCGGTTGTAAATGATCGCCAGACCATCTTCGCTCTCGCACCGCCGTGGGACGGCTCCGCGTTGAGAGGTGACGCAGTGTCGCTGGATGAGCCGGCATGAGCGGCGGGGTGCAGCGATGAACTCGGGGCTCGTCATCCACGACGGCTACGTCGTAATGGGATGTTCACGACGTATGCCATCATCGCAGGGTGCCCAAAACGAGGTATTGCGTTTTCGTCGCGGCCCTGTCGGCACTGTCCGCTGCTTGCGGATCCGGGTCGACATCGTCACCGGCGCCAGCGTCGCCTCGTGAGGCGGCGACCCCAGCGGGCCTACGGGCTGCGGCCATAGCCTGGTCCGATGCGTTCCTAACCGGACCCGTTTCTGACATCCAGGGGATGGAAACGCCTGAATGCCAGCCGACCGGAAACCCAGGTGTGGCGGCGTCGGAGCTGAAACAGATGCGAGAAACGATGGAACGCCACGTCGGTGTCCCTCTCACTTCGATCAGAATCACTGGGGTCCAGCTTCGCAACTTCACGGCCACCACCGGAGAAGCGGAGGTCCAGTACAACCTCGCGCCGTCAGTAGCAGGAAACGACAACTGGGTCAGCTACGGGTACCAAGACGGGCGCTGGAAGGTGACGAACTGCTACGCGCCCATTGGCGGCCAGTCCTCAAGCTCCCCACCTGCCTCGGCCGAGTCAACGTCGTAGCAGACTTCGCAGCCGTCGCTGACCGTCAGCGGACACCCTCCCAGCGCAGACCGTTCCATACCGCGCTCAACCAGCCCTCCAACGAAGTTGGGGGCCAATCCACATGGTAGAAGCCAGTCGGCAGATCGGTGAGGCGGGTAGGGCCTCGTTCAGCCGTTTCTACCACCAAGGCCGGGCCTGGACCCGGACGGGCTCACGAGGCGGTCGTGATGGTCGAAGGCAGGACGCTTGGGTTTGATGGGGTTATTGTGGTTTCCAGCGGCGCGGACGAGGTTGTGGTCTCCATCGGACCTGATGGTGTCGTAAGGGTGGTCGAGATCTCGTTCAGCGAGGCGGGTTCTGGTTTGCTCGTTGTGGCGTTTCTTGCCGTTGTCGTGGTGATCGACGCGATGATCTCCGCGGCGACAGTCGGGTCTGGCCCCAACCCCACTTCGACAGCGTCGAGGTCGCCGCTTCTGATGACAACAAGGAGGTCGAGGACGGGCTCGAGACCCACGGGGTCACCACTTTGGTTGAAGAGGACCCTGGCTGACGTGACCGGTAACGCTTGGTAGCCGGCGGCAAGTGCTTGTGCTTTGGTGACCGTTGTAGATCCCTGCAACCAGACTCCATCGCCCGGTGGCGTCACGCCGAGAAATAGCCCACCAACGATTCCGAAGGGAGTTCCTTCCCAAAGTGTCGGCTCAGGAAATGCGGCCCCCGGTTCTCCCTGGCCCGGTCCCACAACCGCCAGGGGCCATGATCTCGGCAGGCGAAGTTTCACCCCGTCATAGGTGGCGAAACCCCAGTCGTGCGGAACGACCACAGAAGGCAGATCCTCGAGCACGAGGTGCCGGGTGGACCACCCGATGCTGTGGACGATTGGGGACGCCTGTGGACCTACGGCTTCCAGCTCAACGCCCAGTCCGGGAAAAACGTAACTCAGGTCGGTAGTCGACGCCGAGACAATGGCGGTCTGCCCGTTGACGATGAGGTGAGAGCCGTTCGGAGGGTTTGTCGGTGCCGTCGAGAGATGAACGAACGAAACCGGCGCTGCCGCCTCAGTGCAGCCGGGACCCCCGATCGCCGCGTTGCCAAGCAGCACGACGTTCTTGATCGCCCCTCCACACTGGGTTACGCCTGGCCGGAACGTCGACCACGTGGAGGGGACGACGATGCTGGCGTTGCCGTAGTTCACGCGCACATCGCCCGAGGGGACCGCCGCCGCTACAGGCAGCGGACTCGTGATCGGCGAAGTGCCGGCCTGGACCGTTTCGGTCGTCGATCCGCCGCATCCTCCGCACGCCAAGAGGGCGATGACCGATCCCGTCGAGATGGCTGTCGAGCCCCACCGACGCATGGTCCGCACGCCAGCCCAATAGCCGCTCACCGTATATGTCTAGTTCGTGGCGCGACCAAGGGGGGTTGCTCAAGCACGAAAAAGTACTTTCCGAGACTGCGGCACATAAGGATCCGTGTTGCGCCTCAGGGGCCACTGCCAGGGTGAAAGCGGGGTCGGCGCGCGGCGCCGTGCTAAAGGCGGCGGCACGGGCGTCCAGGACGCCCAGGACATTCAAGGATCCGGGCAACAATCTCGGCATGCTGATCTGATCTGATCTGGCGCGAACAGTCAAGAGGGCTGCGAGGTGCCGCGGCCATACCCGGTTTCCTACAGAACCTCAATCGCACACTGGACGCCAGGGGCGGCTGTCAACTTCGAATCGGTAGTCAGCAATGACGTGGCCGACAGCATCTCGGTCAAGGCCACGTAGGTGGCGTCGTAGGCGGAGAGATTGTGGCGAAGCGCCCACATCCGGCCCCGGAGCCAGTCCGTTGGGAAGCGTGTGAGGCTGAGTCGCACGAAGCCGTCGATCGCGGCCGTCGCCGCCTTCTCGCTGATGTTTCCCTGATAAGCCAGTCGCCTCAGGACAAACACCAGATACCCGGAGGGGGTGCAGTCTGCACCCATTTTCCCCGGTGACGGCCGCCTATGAGCTGACTGAAGTAGCGCGGCTCGGGCCATCTCCGATCGCCTGGTCGGGTGGGGATCCAACGCCCAGCTCACGGCATCGGTGTCAACGACGACATGGGTTGCCTGGCGGCGGAGGTTCACGCCTCGCGATGATGGCGTGAAAACTGTCCCAGTCCTCGTCAACGCCCGTAAGGTGATCAAAACCGGCGGGGATCCGGCCCTGACATCTCGAGGTAGTCGGTCATTTCGCTAACTGCCTGCCGACGAATCTCCGTTTGAGACATCCCTGGTCCCTAGCATCCCTGCCTAACGTTTCCATCGTGTCGAAGACGCTCCCGGAGCCAAGCGTCGGAGCTGGCAAGACAATGGCATTGCCGGAACCGTTCGCGAGGCGCTTTTCGATCTCGGGAAGGTACGCCAAGAGCTGGCCCCACTCACGCACCGGATCGTCGCCTAACCCAGCGGGGCTCGCAGCCCAATTTCCTCACCTCGAGGCAATCCGGCCGAGCTGGCGGGCCCGTGAACCGCGCCCGCCGCCCCGACACTCGGGGAATCTCCGTTATCGTCCTGGAACATCTGGACGTATCCAAGCGACGAAGGGGTTGTCGATGAAGCTGCGAGGGTTGTTCGTAAACGCGAGCACCGTCCGGGATGTGCCGGCCGGGACAGTTATCTTCGAGGAAGGCTCGACGGGAGCGGAGATGTTCGGCATCGTCGAGGGTGAGGTCGAGGTGCGCACGCCGACAGGTCTGACGCGGACCCTGAGCGCCGACGACACGTTCGGCGAGATGGCCATCATCGACGGCGCACCCCGTAGCGCCACTGCAGTCGCCGTCACCGATACCAAACTGGCCGTGATCGACCGGAAGACGTTTCTGTTCCTGGTGCACGAGACTCCGACATTCGCCCTCCAGGTGATGTCGAGCATTGCGGAGCGATTGCGCTCGGTCGGCTGACCCACCCATCAAAGAAGGCTCACGGGTTTGCGGGCACGCCAAGCGTCGAGCATCATTCGCCGATGAGGGGCGGGCCGATACGGATACTTCTCGGTAACCGCTCGTTAACCCGGCTGACACTTTCGTTCGCCGGCGTCACCGTCGCCGAATGGGGCTATGTGACGGCACTATCGGTCGACGCCTTCCGAAAAGACGGCGCCATCGCCGTGGGTTTGGTCGGGCTCCGCCTCTTCGTGGCCGCGGCCAGCAGCCTGGCCAGCGTCGGTGTTATGCAGCGACTGCCCGGTCGTCGCCTACTGACGGAAATAGCGGGCATCAGAGCGATCGGAGTGGCCGCCAGTGCCCTGCTGGCGGCCATCGGTGCGCCCCTGACGCTATTGCTGGTGCTGCTAGGTGTGGATGCGTTGGTGTCGGCCCAATACCGGCCAGCCCAATCGGCCCTGATCCCTTACCTGGCCCGCACCCCGACGGAACTCGTAGCCTCGGCCACCGGGCTGAGCACGGTAAAAACCCTCAGCCAAGCGTTCGGATCCGTCATGGGAGGCCTGTTATTGGAGCTGGTGACCCCGGCCCCATTGTTCGGTGGCGTCGCCGTCATCTTCGCGGTGACCGCTTTCGCCAGCCGTTCATTCCGCCAAGGCCAGTCCGCGCCCACCGCCATCGCTCCGGTCACCGGATTGCGGGGAGCGCTGCGCCAGACGGTGCGAGTGTTCCGCTACCCCCACATCGGAGGAATCCTGGTGGTTAGCGGCCTGCGCACCTTCGTGCGGGGCATGTGGATCGCCATCGCGGTGATCGCATCGCTGCGTCTTCTCCACGCCGGCAGCGCCGGGGTGGGGCTGCTGTCGCTGGCCGCCGGGGTCGGCTCGCTGGTCGCCGCTCCCCTTTCCTCGAGGCTGGTGTCGCGTTCCCGGCTGGGCACTCCCGCAGCGGCGGCTCTGGTGGCCGGCGGAGCTCCGCTGGCCATCATCGCCGGCGTGCCGGTGCTCAGCGTGGCTATGGCGCTGGTAGCGGCGTGGGGTGTCGGCATGGCCGTCGCCGACGTGGCCACCTCCTCCCTACTGAACAGGCTGGTCGAAGCGCCGGTCGTGCCCCGGGTCACCGGGACCATCGAATCCACGAAGCTGGCCCTAGAGGGGCTCGGTGCATTCTTGGCACCCCTGCTGGTCTCCGCCATCGGGGTCCGGGGAGCGCTGCTGATCGCCGCGTTTCCGCTGCCCGCCGTGGTGATCGTAGGTTGGAAGGGCCTCCACCGGGTCGACGCCACAGCCGCCGAGCGAGCAGGGGTTCTGAACTTGCTTCACCGGGTTCCCTGTTTCGAACCGCTCGATCTGCCCACCCTCGATGGGCTCATTGGTCGCCTAACCGCGCTGTTCTTCCCGAATCCGGGCACCGAGGTGATCTACCAGGGCGACGACGGTGACCGCCTCTTCCTCATCGAGGAAGGGACGGCCGAGGTGGTGGTTGACGGGTTCGTGGTGGGTGTCGTGGGACCAGGGCAAAGCTTTGGTGAGCGGGCGCTGTTGCGCAATGTGCCCCGCACGGCAACGGTCCGTACCCGCGAGCCCATGCGGGTGTTCGCGTTGTCTCGCGAGGATTTCCTGGTCGCGTTGACCGGCCAGGACGAGCTGCCGCAAGGCTCGACCGACGCGCCAGCGGTGACGGATGATGCGGAGTGGACGCATCGCCAGCGCGTCAAGTTGCTGTCACGACTTAATCTCTTATCAAACCTTGACCCGACTGCGCTGGGAAAGCTGGCCGAGCGTAGCGTGATCGATCAGTGGCCCGAGGGCGCCAGCATCGTGTGCCAAGGAGATGAGGGTGACCGGTTCTTCGTCATGCTCGAAGGCAAAGCCCAGGTACGCATCGACACCAAGCCGGTGGGTGAGGTGCATCCAGGAGATCAGTTCGGAGAGATCGCGCTGCTTCACGGGGTCACTCGCAGCGCCGACGTGGTGACCTTGACTCCGGCCCGGACCCTCAGTCTCCAGCGTGACGATTTCCTCCCTGCCGTGCGGTCGCGTCTGGTGTTGGGCTGACGACCCCGCTATCCGCTTCACCAATATGATGGGAACTACGCCGCTTTTAGCGGTTTTAGTGCATGCCCGCGCGCCCATAGCGTCCGCATGCCTCGCTGGGGTGACTTCCGCACACACCTAGTAGGATCAGGGCTTTTCTTGGCCAAGTGGGTTCCGACATCACATGAAAAAGCGAATCCTGCTGTCGGCAATCCTCATTTTCACCTCGGTCGCTGCGTTGTCGCCGGCTCAGGCGTCCGCCGGCCAACCCGACCCGATACCACTGGTCCAGGAGACCTTTGCCGGCCCTGCTCTCACCACCTCGCCGTGGGTCCTTCCGAGCGTGCCGAGCGGCGCCAACACCGCCTGCCTGTCCAACCCGGCCGCCTCCATGTCGGCCACCCCGCTCCCCGGATGCGCTTCTACAGGAAACGGTTCGCTCGACGGTCTGCAGCTCACCTCAGCCGCCGACTCCGAGCAAGGGGGAGTGACCTACGGACTGAGCGTCCCCACCTCTGAAGGGCTCGACGCCACCTTCGACGCCTACCAATGGGGCGGCGGAGGCGCCGACGGCATCGCGTTTTTCCTGGCCGCCTCCGATCCGTCCAACCCGTCCGCGCCGACCATCGGACCGCCCGGTGGCTCCATGGGCTACGAGGCGAACAATCTTTCGGGTCAGACGAATGGAAACGGCGTCTCCGACGGCTACCTCGGTTTCGGACTCGACGCCTACGGCAACTTCAGCAGCATCACTGACACCGCGTCGGGTTGCGCCAACCCTGGGGGGGCGACCGGCACACCAAACGCCGTCGATGTCCGAGGTCCCGGCAACGGGTTGACCGGCTACTGCATGCTGTCGAGCACCGGGGACCTGTCTGGTTCGCTGGAGTCGGGCGGCTCGCCCGTCGCCGTTCCCGTCGAGGTGGCGGTCAATCCGTCGAACGCGGCGATCACCACGGTCAACGGACTCCAAGTGCCCGCCTCAAGTTGGGCGGTGGCCGTCCAGCCCACAGGATTTACGAACCCCTCGACGTCGTCGTGCCCGGCCAACGCCCAGTGCCTCACGGGAGCGCTACCCTCCACGGCCAACGGCGAGATCCCGGCGGGGACCATCCCCTCCGGTTACCTCGACTCGACGGGCATTCCCGAGCAGTTGACCTTCGGGTGGTCGGGGTCCACCGGCGGGGTCACCGACTACCACCTGATCAACGACGTGAACGTCACCACGCTGACCTCCGCCCCGCCCGCCTACAGCGTCGGCCTGAGCGACAACACCGGCGGGAACGCAGTTACCACCGGTGCGCAGGTGGAGTTCACCGCAGCGGTCACCCTCTCGGGCGCCCAGGAGAACGATCCGGTGACCATCACCGACAACCTGCCCGCAGGACTGGAGCCCGACACCGGGTTGGATGCCGGCACGCCCCTGTCGTTGGGCGGCGGATTCAGCTGTCCGAGCACGACTACGTCCACCGAGAGCTGCACTTACACCCCACCGCCGGGCGGGCTCCCCGCGGGGTCCGTGCTGCAGGTCCAGTTCGGGGCCAGCGTTGAGAGCACCGGCGCCACGGCAGCCCTGAGCGACGAAGTGACGGTCAGCTCCCAAGACGGTCTCCCCGCGTCGGGCAGCGACACCGTTCACTACAGCCCACCGGTGATTACCACGTCGCTGTCGACTTCCTCGCCCACCGTCGCCGGAGTGGAGACGGTCGACGGATCGATCGTCCCCGGCACCGCCACCACGTCCAGCGCGACCGACAACACCGACGAATCGTCGGCGCCCCTTCGATCCATCCCGCTGCGCTCCATCGGTCTCGGGTCCTCGCCGCTGCGTTCTATCCCGCTGCGGTCCATCCCGTTGCGCTCCATCGGGCTCCCGGAGGAAACCGGCGCCGGGAACAGCGCGGCGTTCGCAGCCCTTTCCACAACCCTGCTGTCCAACCTCACGGTCGACTACACCGACCCCACGTGTCCAACCGGGATGGCCGCTTCGCTGTGCGCGGGATGGCCCGGGATCCTCCAAGGTTCGTCGATCCCCCCGGAGTCGCCCTTGGAGACACTGACCCTGGCCCAGGTGCTCGACGACCCGGTCGCCGACGCCCACCTCAACTCGGTCGACCTGGGAAACCTCGACCTGTCGTCGAGTTCGCTCGACTCGCTGCCTCTTTCCGCGCTGCTACTGGGCAACGTGCCCCTCAGCTCCATCGACCTCGACGGCACCCCCGCTGCGCCAACTGCGGCCGCGGCGGCCGCCCTGTCCAGCTGGTGCAGCGAACTGGCCACCCTGCAAAGCGCCGGCGCCGACCCGTTCTCGTGCAACGACTTCGGGATCACCGCAGGGACGACCGCGAACACCGATGTCTCGCTGCTGTCGCTGGCGCTGGCCGGGGTGCCGCTGCAATCGGTTCCGCTGCGATCCATCCCCCTTCGCTCGATCGCGCTGACCTCCAGTCAGCTGAGCAGTCTCAGCACCTCGTCCGATGACCCGGTGTCCATACCGTTGCGCTCGATTTCCCTGGGGTCCATCGACCTTGCCAGCAGTCCGCTGAGGTCCATCCCGCTGCGCTCCATCGACCTGAGCCCGGCCGCCGCAGGCACCTCCCCGCTGCGCTCCATCCCCTTGCGCTCCATCCCCTTGCGCTCCATCGCCACCGGGGCGATCGACTGCACCGCCGTCGACTGCAGTACCGCCGCACTGGGGGACGCCTACGACGCCAACGCCATCTCGGCCACCGCGACGCTGGGCGACATCAACAACTTCGGCACCTACAGCGGCGGGGGGGACACCGACGGGCCGACCGTCGGCGACCTGGTGGACACGGTCAATCAATCGGACGCCACCTATGACAGCCTCACACTCGAGGACCTGCTGGCCACCACCGTCCCCCCGGCCACCTACCAGTGGCCGTCGGCCAACCTGGCCGCACTCCCCCTGGCCGCCAACGAACTCAACGGCGGCACCGTCGACTACAGCGTGGATATCGTTGTGGCGGCCACGCCGGCCACCAACTTCATCGCCACGGTCACCCTGCCGGCCACGTTCGCCTACGTGCCGGGAACCGCAACGCTCGACGGCACCGCCGAACCCGATCCTTCGGTCTCGGGACAAACGCTCACCTGGACGTTCCCCACCTTGTCGGCGGCCAGCCATGTCTTGTCCTTCGAAGCCAACGCCGGCATCGATCTGGGACCGGTGACCACGACACTCAACGCCTCGGTCGGCACCACCACCCTTTCGCCAGCAAACGCCACCGTTGACGTGGTGGACGGCGAAGAACCCTCGATCACCTCCTCGGCGACCCCGGCCACTGTCACCCCGGGCGTCGTGAACACCGCCACCACCACCGACGGCGCCCTGAATATCGGCTACATCACCTCGCCCGATGACCTGAACTACTGGTCGGTGAACGTGCCGCAGAACGCGGAGCTCTCTCTGGCGCTCACCAACATCCCGTCGGGAGCAAGCGACGACCTGGTCCTCTACGGCCCGGGCGCCGCGCAACTCAACACGTCGCCCTCCCAGGCCATCGCCGGGGTCACCGACACCGTTCCGAACCTGGCCTCCTCGACGACTACCGAAGGCACCCCCGGCTCACAGGACATACCGGTGACCCCGCCAGCCGGTGACCAATTGTTGGCGCTGTCCAACAACCCCCAGAACCAAAGCCAGTACATCCAAACGCCACCACTTGCCGCGGGTATCTACACGGTGCAGATCTCCGGCTACAACGGGTCGTTCAGCGCCCAGCCCTACCTGCTCCAAGCTGACCTCCTCGGCGGATCGTCCCCCGCGTCGTGCCCGGGGGGCATCACCTACCCGGGTACTGTCCCGGCCGCCGCCGCCCCGCTCAGCGGCAACGTGGCATCGAGCACCAACACCCTGTTCCTGGTCAACACCCAGCGGCTCACCGCGGCGTTCCCCAACACCCCCGGGGCGGTGGACGACGAAGCGACCATCATGAAAAACCTCGCTGCGCTGTCCGGCGACACCAGCGCAGGGGTCAACGGCGTGGTGGTCCCCGTCGACTCCTACGCCACAGTCCAGAGCGCCTACGCCCTGTGGAACCAGGACCCGTGCTCCGTCACGGCAGCCAATCAGGTGGTCTCGTCGATTGCTTCGGTGATCAACAGCATCGAAGCAGAGCCGACGCATCCCGACATCCAAAACGTGGTGATCGTGGGCGCCGACGATCAAATCCCCTTCGCCCGGATCGCCGACGGCGCCGCCCAGAGCAACGAACGCGACTACGGCCAATCGACGTTCCAGGGCGAAAACAATGTCGAAGCGGCGGCCCTGTCGCAGGGCTACTACTTCAGCAACGACCCCTACGTGGCCAACAATCCGCTCGGCGTGGGCAGCGCCACGCTTTATGTGCCCCAGGCCGCCACCGGCCGGCTGGTGGAAACCGCCGCAGAGATAGACAGCGCCCTCAGCCGTTTCGTCAACTCGAACGGGGACCTCAACGCCACCAGCAGCCTGACCACCGGGTACTCGTTTTTGACCGGCGGAGCCCAAGCGGTGTCGGCCAACCTGGCCGGCGACGGCCTTCAGAGCGTCGGTGATCTGATCAACGAAACGTGGCAGGAAAGCGACCTGGCCGGCGCGCTGAAAAAAGCCGAGGGGGGATTGGCCGACAGCCCGCCGCAGACCTCCGTCGACAGCATCAACGCCCACTTCGACTTCTACGCCGCACTTCCTGCCCTGGACAACACCAACGGCGACGAAAACAACCTCTTCACCACTACCGACGCCCGGGAACTGCCCGAGGCTTCCCAGAGCTCGTACGTTGGCGGCCTCTTGTTTTCCATGGGCTGCCACGCAGGGCTCGACGTCGACAGCACCGAGGTGGCGGCCAGCGGCGTCGGTCCCGTGGACGACTGGGCCACTACGTTTGCTGACTCCGGGGCGCTGTGGGTGGCGAACACCGGTTACGGCTACGCCGACGACACGACGCTGGCCTACTCGGCCAAGCTCATGTCCCTCTTCGCCGGCAACCTGAAGGATCTGACGGTCGGCCAGGCCCTGGCCGAAGCCAAGCAGCAATACGCGGCGAGCAACGCCATCTTGAGCCCTTACGACCTCAAGGCCATGATGGAATCCACCTTCTACGGCCTGCCCATGTACAACCTCAACAGCTCCACGGCGACCGGCCAGAGCACTCCCACCTCGAACCTGACCCCGGCCGCGGTGAACGGCACCGGCTTTGACGCCGCCGGCCTTTCTGCCGACAACACCACGTTCACCAATGCTACGACCAACCCCGACGGTGGCTACTACACCGCCGCCCCATCGTCGACGGGCATCGGGGCCGGCGTCCAAACCACCGAATACCGGCCGATCGAACCGCTGCTCAGCGCGCCGGTGACCGTCTCGGGGTATGTGGCGCACGGCTACGTGATCAACCATCTGTCCTCGAGCGACCACCAGGGGTTCACCCCGACGTTCTCCCAGCCGGCCGTGGGATCAGAGGACTCCTCGTCGCCCGACATCGGCGACGCCGCCTTCCCGGGCACCATCCCCCGGGTGGCCGGCTACAGCGCGTTCACGTCCTCGGGCACCAAACCGGGATCCACCCTGAACCTGATCGCCGGCCAGTTCTTCGCCGATCCCAGCCATCCCGGCCAAGGCACGCAGCGGCTGTTCGGTTTCATCGACGGAGATGTCACCTACCAGCCGGCCAACAGCGCGCTGGCCAACGATTTCGCCCCGCCCACCATCGACTCGTCGCAAGGCCTGATCTCGGGCGGCGCCGTCAACTTCCAAGTCGATGCCACCCCATCGAGCGCAACCGACCCTGTGCAGCAGGTGTTCGTCCTCTACACCGACCAGGCGCAGCCGGGGCAATGGACGCAAGTCTCGTTGTCGAGCAGCGACGGCCTCGCCTGGAGCGGCCAGGGTAGCGCGCCGAGCGGCGGCGACAACGTCCAATACATCGTGGAGGCGGTGGACGAAGCAGGCAACGTGGCCTTCTCCAACGACGAGGGCGCCGACTTCGACAACACCCCGCAGCCCGCGGTGGCGATCACCCTGTCCGGCGCGCAGTCCGGCGGCTCCTACTCGAGCGCCGTAACCGCCACTATCACCGCCCCCAGCGGATCCAGCTACGTACTCGACGGCAGCGCGCCGACCCCGGTGCCCGCCAACGGGCAGTTCACCGTCACCGCGCCCGGCCACCACATCCTCACCGTCACCGGTTCGGACAGCGCCAACGACACGGTCAGCCAATCGTTCTCCATCTCGGCGACCCCGACACGGACCGTCGTCACCTCCGACGCCCCGGACCCGGTAGTGGGCCAGCCGTTCGCCTACACGGCGGCGGTGACGGGACCGGCCGGCACGACCACTGCGCCGAACGGGTCCATCGAGTTCTTCGACAACACCGTCCCCATCGCCGGCTGCACCAACCTCCCGCTCAACGGCGGCGTAGCCACCTGCCCCGACCTCTCCGCGGTCCCCACGACCGGGGATGACATCACGGCCACCTACACGCCGGGATCGGGATCGAGCTTCGCGGCCTCCGCGACAACCGCCGCGCTGGTGCAACCGGTCGCCCTGGCGTCGACGAGCGTCACGGTCGGGTTGAGCCCCTCGTCGCCCAGCTCCCCGACAGTCGGGCAACAGGTGACGTACTCGGCGACGGTCAGCCCGGTCGCCCCGGGAAGCGGGACGCCGAGCGGTGCGGTCACCTTCTACGACGGCACGTCTCCGCTGGGGTGTGGCTCAAATGGAACAGTGACATTGAGCAGCCCGTCGAGCACCGCGACGTGCCCAGTCATGTTCTCGGCGGCGGGCGCCCACTCCATCACCGCCGTCTACTCCGGGGACCGGTCCTTCTCCAGCTCGACGGCCGCAGCCCCGCTCTCCCAGACCATCGGCACCGCGGCATCCTCCGGCACGCTCAACTCCTCGCTCAACCCGTCGGACCTCGGTGACTCGGTCACCTTCAGCGCCACGATCGCCCCGGCGACCCCTTTCAGCGGTGCCGTCGTCCCGTCGGGCACGGTCACCTTCTACGACGGGACGGCAGCACTCGGCTGCGGTCCGGACGGCACCGTGACCCTGAGCGGCGGCTCCGCCGTCTGCAAAGTGCCGTTCCTTTCCGCGGGACCCCACTCGATCTCCTCTCAGTACTCCGGTGACAACAACTACTCCGGCCTCTCGGGCACCTCCTCGCCCCAGGTGACCCAGAGCGTCAACAAGGTCAATCCCACGGTCAAGGTGACCACCACGGGTCCGTCGTCCGTCGGCGTGGGCCAGGGCATCACCTTCTCGGCCACGGTGACCGGCATCGCTTCGGTGACGCCGAGCGGAGACGTCCAGTTCATCGACAACGGGGTGGCGGTCAGCTGCAGCGGGCTGACCACCGAGGCACTGGTCAACGGTGCGGTCAACTGCGCCACCACCCTCGCCCGCACGGGCACCAACGCCATCTCCGTCAACTATCTCGGGGACGGCAACTACTCGGCGACCAGCTCCGGGCAGATCAACGAAACCGGCAACCTGATCGGCACCAACGCGTCGCTGTCGGGGCCGCTCCCCACAGCCAGCGTGGTCGTGGGCCAGACGGTGACCTACACGGCCGGCATCAGCTCCGCGGTGGCGGGGACGGCCACACCGGCGGGTGCGGTGACCTTCCAGGTGGACGCCGCGCCGGCGTCGTGCAACGGCGCCCCGACCGTCACCCTGGTCAACGGAAGCGCCACCTGCCAGGTGGCGTTCACCTCGCCGGGCTCCCACCAGGTGACCGTCAGCTACCCCGGCGACAACGTGACGTTCGCCGCTTCGAGCGCGTCGGTGAGCCAAGGCGTGAGCCAGGCCACCTCCACCGTCGGCCTCGCTGTGGCGGCCCCGTCGACAAGTTCGTCTGTGGTCGGCCAGCCGGTCACCTACACGGTGACCGCCAAGGCGCCCTACCCCAACGGGCCGGTGCCGACCGGAGCGGTAACCTTCACCTCCGGCGCCACGCCCCTTACCTGCGTGGGCCAAACCAAGGTGACCCTGTCCGGCGGATCGGCGACCTGCAGCATCGTGTTCACCTCCGTAGGCACCCCCCAGATCAAAGCGGTCTACGCAGGGGACACCAACTATGTGGGCGGGTCGGCAGCCTTGTCGCAGACGGTGAAAGCGGCGTCGACGGCCATTGCGCTGAGCGTCCCGTCGCCGGTCGCGGTGGGCCAAGCCGTCACCTACGCGGCGACGCTCAGCGTCGTGGCCCCAGGCTCGGGAACCCCCAACGGGGTGCTGGACTTCTATGACGGCCAAACGCTCGTAGCCTGCAACGGGGCCAAAGCGGCGGCCGGTGTCGCGCTGAGCAGCGCGGACACTGCGTCCTGCCAGACCACCTTCCCCGCTGCCATGCCGCAACAGATCACGGTGGCCTACCCGGGCAGCACCAACTTCGCGTTGTCCTCCGTCACGGTGAATCAGACGGTCAACCAGGCCACACCGACGGTGACGGTGGCCGTCGGCGCCCCCTCCCAGGCCACGTCGGTCGTCGGCCAGCCCGTCACCCTGGTGGCCACGGTGGCGCCCCAGTACCCGGGGGCAACGGCGCCCACCGGGAGTGTCACCTTTGTTGACGGCACTACGCCCATCTCCTGTCGACCCCGGACCGTCGTGGCGTTGGCCGCGGGGAAGGCCACGTGCACCGTAGTGTTCAGCGCTGCCGGCGCGCACTCGGTCACCGTCGCCTACCTGGGCGACCAAAACTATTCGGCGCATAGCTCCTTGCCGATCGTCCAGACCGTCAAGGCGGCGCCCACCGCGACCGTGGTGATCCCTGCGCCGCTCGTCGCGACAGTCGGGCAGCCGGTGATCTACCTGGCCGTTGTCCTCCCCACCGGGAGCGGCTCAGGGCTGGTGACGGGCACCGTCAAGTTCCTCGACGGGTCCTCGCTGATGGCGTGTAACGGGGCGGCCGTGGCGGCGCCGGTGGCCACCAACGGGTTGGGGATCGCCACGTGCACCGTCAAATACGCGGCGACCGGGACGCACATCATCTCGGCCGGGTTCAGCGGGACGGCCAACTATTCGGCGTCCACGTCACCGTCCTTCCCCGAGGTGGTCACCACGTCAACGGCCACCGGCCTGACGCCGTCCGCCAATCCCGGAACCGTCGGCAAAGCCGTCACCTACACGGCCAAGGTCACCGCGGGACCCGGCGGGTCAGCGCCGACGGGGAATGTGGTGTTTAGGGACAACGGCACGCCGGTGGCGGCCTGCGGGCGCAGCACCGGGGCGGCGTTGAACAGTTCGGGTGCTGCCACCTGCGCCGAGACCTACTCGTCGTCGGGGAGCCATAGCATCGTCGCCGTGTACCAGGGGAACCCGTACCTCAACGGTAGTTCCGCCCCCGCTTTGGCTGAGGTGATCCACTCGTAGTGAGCTTGGCGCCCTACCTCCCCCGGATCGCGCTCGACTGGATGGCCGAGCACCCCGAGCGCACACACCGCCGATTCGAAGGGACGCTGCTGTTCGCTGACGTTTCTGGTTTCACCGCCCTCACCGAGCGGCTCGCAGCGCGGGGCAAGGTGGGCGCCGAGGAGATCACCGGGGTCATCGGTTCGGTGTTCGGTCGACTCCTCGGCATCGCCGCTTCCTACGGAGCCGACCTATTGAAATGGGGTGGCGACGCCGTGCTGTTGTATTTCGCGGAACCCGACTCCGCTCAGCGCGCCGGCCGGGCCGCGCTGGAAATGACGGGCGCCATGAGCCGGATGAAGGCGTTCCGGACCTCCGCCGGCCGGGTGAACCTGGCCGTTTCCATAGGCGCCCACTCGGGGACCTTCGACCTCTACCTCCTCGGGAACCGTCACCGCGAGCTGGTTGTGACCGGCCCCCAAGCGTCGGTCACCGCCCGCATGGAGGCCGTCGCCGACGCCGGGCAGGTCGTGATCAGTCCCCAGATGGCGGCCCGCCTCGATCCCCACCTGCTCGGCCCAAAAAAAGGGGCCGGTGTCCTCCTCGTCGCCCCGCCCGACGCCATTGCGCTCACCGCAGCGAGCCGGGCGTCCGCACACGACAGGGAAACGGACGCGGCGCAACTCCTCCCGGCCGACACCAGGGCCCATCTTCTGGGAGGCGGCGAAACCTCGGAGCACCGGCAGGCGACGGTCGCCTTCATCGAGTTCTCGGGTCTCGACGCGCTGGCCGAGGCCGGCGGCGCGGCGTTGGTGGCCGAGCACCTGGAGCCGGTGGTCTCGGCTGCTGCCGGCGCCGCCGAGCGCTACCTGGTGAACTTCAAGGAGACCGACATCGGTCCCGACGGAGGCAAGATCGTCATCGTCGGCGGGGTCCCGAAAGTGCGGGGCCATGACGCCGAGCGGGTCCTGCGGGCCGTCCTCGACGTGGTCTCCAACCATCCCTCCACCTCGCCCATCAGCCTGCGGGCGGGAGTGAACTTCGGACGGGTGTTCGTGTTCTCACACGAGTTCGACCTCGCCAAACGGCAGGTGTTCGCTACCACGGGCGACGCCATGAACCTGGCCGCGCGGGTCATGGGCAAGTCCGCGCCGGGCCAGGTGTGGGCGACGCAGGCCGTGCTGTCCCGGGTCCGCAACCCTTTTGACACCGAGGACATCGCGCCCTTCGCCGTCAAAGGAAAATCGGCGCCGGTGAGTGCGTCGATCGTAGTGGCCCCACGCTTCGGGATGCTCGAAGCGACCGTCGAAGACGCTCTGCCGTTCGTCGGGCGGGAGCCGGAGATATCGACGCTGCTAGCGGGGGCGGCGGGCGCGGTGTCGGGATCGGGAGCCGTCCTCGAGATCGTCGGGCCTCCCGGCATCGGCAAATCGCGGCTGGTGTCCGAGGCCATCGACCGCTGGCCGCTGCAAACGCTGCGGGTGCCCTGTGAGGATTACGGGAGCGCCACCCCGTACCTGCCGTTCCGGCGCATCTTCCGAGTCCTTCTGGGGATCAACGACACTGCATCGAACGAGGCCGCCGAGGTGGCGCTGCGCCAGGTGGTCAGGCGTCTGTCCCCGGACCTCGAGCCGTACCTTCCGCTGCTCGGTGATGTCGCCGGCATCGCGGTGCCCACTACACCAGAGGTCGACGAGCTCGAGGGCAGGTTCCTTCGGTCCCGGCTGGAGCGCAGCGTGGTGCAGCTGATTAAGGCGTACCTGTCGGGGCCGTCGGCTTTGGTGTTCGAGGACGCCCACAGCATGGACGAAGCGTCCGCGTCGCTCCTCGAACAGATCGCCCTGGAGGTGGGCCACCTCTCGTTGCTGATCGTGCTCACCCGCGGCGTGGACCGCCCGGGGCCGATCCCCCACACCATTTCGCCCACCATCATCGATCTTGAACCCTTGGCCGCCGACGCCGCCGCCGACTTGGCCGGTACCGCAGCAGCGACACTGCTTCCGCCGGCCCATCTGAGTGCCATCGTCGAGCGGGCAGGGGGCAACCCCCTGTTTCTGCGCGAGCTGTTGCGCAGCGCCAAGGAGGCCGGAGGGATCGAAGAGCTGCCTGAGTCACTGGAGCCGCTTTTGGTCGCGGCCATCGACCTGCTCGACCCTCCGGACCGCCAGATCCTTCGAGCGGCCGCGGTCCTGGGTGCCAGGTTCGATTCTGGGGTCCTCCGACAACTGGTGGACGGCGATACGCCGGTGGACCCGGGGGCGTTGCACCGTTTGGCGGCATTTGTTGTTCCTGCGGGCAAGGGCTGGATGTTCTCGCACGGGTTGGTCCGGCATGCCGCGTACGAAGGGTTGTCGTTCAAGCGGCGCCGCGAGTTACACAGCCGTGCCGCCCACGCCATTGAGGCCGCGTCTGCACCGAACAGTTCGGTGGAACTGCTTTCGCACCACTGGATGCAGGCCGAGCGCTTCGACAGGGCGTGGGCGTGCTCCCGGGAGGCCGGGGACAACGCTCGCTCCCTGTGGGCCAACGCCGATGCTGCTTCCTTCTATGACCGGGCGCTGCAAGCAGCGGCGCACCTGCGGCTGCCTCCGGCCGATGTCTTTGACGTGGCCGAGGCGCTGGGCGACACGTCAGAGGTCGCGGCCCGCTACGAAGGGGCCCGCTCCGCCTACCTGCGGGCCCGGCGGCTGTGTCGGCGAGACGACGACCGGGCACGCCTGTTACGCAAGATCGGCATCCTCTACGAGCGCCAGGGTCGCTATCGCGAGGCGCTGAACTGCTACACGAGAGGCAGAGGACTGGTGGAGGGCGCCGGCGGGGCCGCCGCGTTGGAACGCTGCGAGCTGAGCCTGGCCACCGCAGGCATCAAAGAACGCCAGGGGCGTTACCACGAGAGTCTCATCTTCGCGGAGCGGGCAGCGCAGGAGGCCGAGGAGGCGGGACATCGCCCTGGACTGGCCCATGCCCTGTACCTGCAACAGATGATCTCCGAGTACCTCGGGTCTCCGGCTGAAGATCTCGGCCACCGGTCGCTGGTCATCTACGAGGAGCTGGGGGATCTGGTGGGGCAGGGCAACGCGCTCAACAACCTGGGCATCTCCGCCTACTACGGCGGGCAATGGGGGAAGGCGCTGGAGTTCTACGAGCGCAGCCGGGAGGCCAGGATCCGGTCAGGGGACGTCGTGGGGGCAGCGACGGAGGAGAACAACATCGCCGAGATCCTGAGCGACCAAGGCGAGTTGGATCAGGCCCGACCGCTTTTCGAGTCGGCCCGGGCCACGTGGACCGCGGCCGGCTACCGATTGGGCGCGGCCTTCGCGGTATCCAACCTCGGTCGTCTGCGGGCCCGTCACGGCGACATCGAGGCGGGTACGGAGTTGCTGGAGGCCGCCTTGGAGGAGTTCACCGCCATCAAGTCCGTTGGGTCGGCCACCGAGACCAGGCTCCGCCTGCGCGAATGCGAGGTCATGGCCGGGGAGTTCGCCTCAGCGGCAGGATCGCTGCGCGACCTGCTCGACGAGGTCCGAGGCAAGCCCGGCTACGAGCAGATCGAGATGTCGGCGCTTCGCCTTGTGGCCGTGGCCGAGACGCTGGGCGCCCGCCCGGAGTCTCGCGGCGTCGTCTCGGCCCGGAGCCTGGATGCGGCGGTGGAGAAGGCAGCGGCGCTCGACAACCCCTATGAGCTGGCGCTGGCGTTGGCCACTCGATCCGTCCTGCGCAGTAACGGGCTGATCGAAGGCGCGGCCGGGACCGACGAAGACCCGGAGCGGGCCCTGGAGGTTTTCCGGAAACTCGGTGTTCGAGAAGCAGTGATCACCTGGTCGTCGGAGGTGATTGGCGCACCGCTGTTCGCCTACCGGAGCTAGTCACTCCGGCCCGGTCAGGGAGTCGGACTCAATGGCGGGATCGAGGGGACACTCCTGGTAGCCGCCAGCGACGGAGTACCCCGCCGGGAAACCAGGAGGTAGCCGACAGCTCGCCCAGCCCGCTCGCAGGGGTGGCTGGTGTCCACGTCTTCCCGTCGTGGGTTTCGTTTGCGCGTTTGCGCGTTTGCGCGTTTGCGCGTTTGCGCGTTTGCGCGGCCGGGTCAGGCGCCCGAGCGCCGGGCGCGGAAGGCCGCCATGTTGACCCGGTTGGAGCAGC
>Ga0182030_10004418_pt1 | contig 29965 bp, 38 predicted proteins | sample 812S3MmetaG_FD_121299 | JGI IMG/M metagenome (GOLD analysis project Ga0182030, IMG submission 121299) | Permafrost microbial communities from Stordalen Mire, Sweden - 812S3M metaG (Illumina Assembly) | ecosystem: Environmental > Terrestrial > Soil > Wetlands > Permafrost | place: Sweden...
AAACTTTGGCGGCCATTGGGACTTGAAGTTGACAAGATTTATGATTGAGAGGGCATATTTCCTAATAAAAGCAGCCACCTAATGCTAAGATCTGAGAACTATGTTCTATATGGATGCCTTGTCTGCATTGGCCCAGTTTGGAACGCCTCCACAGTCCAAGGGAATATCCAAAGTGATGGAATTGCCTTCTCTATCAACAGGAGATCTACGAGACGAGCCGTATTGGGATATAAATGGGACTTCGTTGTACATTTCAGGATAGCGTGGACGAGCTTGCCTCCGATCGTCGTTGAATCTGCGATTATTGATAACCAAAAGCCTACGAGGCCGCATATGTTCCTGGGGATATACTCTTGGCCCATCATACTCTAAATTTAGTTCTCAGGATCTGGGTCTCGCAGAGTATTCAGGCGCGACTGGACCGGTCCGAAGTCGTCTCCTTTCGCGGAATCTGCCCGGGCGCGGAAGGCGACTATACCGCGACTCGTCACTGTCATGTAATGAACGTTGTCGGCGAGGAGCGACATTTTATTCGAGTGCATTTCCATCATCAACCTCACGTCGTACTCGAACGTCGAATTAGTCTTCATCATCGTAACTGCTCATCGCGAATCGAAGCGAGACGAGCTTACTAGCCCAGTCAGGTGACGGAACGGCTTCCATTCAGATCCCAGGTCCAGAGATCCTCACTTGCAATTGCTAGCTGCTGGTAGCTGTCGTTTGTCCGGTGGCGCTATGCATCTGGTTTTCAGTCTAGGGAAAGACTTTTCGCAGGAAGAATCATGCCTCTCGCTGGGATTAGTCAACGTCAACTGGGAAATTTAGGCATCCCCGTCCCTTGCTGCGCCGCAAAGCTGAATCGAAGAGTCTCTCAACCATCCGTTCTCCGTCAAGAAACCTTTAGTCCTTCGGCGGTGTGTATCCCGGTAGCTTGAGGCATCAATAAGCACAATATTCTATTGCCCGCTTTACGCAGACAGTCCGGAAAGGCTCTCCTTTAGTTCCAACTCTGACGTTCGTTGACAATGGCCTCGCCTCAGACTAGCTCATATTCGACGCTAGACGGCATACCTACACCAAAGAGGGTAGACGAAGCCCAAGAAAATACAGCCAATATCCCATCCAATGGCTTTTGGGACAATTCTAATGTCACTGAGTCGTCTGAGTCGTCACGGGGCCAAATCGCAATTTGTGGGTTTGGATTGCGCCTCCCAGGAGGAATCAGGAATGGAGATGACTTCTGGGACCTGCTGATAAATGGCAAAGATGCACGGGGACCAATCCCAGCAAGTCGATACAACACCGAGGGCTTCGATAACTCTCTTGGAGCTAGGGATGCTATCAAGGTCAAGCATGGCTACTTTCTTGACGAAGATCTTTCTGGTCTTGATACGTCCTTTTTCACATTGACGAAGAATGAGCTTGGGAATTGCGATCCACAACAACGAATGCTGCTCGAAGTGACCTGAGAATGCCTCGAAGATGCAGGGGAAGTTAACTATCGCGGCAAACTTATTGGATGCTATGTCGGGACTTTCGGAGACGATTGGTTATTGATGGGTGCGAAGGACTCTCAACAAGGGGATGGGTATTCTGTAACTGGCCACCTCGACTTAATGATGCCCAATCGTGTTTCTTATGAGTATGACCTTCGAGGGCCAAGGTATGTCGGACTAGCATCCAAAAATGGCAAAATTCAGAATATATTGACATTTTCTCGTGTAGCATGGCAATCAAAACAGGTTGCTCGGCTTCGCTTAGCGCATTACACGAAGCCGTAAGAGCCATTCAGAATGGTGATGCGATAGCCGCCGTAGTTGCCGGCACGAGTCTTATCATTACTCCAGCCCTTACTTCTGCTATGACAGCACTTGAGCTACTTTCTCCTGAAGGATCATGCAAGACCTTTGATGCTGCTGCGGATGGATTTGCCAGAGCCGAAGCTATCAGCGCAGTTTATATCAAAAGCCTTGACGATGCGATTCGTGACGGCAACGTAATCAGGGCTGTTATATGTGGCACATCTACGAATAGTGATGGAAAAGGCCAGAGTTTAGTCACTCCGAATGGAGTTGCCCAGGAAGCTCTCATTCGCAAGACTTATGCAGATAGTGGCTTGGAACCCTCTGACACAGCTTTTGTAGAGGTATTTACAACACACATCAAATTGAAACTCAAGCGTAGCTGACAATGCAGTGCCATGGGACTGGAACGGCCAAAGGAGACCCCATTGAAACGACTGCAATTGGGAAAGTCTTTGGGGCTAAGGGCGTGTATATCGGCTCTGTGAAACCCAACCTTGGCCATTCAGAAGGTGCTTCTGGGATCACTAGTCTGATCAAATCTGTGCTAGCTTTGGAACACAAAACTATTCCCCCGAACATAAATTTCAGGACACCTAACCCCAAGAGCAAGTTTGTGAATAACACTTGAGAGCAGAAGCAACTAATTGAACGTTCAGTTCCATTCTCTAAGTACAAATTGACCGTTCCTATGGTCCCAACACCATTTCCGCCGAACAGATCCGAGAGGATCAGTATCAATTCATTCGGGATCGGTGGTACAAACGTACATGTAAGAGAACCCCCATTTGCCCTTGAACACGCTTTGCTTCTAACAAATCTTCATCTCAAAGGTGATTCTGCAGTCTTTTGCTCGAGCTGAGACTTCTATCAGAAAAGGAGTGACAACCACGACACCCGAGCTACTTCTTCTCTCGGCCAACACAGAGACATCTTTGAAGGAGCAAATTCGTCAATATCAGGAGTATATTCAGCCCAACTCCGCTTTGGTCTCTGACATCGCCTACACTCGTGCAGTACACCGAGAACACCTCCCTCATAAAGCATTCTCTATTGTAGAGAATGGCGACTTCACCAAGATATCGGGTGGCCTGAAAATATCCCAAAACTTCCCCCGCGTTACGATAGTCTTCGGTGGGCAGGGAGCACAATGGCCTGAGATGGGCAAAGAATTGATCTTAACCGATCGTGATTTCCGCGCAGACATCTTGAAGATGGATCAAATCATAAAAGGACTGAGATTTCACGCGTCTAAATGGAACCTCATAGGTATAACGGCTGCTATCATTGACGTAAAATAGTTGTGCTAACTGTGGGTTTCTAGATGAATTCCTGAAACATTCAGAAACAACTCAGATTCATAAATCAGAACTGTCACAACCCCTCTGTACAGCGCTGCAAGTAGCTCTCTACAACAACAAGTTTGTAGCGCTAGGAGTTGTCCCCATTGCGGTTGCCGGCCACTCTAGTGGTGAAATTGCTGCTGCTTATGCTTCCGGGTACGTTTCCATGGAAGAAGCCATTATCATCGCCTACTATCGTGGCTACGTCACGAAACATTCCTTTGGTGGTAGTATGGCTGCTGTGGGTCTTGGTGCTCAAGAATTGTCCGAGTATCTCTTTGAAGGGGTTGTATTAGCTTGCGAGAATAGCCCAAACAGCTCCACCATTTCAGGAGACAGTGCAAAGGTTCGCGAAGTTTCCGATGCTATTAAGCAGAAGCTACCCGATGTTCTCGTTCGGATTCTAAAGGTTGAGATAGCGTATCATTCCAGTGAGCCCCTAGTACATTTTGCTTTGTGATGTTTAGTACTGACTTGTCGCAATAGACCATGTGATTCCTCTCGGTCGCGAGTATCAAAAGTTGCTTGAAGAGGAGTTGGAGAATCTTGCAAACCCTCAAAAGCAGCCCCACCCCGTCTTCTTTTCTTCGGTGACTTGCAAGATGATGGATGGCTCACCTCTTGATTTGTCATACTGGGTTACTAATCTTGTCTCCCCAGTCCGATTTTCATCCATGCTCCATATTGAAAACGAACCTTGGCTAGCCGATCACAAGATCCATCAAGATATTGTGTTCCCATTTGCGGGATATGTTGCTCTAGCTGGAGAAGCAGTGAGACAGATTACACACTCAAGTCACGGCACTGGCTATTGTCTTCGACATGTCGTTGCCCACACGGCTCTGCTACTGCCATACTCACAGCCGACCGAATTGCTAACGAGCCTTCGTCGTTGTAAGCTCACCGACAGCGATGACACGGACTGGTTTGACTTTTCCATTATGTCTTGTACGGGATCAACTTGGGTCAAGCATTGTGATGGGCGAGTCACACTTCTCAATAAAGTAAGGCCAAGTTTTTGGACACCTGAGACCATGTCTCGGAGTGTGAACTGCTCCCGCTTCTACGATGAAATGGCCAAGATAGGGTTCTTATATGGTCCAGAATTCCAAGGCCTTGCCAACGTTTCATCATCTACTACAGAGGAGCTTGCAACGGGCGAGATCATCAATCGAAACACGCAGTCTCGCTCTCCATTCACACTACACCCGGCTACCATTGATGCATGCCTTCAACTCTTTATGGTTGCCATATCCAAAGGCCTCATGCGCAACCTCACCGAGCTATCTGTGCCCACTGTTATTGAGGAGTTGGATATTTCATCAGGAAGGGATGTCATGGACGCACATGTATGGAATCTCGTTGGAAACAAGGAGATTCTATGCGTAGAATGTGTGGCAGATGGGAAGATAATACTACATGCTTCTGGAATCCAGCTCCACTCTTTAGAGGACAGCAGTGTCTCCAAGGAAGGCGACGTCTATGCTGCTGCACGATTACAGTGGCTTCCCGACTTCGATTTTGTCAATGTCTCTACTCTCTTTTCTCTGCCAAAGTCAGATAGGATTGAGACTATGCTTCAAGAAGAGATGGTACTACTTTTCATCCTCGAGACAGCGGAACAGATCAAGGATCTTGCCCCTTACCAACCTCACTTTGAGAAATTCCGAGACTGGCTCAACAAACAGATCTCCATTGCCAGAACTGGAAATTACGAGCTGGTAGAAGAATCAGAAAGATATGTGAGGTCAACAAGCGCAGAACGGCAAGTGATGATAGATGAACATGTCACGTCTCTGATTCAGATGGGCAAACACGCTGTGACTACTGGCCTGAAACGAATCTTCGACAATGCCGAGGGATTATTCACAGGCGAAGCAGACACTTTGGATATTCTCTTACAGGACAATATTCTTTCACAGATTTACGATGTCATTGGCTTTGACTATGCACCTTTTATCCGCTCTCTTGCCCACACAAGACCGAATCTTCGAATTCTTGAGGTAGGAGCTGGAACTGGTGGAACAACGGAAACCATCCTACGTAGCGTCGCTAATTCAGGGGGTTTACCCGCGTACTCAACTTACACTTTCACCGATGTTTCGGCTGGCTTCTTTCCGGCAGCGAAAGACCGGTTTTCATATGCTTCGAATCTCGAGTTCAAAGTATTTGACATTACGAAGGAGCCGTTCGAGCAAGGTTTTCAGGAAGCGTCGTATGATCTCATCCTTGCCGCAAACGTCATTCACGCAACCCCTTTCTTGAGGCAGACGTTGAGCCATCTCCAGCCTCTACTTCGGTCAGATGGAATGCTCGTGATGACCGAGCTCTGCAGCACTTCTCGGGCGTCAAGCTATATCTTTGGTAATTTCTCTGGATGGTGGTTAGGTGAGGCAGATAACCGCAAAGATCAACCGCACGTGTCTATTTCCCGGTGGGACGAGGACCTAAAAGCTTCTGGATTCATGGGAGTTGATACTACCGTGTTTGATGATGAGGAACCATACCGCCAAAGCGCCGTCATTGTGTCAAAGAAAGAGAAGAACATGGAGATCACAAAAAGGTCTAAGGTCATAATACTGTCAGCGAATGTAGAAGAACAAGTCGCTCGTTCCTTAGCTGATTCTTTCTCGCCAAGGGACTGGGAAGTCACGAATTGCCAGCTGGGAGACGAGCTGCCTAAGGACCAAGACATCATCTCGTGCTTGGACCTCGAAACCAATTTCTTCGAAAATATAACAGAGAAAACATTCACAGCTTTTCAAGTGCTCCTTCGCTCTATTGGTAACAATAAACTTCTTTGGTTGACAAAGCCAACTCAGATCAAGTGCAGCGATCCACGCTCAGCGCAGAGTCTGGGCGTCACTCGGACTATCCGATCAGAACTTGCGCTTCATTTTTATACTCTTGAAATCGACACTAATGAGTTTCAGTTCGAATCTCTCGTTGCCAAAATCTTTGATAAAATCGTCGTACAAGAAGACAGAGACCACCTCGAATCTGATAAGGAATTTGTCGTCGACAACGGTGCTATCTGCATTGGGCGGTATCACCCATTCTTACTCGTGGAAGAAGTACGCATGAAAAGTAACGAGACACACAACCGTACCATGAAGTCCCTGCATATTGAGAAGCCTGGCATGCTCGAGAGCTTGACCTGGAAAACCAAGCCAATCCCTGAAACGATTCCCAAGACTCATGTGGAAGTTGAAGTCCGTACTGTTGGCGTCAACTTTCGGGATGTTAGTATCGTTACTGGACTCATGTCCTCGGGTTCGGGCTCGTCACAAAACACTCTTGGGATGGAAGTCGCTGGTACAGTCCAGCGGGTCGGCGCCGAAGTCAATGGACTTACAGTTGGTGATCGAGTAATGGCCTTCACTATTAACGGCGGCTTCTCAACGAATGTGGTTCTTGCGGAACATCATATCATCAGAGTTCTGGATGGCATGAGCTTTGAAGATGCTGCAACTATGCAAGCTACCTTTGGAACTGCTGTCTACGCTTTGCTTGATGCCGGCAGATTGGGGAAAGAACGAAATAGTGTACTGATTCATTCGACGTGTGGTGGAGTCGGTTTGGCTGCACTTCAAGTATGTCAGATGATGGGAGCAAAGATCTTCGCAACGGTGGGCAACGAGCAGAAAAAGGAGTATTTGGTCAACAATCACGGCATCCCGCGGCACCACATTTTCTCCTCTAGGGACTCATCTTTCTATGAGGGAGTGATGAGAGAGACTGCCGGTGTGGGCGTCGATCTTGTTTTGAATTCGCTTTCAGGGGAGCTTTTACATGCGTCTTGGAGATGTGTTGCTCAGAATGGAGCTCTTCTCGAGCTGGGAAAACGTGACCTTGTAGGATCAGGAAAACTTGATATGCGTCACTTTCTACATAACCGATCTTATTGTGGTGTAGATATGTTGTACTTGGTCGCAGAGCGTCCTTTGATAGTCCGAGAGTGAGTCCAGTGTCCTCCATTTTTCCAAAGCCTCTTTGACTTCTAATTCCTTCGACAGCGTACTGCAGAGAACACTGGACTTTTACAGGCAAGGATTGCTCAGGCCAATTCAACCTATTACTCAATTTGCAGCAGTAGACGTCAAGCACGCTTTTCGACATCTTCAAACAGGAGAGCACATTGGAAAGCTTATCGTGAACATGCCAACTGATTCTTCGGAGCTCCAATCGTCATTAAACATTCAACCTATACAATTCCAGCCTGATGCAGCTTATTTACTCGTAGGTGGACTTGGTGGACTTGGAAGATCTCTTGCTACCTGGATGGTTGAAAGAGGAGCAAGGAATCTTGTGTTTCTCTCGAGAAGTGCGGGTTTAAGCGAAGAGAGCAAGTCCATGTCACACGAGTTGGAGTCTATGGGATCCTCGATCACAATGATCAGCGGAAGTGTCGACAATATTGGAGATGTCGAGAGAGCCGTTGCGGCTTCTGGTGTACCCATCAAAGGAGTTTTCCAGCTTGCCATGGTTCAAAGGGTATGTATACACTTATGGGAATTTAGTCAATAGTTCACTCAGCTTACCGAATCTAGGATTCCCCATTCATCGACATGAAATGGGAAGACTGGATCACTGTGACTAAGCCAAAGGTTGACGGCACTTGGAATCTTCATCAGACTTTCTTGGGTCACTCCCTGGACTTCTTCTGGCTGGCAAGTTCTATAGTTACCGTCATTGATTAACCGGGTCAGGGGAACTATAAGGCCGCAAACACCTTCATTGAAGCGTTCTGCCAATACAGACACTCACTCGGCTTACCAGCGTCTGTTCTCAGCATCTGTCCAATTGACAATGTTGGCTTCTTCACAGAGAACGCTTGGGCAGTAAGGAACACGAAATCCCAGGGGCAATATTTCTTGGGAGAGAAAGAATTTCTGGACTACGTAGAAGCCTCTCTCCTGAACTCATCACCCCAAGTCTCTTTCAGTGGTGATTCCCCTGCCACTATATCTTCCTCAGGTCCAACAACTTCCTGGGAAACCAAGGGTCAGCTTATTATGGGGTTGCGATCAGATCTCCACCTTGATGACCCCAAGAATCCAGTAAATTGGCGTCGAGATTGTCGAATGGGCTTGTACCACAACATCCCAATAGTAGAAGCAACAAACACTGCAGCTGACTCGACCCGGCTAAATCAATTTTTGCAAAGTTTGACCAGCGATGAGACCGAGGGTATTTTGGCGGACGAAGCAAGCATTGACTTTCTCGCGTTTGAGACTGGCCAGAAAATTCACGACTTCTTGCTCAAGCCAGATACTGAAGTCAACATTGCGTTTACACTTTCCCAGATTGGGCTTGGCTCGCTCACGGCAATTGAGTTGAGGAGGTGGTTTAGGCAGGCTTTTGGATTGCAGATGAGCGTATTAGAGATCATGGGCTCTGGCTCACTGAGACAACTTGGCGGGGTTGTGGCCGTGAAGCTGGGTGAAAAACATGGCCGCTCGAAGTGAGAATTTATTGACTCTTAACTCGGATAGGGAACGGGAATTTTTTAATACTAAACCTTTAAGGGAAACTAGGTTACAATATTCACTTGTCCGGATTTTTTATACTAGGAATATAGTTGGTGAAGATGGCGAAGGAAAATATATTATGTATTTTTCAGTATTATAATGCCTTTACTTATCAATAAATTATTATTTTTTATTAACTTTACTAGCAGAGGGCTAAGATACTTATAAAGTACAAAGGTAGATATCATTAAAACTCATATTATAATTATAGCTTTTATTATCATAAACTATATCAAAGATAGAGGGTTGAATGAACTTGAAAAACCAGAGGAGACTAGAGACAGGGACAGAAAAGCAGAGAATTAAAAGATTACAGAGCTAAAGAGTTTAAGATTATAGCTGTAACTTGACCCTACTAGGACTGGCCTACTAATACTCTGAATATTGTGGTGATCCATTGTCAGCAGAATTAATTTTAATATGAATGTTAAAGACAAATAGGCTCTAGAAGTTGAAAGAAACTTGGTTGTCTTTAAAAGGTTCCTTTTAATGCTGCACAATTTGAGCAATTTCCCAGATGAACACTAGATCGACGATAGCGATATAGTATACCTGACCTGCGCGGAGAGGTCATTTGTATAGAATTTTCATAACGAAACGCGACGTCATATCGAAATGCGGCGTCATCGAGATTTCCCAGTACATTACTTGTACAGTACCCCGCGTCATGTTCCATCGTCCAATCAGCCCTCTCTGGTTACCTAAGGGACCCCGGAGCTTTGTCTCCTGAATTAAGCTTTTTCTAATATGTAGAAAATCCTTGATTCACTTTGAAAGTAAAAAGGTGATGTCGATATTTGAGAGCGGGATGCTTTCCATTGTCGTATCTCTCCTCCTTGTCTTCTTCCTGTATCTTAAAAACCCCTCCACGACTTTAAAGCTACGAAGAAACATTCCGAGGCGCTCTTCTATCGCAAGTAAAGCCAAATCAGCATGTCGAACCTTGCAAAGAAATGCTACGAAGCCGTAGGCCTAGGTAAATTCGGCGCTAACAGGTTCGTTGCTCTTCTCGCCTGCATCTCGTGACTGGAGATCAGCTCACCGTCTTGGGCCAAACCCCACAACTTCTCAATCCCGTCTTTCTTCATCATCTAACCCGTCTTACAGCCACCCCATCCACCCAGCAACGGTGCACTTTCCACTCGCCTTTCTCACGCTCGCCAACATTCTCAACCTCCTGTATGGCAGCGTGCTCTACCTGCCCAACAACCCCTTCTTCTCCTCAGACCGGGAGAACCTCGGTACCCTTTCTATTCTAGGCTACGCATCTAACGTGCTGGGAATCATAACTTCGATCCCCGCCTTACTAACAGGAAGCGCGGAGTTATATGCGATGATCCAGGGCAATGGACTGTATCAGAAGGACAAGAATGGGGAGAAGAGATTGGTGCCGAAAGTCAAAGTTGCTCTGATGCATGTGAGTTTTCTGTATGCCTCTGCTCTGGAGAATAGAAATTGACACGATGCAGGCCGGTCTCAACGACCTCGTCATCGTGGCCGCGGTATATAATTGGCTGCAAGAGCGGAATGTCCCTGACTTTCGACCAGCTGGCCACCAGGTCGTGATTAGTGCAGTTCTGACGGCTGTCCAGATATATGCCGCTTATCTTGGAGGCGATTTGATTTATAGCCATGGCGTGGCTGTGCAGCGTATGGGAGGGGGTTCAAAGAAGAAGCAGCAGTAGAGTAACGAATTCATGTATAAGGATCAAAGGGGCATTGGGCCTATATGCAAGGTTCTTGGTGATGGGAAGAAAGTGTTCGGTCACGATATGAGTGTTTAGTTTGGCAGGTGCTGGCGCTGACGCTGTTAAGCAGTGTTCGGGACACATCGTTAGTATACAAAAGTGCATGGAGCAAGTATCAGTAATAAAAAGTCCGTTAAAGGACGATTTCTAATCTTCGTAGTCGATGCCTGGTAGGATGCTTTTACTCGGTTCACGAGTGTTCGTACTACAGATCAAACAGAGAATATCAGGCTCTATAACTAGAAACTCGGCTAGCTCTTCATAAGTAGGGCACTTTCACTAGCCGAGTTCAGATCGCTCGAGACAAAAAACTGAAGGTATGATAGAGAGCCCGAGCATCTATTGTGCGTCATTGCCTCATTTTGAAGTTATGAAAAGTGCAATGTTGACTTTGAAAGTGATGTCCTACGTCGGCACAAGCCCTAGGATTTTCTCAGCGAAAACCTTTCTCATGAAATAATTTTAAACCAAAATAGTATAGAAAATGATTAAGAAGATTTAAAATCTTGATCTAATTTTAATAAACAATTCTCCACAATAGTGATTTCGTTAAGACTCCACAGAAGAGAGTTTGGCTTTCTCTCAATGTCTCATTAAGTAGTTCTGCTTTACCTTACTTTATGTGTCCGCATTGGTGGAGAGGAGGGTCCAAGAATTGAGGAATGAGAAATTGATATGTCTTGATCACAGGGCTCTTACCCAAAATACAATATGTCCCGCTCATAAATATCGCCAAGATCAATTACAATGTTTGGAAAACGTTGCCATGATGGTAGAATGTGCGACAATACGGGGATAGCTTCGGAACGCTCTTTCTCGTTATTTGTGAGGCTAGTAATAGCGGGGTCAAGAAATGAGGAGTTTTTGAGACTCTGAAATAATGAAAGGAATTAGTGTATTGCTTTGGTCGAGCTCTCACTATACTCAGCAATGTCAGTCATTTGACGAGTCTTGAGCTTCTTATTAACTATCAGAAGCATAGAAGAGAGTTCGTTATACTAGCAGAAACACATTCTTCTAATATCTTTGGTTGACATGAGACACAGAATTTAGGTGACTATAATGACAGAAACGATAAGGAACCAACACAGCCAAGCCTCAGAGCAATGTACATCGGAGAACTAACCCTGCAATACATCTTACGTGGTCCGGGCGGCGAAGGGTGGATTTTTCCTATGTCCCGTTAACAGGGGAGGTTTTGGTTAATGAGATTAATACGATGCCAAGTCTCGTGAAGGGTAGTATGTGGTTTGATCTGTGGGAGTGGTTGAAAATGGTAGTGGAGGGGGGGTCGGGGAGGGTGGAGAAGTAGTGAAACTCCCATTTGACCCCCCATTCAAGGAAGATGCGGGGCTAAGTTAGTTTGGGATATAAGAAGGGAAGCAATAGATTTGTGAGAATGATTTCGCTAATATAGAGATAGGATGGAGGAGGAAGAGGAGATTTAGGATACGGGTTGAGGCTCTGACCGTCGGTTCTTGGTCTCCAGGTAGATGCATATTGTTGAGTGAGAAGCCGTGGATTGGGAAGTACGTTTAGCTGTAACGCACCTGGCGCCAGCGAATAGCTAATTCTCGAAGCGGGTGAAATTAGCTTGTTGATTTCAGCGATGAAGGTTCAACTGTCCTTTTTCATGAGATGTTCGGTCAGCTCGCAATAACCGTCCATTCTGGAAACACTATGTACAATGCCCGCGAGATTGGACCTTACGGCTTTCACAGGGTTGAAGAGATCTAGATGGGCATAGTCTAATACAATTCGACCTGAAATTAGGTTTCATGGAGACCACCCATCGTTGGATCCGCACCAAGGTAGGGAGCTTCATGCTCGTGGGCTTCTTCGCTACGCCAATAGATGTTAAGGTGTTTCGATACTGCGTCAACAATTTTGTTACCTGCCGGACTTATGTATTCTCAGCTTGAGGCCCATTGAGGGTAACTAAGTCGCTGTGAAGATGGAGAAGAGCGCGCGCCAAGTAGCCGACACCAAACGTCTAGGGTGCTACTATTAGTCATATACGAAGTAGCTGGGACTGTGGGGCTTGAGACCGAAGTAATATGCCATGAATTTGGTCAATATTCTTGAACAGTTGGAAAAATCGGAATAAGAAGACCTTGAAGGGGGTATGTTCGGATATGACCATAACGTGGGGCTACTATGCTGGAGGTAATTTCCTCGCATCAATCAAGTCCGTAATTCCAAAGATTTTATTTTATCGCCAGGTAAAATAGTATCAAGACCACTGAAATCGAAAGTATTTTGCACCAGAGTCTTGCATTCAGCTGGATCAGATGTTTTTCTTCTTCAATACTTCTGCATTAAATTTCGCCATTGCTCTCTTTTACAATCGTCAAAAAGCGCTCGAAGGCTTCCTGGAACCCGTCCGGAGATGCAATCCTTTGCCTTGATATTTCGAGTGCAGTCTTTCCATTTTTATCTAGGCAATCAACATCTAAACCTCCAGGTCTCGAGGCTGCAAGAATTTCAATTGTCTTAAGGTCTGCCTCCAGCGCCGCTGCATGCAGGATCGTGGAGCCCGATTTGTTCACATGCGTGTGTTTTGCTCCTTCCAAGAGTAGCAGCCGAAGAAATTCATGGCTGTTATGAAAGATGGATTCGAAAAGTGGTGTGTCGTTGTTGTTATTGCTACCCCTGTGCATGTCTGCACCATGTTGAAGTAAATACCTTCCTATCTCATACCTGTTTTTTATGGCAGCACCTATGAATGGTGTAAGGCCATGAACGTTTCGGCAATTTACTGTGGCTCCAGCCTGTATGAGAAGCTTGACTGGGGCGATATCTTTCTGATGTCGAGATACATAGTGGAGAGCCTGTGATCCACGAATGTCCTTAATGAGGGCATTTGCTCCTGCCAAGAGAAGCAACTCGATTGTTCGTACAGAGCCTGAAGACGCTGCAAGAATGAGAGGAGTCGCCTTTCCTTCGTCTTGCACGTCTACGTCTGCACCGTTATCTAACAAAAGGCCCACTGCAGATATATCTCCTCTAGTCGCCGCCCAGTGAAGCGGAGTTCGCCCTTTGTAATCGCGAATATTGACTTGTTCGCGATATTTCTGATCTTGTAGAGTTGCTTCAAGATTCATTGGGAGAATACACAAAACTATTTCATGCAATTGAGAGAATTCCCAGGTGTCTGATATTGCCTCCTTAGGAAAGAGACGCTGCAACGCTTGGAGTTTTTCTGGGCTGCCGTATTTGACAAAGACTTGCTCCCAGGCTTTCTGGTATGAGGAACTATCATAAACGTTAGGTGTTTCTCTCAACTAATAAAATATATACTTATCCAAAGTTGAAATATCCTATATGAACACAATCTTGGCATATTACTATGCATTGCACACTTTATTGAAATTGGTTACCTACGTGCCATAGTCGTCCTGCGTATGGGGATCTGCTCCGGCACTAAGAAGAAATCCACATGTTTCAATTTGATTGTGTTGTATAGAGTACTTAGAGTGTTAGCCATCAATCAAATTCTTTTTAGGGGTCTTTTCAAGGAAACTAACATATAGCGCACTTCGTCCATGATGTGGATCCACGTCTGTCATTGAAGCCGTTCCAACATCAAGCAACGACTTAACACCAACAGTATTCCCAGTTAAGGCGAACCTCAGGATATTGTCCTCGCCACCCCATCCGACCCTCCTTCTCACCTCAAGGCCAAACATGGGAGTACCAGTGTATGTTATGGCGGCGACAATATGTATAGCTCTTTCTAGAAACCATTGAGGGAAACAGTAGGTTAACTGAAAAGATTGGCCAGTGCGGTTTTGACATGTACTCTTTTCGCATTTCGGTCTCAACAATGATGATCCAGTATAACCTAAAACAAGAGTTCCTATGAGATTCCCAAACATCAAAGGCGTTCGATACCGGTAGTTTGAGTGGCAGGAGCAATCGCAAGCATCTTCGCAATTACTCTGCTTGTACATCCGGAAACATATTACTGACTTAGAAACACTGCAACTTGGAACCTGTGTATTCGGAGTTGACCTGGTTGCGGAAGGAGAGACCACGGTCGCATTCCCTTTTTTGTCATTGACTAAATTAGAAGTACATCTGAAGATCTCACCTTGGTGAGGTTCGACACGACTCTCTGATATCAAGGAAGAGGAATTATCTTCGCCTCCTAGGGGATCCGGCTGTGGCAGTAAATATTTGACAATTGTTCCCGGGATCGAATCCACCTGTTGCGAGATCTGTTCGCAAATAGATTGTAGCTCGTGCATTTGCATACTAATACGTAGCGTATGATTGCTAATTTTGGCATTAGCTGAGAAATTAGATAAAATATTCTGGCAACATTGAGGTAAATTTTAAGTACTGACACGTTTTCCGAGGACAACAATGCTATCATATTCGCTCTAATATCTCGTATCCTGATGAGACACTTATTGGCCCGAGTTTTCCGGCACAACCACATAAATGAATGATCAAACGTCAGTGGCTTGGAATTGTGCTTCGACAGTAGGGCATTTAGAGCCCCCAGGACAACCTCAGCCTCTTTGAGCAGCCTCTTAAAAGTTTCAATGAACAGGGAGGTGGATGAACCGTCCGCGGCTAAAGACTCAGAGACTTTCCGAGCTTCATCTATGATAGCATTGAGGCTGTTTACCTCGTTCGAGAGGACCATCAACTCCCCTGGCGCATCGCGAATGCCTTGGATGATACTCAAAAGGCTCTTCGCACATATTGCACCTATTTGTAAGACAGCGATTGCGCTGGCTGTGATAGAGAGAGGGTCGGCCATATAATACACTTAGCTGAGGAATATTGAGGGAGAAAAGTTTGGGCAGCAAAGTAACTGCGATTGTCAAAAGGATTCAAAGCTTGATGAAAGTACGAGTGCGGCGTTATGACAGAAACTCTATCGAAGCATTGGGAATAGCGAACAGCCCACTATTAGTAACGATTGACCAATCATGGCCAGCCACGTTCTATGCGAGCCGTTGAAATGTTGCTGCTGCTGTCTCTGGAAGAACACAGAACCGCAGCCTCGCCATAGCCCCGCATCCTTACTCTTCACAGCCGCTCAACCAACCGCCAACAGCCAACATACCATCATGAACTTCTATTAAACAAAGCTGTGAACATATATTGGGATCTCCTAGAACGCACGGCGTCCTAGAATGCCCTCGGAAGGCAGGTGAACTGATATAAGTCACGTGATGAATCCATGTTTCATCAAAGGGTCATGATCGAGCTCCTTACTCGTAGAAGGATGCGGTATACAACTAGTGCCGTATTTGTTTTGAATTATTGCGCTATTGCAAAACATCTCGCATTTTCATACTATCCATAATCAACTCATCACTAAGCATCTAGAAGTAAGAACGACGACAGTAAACCTTGGGTAGTTCTCAAAGTGGGGCTTGCATACAGATCCTGATTCCTAAAATATGTTGGGTGCTTGAATTATTCGCTATTCAGTTGAGTTTAAGTACCTGGGAAGGGTCCTTGTTCCGAATATAAATATTCTCCACTGCAGAGCAGAAAGCAGAAAACAAATCTAATACAATATAGATACAAAATCTATTATTTTGTATATGATCATCTAGTTTAGAGTAAAAGCAGATCAGATGATCGTGCTGAATGTCTCTCATATGACCGAATCGATCGATTTGCCTTTGAAACTCCCTCCGCAATTGTGACGAGGATATATTCCAATATCAACGCCGATATCATATCATGAAGACCATCAAGAACTTGACTCCTGCTCCCAACTAAGAAAGGGTTTGGTCAGTCTAGTATCTCAACAATTCAGATGACAGAATAAACTTACAGGTCTAAGAATAGCTTCCACAAAATCGAGAACAGTATTCCCTGAAACCCATTGCACAAGATACGAATCTTGAGCCCACGCCCAAATAGTCCCAATACTCCGTCATCCAGAATCACCAATCGCGCAGCCTCAACTAAAAATCCTCAGCTAAATTTGTCAAGAACATAGAAGGAAGAGCTCTCTCACCATATGATACTTTGATATCATTGACTTGCCGGTAGGTCTTGACTACTCTCAGAGAGTTTGAGATCGAGTCAGAAACGATAGAGGCGACGAAGCCGATGAACGCGAGACGGAGTAGCCACACAATGATAGGATGTTTGGCTGGCTCGGGAATAGCTTCAGAGAGGAAGTTGTACTATAACATTCTGAGCACATTGTGGGTTGAATTACAATAGCAGAAGAATGAGCGTACGGTAGCAAACCAAGGGTAATGTCCAACGAACGTAGCAGCAGCAGTGGCAATCGCACCCCACCATAAACTTCCCACTCCATTCGTCTTAATGCGTTGACGAAGCAAGGAAGTCCCGCGAGCGCCCTGTACCTGAAGGGTGGTCTTCAGCGTGTCAACTGGGGTGAGGATCATCCGAAAAGCAGCAGCGCTTGACATTTAAATTAGCTCGCAAATCTCTACGTTTAAAAATGAAGCCTCACCATAAGGAAGCAAAAATGGTCTTGATAGGTGAAGGTAAATTTTTCATGTATGAATTTGATTGTAGCAGGGCCAGAATGCCGGCGTTGGCTGCTGTATCTCCAAATCTCGAGACAGGTCCTATGCCATTAATTTCGTATCACAGGATCGTAAATTGCATTGAATTCTTACCTTGAATGAGTGCTGGTCCAAGACCTTGATAGTATCGCCCAAATCCGTCTTGGTAGAGCGTCTTGCTGGCGGCGGTAAAGGAAGTCCCGAACCGGTATTGATAGTTCATGATGGTTCGGAGCGGCTGGAGGATGGCTCAGACACAGCTTTGAACTGGAGAACGAGGGATTACGTACCATCAAAAGTAGAACTTGTAGTACCATAGCCGCTGCACCGCTCAGACCGCCTCCCAGGGCTCGCTTGAGTGCTTTCTTCAGGTCGAACTGCAGAACGAAAGTTAGTTAGAGAGAGCCATTGAGGATTGATGGATCTCACGTCTACATCGCCACCCGCGTCAATCCAGCCTTTGATAAAGATTGTGAGGATGAGGGCAGCTAGGATGACCCAGAATATTCTCCATAAGTACCAGCTAGCCCGCTTCTGCTCATGCTTTTGATCCGTTTCCTGGTCCGTTTCCTCATCCGCATCCTGACTCAATTCAGGATCTCGGAGCAGCGGCGTTTCTTCGCTACTCTCGACATTTGTTTCGTTCTCTATATCGTCGTCGTGAGCCATGTTGTTGATCTAGATGGCGGTGCAGGTTGTACGAAGTATTCAAAGGACGCGTCATCGCATCCTGGCTTCTTGACCAGCTATAAATTAAGGTAAGTGCATTTCTAACCCCACTATCTATCCGCCGAGCCCCGATGATTGCTAATTATGCAGGGTGATGGTGTGCTTAAAATACAGCTTCTAGTGGGTAGTTAGTGGGGCTTGATGACTAAGGCGGGATAGAGATTTCATTTTCAAATGGAATGATTTACCCCCTTTTCTTCTACGTTCATATTAGTGATCTGAACGAAAATGTATTTTTCTCTAAATCGACTTATTAGGAATCAATTCCAAGTCTTATTCACTTAAAGAGAGGCAAAGGCTACTTCAAAATGAGACTTATAGAAGGCTGCACACTGAAAGGAAATGGGCTAGTGAGGGAATGCTGGGAGGTCGAGGATTTCGACGTCTGGGACCTTTTTGATGTAGAGACCAAGAATGTAAGTATTGAAAACTCCAAATTAAAGCAGCTAGAGTAGGTAACCGAAACCATCAACTCGACGCTATTATTCACAAGTGACCATCAAGAGGGCTCGTAGCATTGTGGACTAGTACTAGACGTCTGAATTCAATGTCTTTCAATGAGCCTTCAGATGTAGATTGTAGAAACAATATCCTCAAACTTCCTCTTCTTAGGTGCCATTGATTTTTCTAGCTCCTCAATCTTCTCAATCGCCTCTTGTTCAAAATCTCTAATGTCCTCCTCCCATCTCCTACGTATCTCCGCTTTCTTTTCATGCAGTCCTTGAACCCCTTCCTCCAAATCTCTAATCTCTTTCTTCGGCTTCATAACTTGTTTGAGCAGACCCATCATCTGATATACTTAGTCTTCTTCTCGCTCAGTTCTTTTAGTCGTACCTTCGTGTAGAGATTCGGGTTCTGGCGTCAAAGGAGAACGCCGAGGAGGGAAAGGTATGGTGTTTTCGTCTTCTCATGACTAGCCTTCATCATAGATGTATCGAAGCCGATCCTCGGTGTCTTCAGAAAGCTCTCCCTTCTTCGATATCTTAGTTCGTGAACCCTCTTCCATCGGTTGTCTATCAGTAGCATGTCTGTCGGTAGTCAACTTGAAGGCGGCATACTCCATAGCCCAGGTTGGCAAGATCAGACCACTGACTCTCTGCATCTTCCAGCGTTATTTGATTATATGGCGGTCTTCTAAACGAGGCGGGGTACTTGCAACGCCAATCCATGATGCATCGCAAACACCGTGAATATTCGCTTGGGAGGAAGGGGAATGGTGTATATCACAAGAACAGTCTTTCTTTCCACCCATTCGTAGGCTTCCTGGGGTTGAGTAAGACTGCAGAGATTGTGCAATGATGAGGTCTGTTTATGTTTAAATGTGAGGTCGGATGTGGCTGGAAATGATAGCCAGCGTTACACAAAAGAAGTGGACCTGCTGAGACGGTTGCCAGCACTGGAATATCTTGAAATACTTCTGCGTCTTGCTTGTTAGAGTCCTAAATATCCCTACGCTTGCACTTGCTTGAGAGCGTAGCTCCTACCGTCTTCGCAGTACATTATCGTAGGCTCCAGCTTCTCTAATCAGAGTGCTCCAGTATGCGGGCAACTTTTTCCTTCGAACCCGACCAATAGAAGAACGTAAGATATCATGGAGAAGTATCCGATTATGGCAGCAGTACTACTCTATGAACAGATCAGCGGTTTCCCACAGTGAAGCAGAAAGAAGGCAAAACTCACGTGACCCTCGGGAATACCTACCTATCACACCGCTGATCGTCACCAGCCCCTACTGTTCGAGAGCACTGCGCTATGTCTTCAGATTGGATAAGATGAAGCGGCTTTCGAGGAATTCATTTCCTTACCTCATCCTCGTCGCCAGATTATTGGTACGCCCTCGTTTTGGAGAACCGTGCAAGGAACAAAGGGTAGGGTCGGGCTCGCGAAAGGTTTGAAGCCCGAGACCGAGACCAACAATTATATATTTATAATACACCTACGACCGGAGAATTCGAATGAACTATATCCAAAGAGATACCGAAGCGCGAGTAGGACTTGATTGATAATCTCTCGTGCATTTGACAGGCTCATGCCTGCGGCTACGAAACGTCATGAAGCAGCGAGGCTACTGCTCCTCGGTATATAGCTAAGCCTTGCCTCTCCTTTTACACCGAGAACATGCAATTCATTCGCATTCTCTCTGTCCTCTCTAACTCATTACCTCCTCTCAATCCTCAACTTTCCACTCTCATCATCTATATTCTTCTATCAATACTCACCGCACTCATGACTCAATCTCAACCAGACCAAAGCCCCTCGGCAATAGCCAAACAATCCCCGAAATTCTCACGCTTCACCATAACCACCACGCCCTACAAAATCGTCAATGGACAAGAAATTCCCGTCCACGTCTTCATTCCCAAACAATTAAAAGCCGGCAAATCCCCCCTTATCGTGCGTTTTCACGGCGGATTTCTCATCACCGGCGCAGCGCTCTTCCCCGATTTCAGCGCCGAATGGGCTCTCGATTACTGTATCCAACATAACGCGATATGGATCGCGCCCGACTATCGTCTGCTTCCTGAGTCCTCGGGTTTGGAGATCTTGTCTGATCTAGCGGATTTCTGGACATGGTTGCAGAAAGATTTGGTGGGGTATTTGAAGGGGATTAGGAGCCAAGCTACACCTAATTTCGATAAAGTGTTGGCATATGGCGAGAGTGCTGGCGGATATCTGGCGGTTCAAAGTGGATTGACGCAGCCTGATATTGTGAAAGCGGTTATCGCGGCATTTCCTATGCTGGAGGTTGACGCTCCTTGGTATTCCGCGAAGTCACCCGGCAAGAGCCCGTTTGGTGCGCCTGAGGTGTCGAAAACGTTCTTGGATAAACATTTGGACGATCTCCCGAAGGGAAAGATTGCTACGGCTGGTTACCCACCAGAGAGAATCCCGCTTGCGTTGGTGGCGATTCAGCAGGGCATTTTTACGGAGTTGTTGGGGGAGGATGAGTCGTTGTATCCATTGAGGGTATTGGAGAAGACTAGGGCGGATGAGACTTTGCCATTCCTGTTTACATTTCACGGGACAGATGATAGAGCAGTACCGTGGGAGGGGACGAAAAAGTTTGCTAAGATGTGGAGTGAGAAGTTTGGGTCGCAGAGTATTTATAGTCATTTTGCTAGTGGCGATCATGGGTTTGGGGATAAAGATCCTTTAGGTTCAGACTGGTTGCAGAAGGGGCTTGCTGGAGTCACGAAGGCGTGGCTGGGAGAGTGAATAATACGTTGGAAATTAATTTGGGTGGGCGTTTAATTTGAGTAAATAATTTAGCAGAGCATTCCTTTTAAACCCTCATTAATTCACCATGACTTGTATGCTAGACCTTGAGACTGAATCTTCAGAAACAAAATTTCAGCTACGTGCTCTAAGAAATGAGGAAAGGAACTTAGTTCATTGAGATATTGATCAGTATGTGATGTCAATTTCAAAGTCATGGGTGCGTAAACATCAGCCCTCGTTCGAATAGGGAGGGGGCTAGCACTTCCAGGGTACCGAGAAATCACATAGCGATCTCTCCCAATCAAATTGTTGACAACAATTTCCGCATTGGGTGGAGTCATGCCAGCTCTCTACACTAAGACTACAAAACTACTCTGGATATTAATGGACATGATCCTGGCATACATGCCAGCCAATTTTTGGCGCCAGCCGCCGCCCCTAGTTTCAACATATTTCAATCAGAATCAGATGCACACTCTGTAACCCACAATAGTCTTACAAAATATATCAAAACAAGCATCATTAGGTGGAAAACCTAGGTAAGGAATAAGTCTCTCAAGTCGCCAACACGCTCTTCCCACCATCATCCGTAATCCTCGCCCGAATCTTAATCTTCATATACCCCACCCCCAACCTCTTCAACTCCGCATCCCCTCCCTCCATCTTCTCGATCCCAATAATCGCACTCGGCGCAAACAGTAATGCTTCTCCTACCCTCAATTTCACGATATCGCTGAAGACTTTAGCCGGAGTAGAACTTTGCGGGTTCGCGTCGTCATGTGATAATGCAGCGAGATGGGATTTAAGGCAGCGTAGCCATTCGGGTGAGGTGAAGCGGTGGACGATTGTGAAGGAACAGAGATCGAGGAGGGCGGGGGATATGGTCGGTTCTTGTGTTGAGATGAAGACGCGGGCGCCGAGGTGGCGTTGGAGACGGATCGAGGAGAGGAGGGTGTTGGTCAAGTTCGTGGCTTCGGTCGTGGAGTTCATGTACTACGAAAGGGATTGTAAGTGGGACCTTGCGTCAGGCCGAGGGTAAGCGACGCCGGACTTACCTTGTGTGCTTCATCCAAAGCAATGACGCGACCTATGGTCGTTGGCTGCTCCAAGAAGAGGCTGAGACACATGTTAAACAAAGCGCAGGCTCCTTCAGAGGTGACGCATGGGCATGATAGATCGACAATGGTCAGTGATCCTGGCTACATTCGATTTTTAGACATTCATCTCCAAATAGGGGACGGTAAAGTCAAACCTTGATCGTCCAATCATTTCCCTCGAGCCCTTTCGCTTTCATCTTAATTGCGGCAGCGCTTGTCTGGGATTTAGGCATGAAACTCTCTAGAGTATCGAGGCGCTGATTCAAAGGCGCTTGTTGTGCTGGCGTCATCGAAGAAGCTTCAACTTGGCGTTTGAATTCTCCATAATGGAAAGACGAATTGGTTTGTTGTTGAGTTATTCTCATATCACGTAAAATGCGATAAATAGCGTGAAGATATAATGGCATGGGGCCATCTTCTTGGTTGACGGCCATCAGATCTAGCATACGCTGGGTGTTGAGATTGCTTTGGTTAATAAGTAAAGGCTCGATTTGAACCCTCAACCCTTGATAAGTGCGCTTTGAACATTGTCAGATGAAATCATGAAGAGCGAGCTGGAATTGAGTAACTAACCTTAATCGTTTCAAGATTTGTAGGGGAACACAAAACTCTCACTTTAATGTTGCGGTCCGACGCAAGGTAGGCCGCTTCGCATGGTGTTCCTCGATTGTCGGATGTGAAAGAATCATAATGAAATACCAGACCAGCCAAGGGGTTTTCCAAATTGTTGACGAAGGATTTCGTCAAGCAATTTTCGAGCAGGCATGAAAGGGTATGGCTTTTGCCAGAGCCTTGGGATCCGCATATAAAAGCACTAGACGGGGATGCAATATTGAAGAAAAGGCGAGGATCTTCCGCGGTAAGTTTTTGGGCAGCTGCTCCTTCCAATGCAGCCTTTTCCAGGATGCTTGACATTCCTGCGAGGAATCCGTACTGAGTGAAATGAGCAGGTACGTGGTTTTGGACAGGTTTGGTGAACAGTGGCGTGCCAGTAACTTCTTGGCTGTCTTGTAGCTCAGTGGCGGTACTTAACAGACTCAAATGAGCTGCAAGCTGACGCGCCTCTTGTTCAGGGTTTGGCTTTAAAGGAACTACTTTCGATGGGTTTGATTTCGCTACTTTTTGACCCAAAGGCCTTTGGTGATTTAGATTGGCTTGAGGCTGCATCTTTACCTGTTATTTTGTCAGATGCTGGAGACAGAAGACAATTGATAACATTCCCGAATGATGAAGTTAAATATTCGAGGGTTTGGTGAAAGAGTCTAGGAATAAAAAAACAGTGAACCCTGCGTGGTTCCCAGGAGAAGCCTCCCGAAATCGCTTGACATACCTGCTCCTCTTCCTCTTCCGAATCTTCATCAATGCTTTCTTCGTTGTCGTCCCTTGATGTGGAGATACCCGAGCTTCCAATCGATGAAGACAACTGCGATTCAAACGGCGAGTTCGGCACAGGGCTCGAGAAATTGAACGGGATAACATTCTGAACTTCTCCTGCATTAGACTTCGTGGAGAAGCCAGTAGAAACACTACCGCTAGGGGCCCCAAATACGACTGGAGTCTTAGGCGTCAAAAATTCAGAAAAGAGATGCTTCTCAACCTTTCCAGATTCTCCCGTGAAAGGTTTTGCGACTGGCTGTGGGACGCCGAACCCAGTCACGCCAAAGACCGCGCCTTTGGTCTGGGTTTGTTGGCCCAATGCCATTGTTGAGCACTTTGTGGTGTTGATGCAGATTCAGTATGGTGGGACGAAATTCGGGACGTCTACATTGTTATCGGGTGATCACGTGTTTCGTACGCTTTCATCATACCTAAGGTAGAAGACTCTCGTCACCCCGAATTTTGCTCCGGTTAACCCAATAATGTTTTCTCCAGTAGATTGATGCATGACTAAAAGAAAAATGCAGGTGTATCATCAATTTGAATTTTCTATTGTTACAACCAAATGGTCACTGCGCCAAAAGTCTGAAAGAAAAAGAAACCCCGCTCCCCTCTAAAGTAAGTGCTATGAAGCAATATCCAAATCCAGCCCTAGAAATTTCACCTACAGCAAAAATAAACCTCCTACTCCCATAAAGCCCATTGTTAAACCCATCAGGACCACCCTCTCCCAAGCAAACGGGCTAGGCATGCCCTCAGCAGCGTTCTTCTTTCCGCTTTTCGGTGTTCCTGTGCCTGCAAGACCTGACGGATATGCGCTAGAGAATGCTGAGGCGGCAGCTCCAGTAAAGACCGCAGGTGAAATTTGCGCGAGGGTCGTGGAAGATGCTGTTGAGGCAGCATAGGTGATCGGTACCTCGTTGCTCACCGAGGTAGCGCTCGGAATGGAAGCGTTGAGACTCGGGAAAGCCACAATATTTGAGTCTGTTGCATTGAACTTGGTATTTGCAAGACCAATACGGGCGTTTGCAAGATCATAGACAACATATGCTGATCGCAGGAACGTGTCTCCGAAAATCGAACCTTGGGCACCCGATGCCGATGCAGGGGAAATTCCAACCTCACAGGCTTGTAAATTGGTGTTTGGTATCGTAGTGACAACACCATTCTGATCTTTGATAGGGTAAATCATTTCAGAAACAGGAACGTTGATAGTTGGTCCATTGGGGCCGCCAAATCCAAACTGGAAATTCCCCGGCACATTTCTGATTTGACAGGGAACAATCGCTACACCCAGCGCTGGAAGCCAATCTGCTCCTATCGCTTCATATACTGCTCCAGCTACGGCATCCGGTAAAGTAATAGCTGTCGACCCGGAGTCTAGCACTACGCCTTGAGCTGGAAAATCGGGCGCTGTGATATTAGTAGTACCGGAAGCCGTCGTAACTGCGAGCGACGTGAAAGACACCATAAACTCTCTGATTGACGCATTTTGCCCGTCGGAGGGATATATCGCGAGGTTTGCGAGTGTTCCTGAGAATTTCGCCGTGTCGATACCTCCGAAGAGGATTGAGCCGGATCGGACGTCTAGGGAATGTAGTTAGCCAGATACTCTTGTCATCAAGCCAAGTTACAAAATTCGACTCACCAATATCATCGAGCCAAAGACTATACGCCTGGGAGTTAATCACACTTTGATTAACCATCGTATCAACCAGATTTGGAAATTCAAAGTTAGATCTGCCGGCCGATGCTTCGTTATCTCTAAACCCGACGCCCATGATACCTGGGTTAGTGGATGTCGTATGTGCGAGACCCATCTATAATTCTTACAGTCAGTCTTGTTTTCTCTACAAGATTTGCAGGGTTTCTGTTTGGTAGCGACATACCTGCATCGATGAGAGAGTTACAGAACCGACAGTAAAATTATCCAGGAAAAGATCACCCGTAACACCACTCCCATCCCCGTACGAAACGTTGAACCCATTGGCACGGTCAACACTGAATGTTGTTGACTTGGAAGAATCAACTAAGTCGATATCAGCGAATGTTTTTCGCGAATTGTCTTCGATCAACCGAAGAGGTATATAAAGGGAGGCGTTTACATTCTGTTGGAGCACCTGGAAGGCCAGGGCTTGTGAGGTTCACGTTGGCGCCCTGCGCTATAACCCAAACATCGCTACTTCCGGTGTCAAGCTGCAATTGCACTGATTGAGGAGGCGACCCCACTGAGACATTGACATAATAGCCCTTCAGCTGGATATCTTCGGCAAGAGGTAGCAAAATAGCATTGACGCCGTTGTCGCGAGTAGCCAGTTTCTCGGAGCTACTCACGTCACGCCCACTTGCTGTCTGAGCCAGCAAAGGCGCACTGACGAAGAGCGAACTTAGAAGTGACTTCTTCATCATGGAAGGCCGAGGAGGAGAAAGAAGGTCTCGGGAGGAAGAAGGTCTACGAGTAGGAAGCTCGGCGACGCTGGGGGTATGAAAATAATATGGGGAATAAGGAATTGAGGTGAGAAGAAAAGAATAAACATAGCGGCGGATCTCTTGGTATTTTAACGCTGTCGAAGATGAAGGATTGAGGCACAGTTGTCATAATCAGCATCCTATTCAATTTCCACGAATGCCAGGTTGGGTTGGTGTTTTGCATATTGGAGGCTGTGCTCCCAGAGGATCAAATTTTGGATCGGTACCTGAAACGATTGGCCAATTGTAGACAGCTAAACGAAGGATCCATGCTGTAAGCATCGTTTATAGGGCGCAGCCTTACGGGAGTCCAACCATATCCGCGCTGCCGTAATATTATCCAGGGCATCTGCAGGGGGCCATTCTAGGTCAAACATGGCGCAATCTCGCGACACTTGACTAGAATAGAAAAGGATACAGTGTGCTTGCTAGGATCTGTACGATTGGAGAAAAAATACCTGGAGCCGGCTTATAAATTCTAAACGTCCCTGTCCCGCGAACCCCGCAGGTCACTAGGGCCCCTGCCAGAAGGAGCCCCAGGATTCGGTTAGTTCCTACCAGCTCCTTATGACACAAAATGTTCGTCATTCAATCGCATCCTTCTACACTCAACCCAATTACATGGTCAGATGTCATATCTTAGAATGAGTATGCTAGTTTGCTTGAATTTCGGGCGGAGGCGCCTTTTCTTGCAGCAAGAGCACTCCGAGAATTCGCCTAGAGAATTCGTCAAAAGTTCAATTAAAGTACCCCATTGCACTCTGGAAGATAAAAAAAGGGAATTTCATTTCATGATGTGGAAATGCACCAAAACACATATCAGCGTTAGGAATCTCTTAGAAAGCATTCAAGGGAATTCCATAATGTACTCTTCCGATTATAAGATACCTTATGGTCATTAAAAATGACACCCTAATCGGTGTTTCTGCCTTGATCCTTTGTTCACCATTTTGACTCTTGGAATTATTGTTAACTCCTCATATTCACCTTTAAGTAAAATAGATAGAGTATCCTTTCTTTTACATGTCTCTCTCGAAAAGCGACGAAATATATATATTCAAATTAAAATAATAATAAAACTTCAAAACTGAAGAAAATAGCTGGTAGGATTAAATATCTCGCCGAAGTAAATGCCATCAAACTGGCCACAAGTTGACAATGAAAGTGAATATTATTTCACGCGCAAAGACCTTTTGTGATATAAAGTGCCCCTTCTCTCTTCCAATCTACACAGAATCTTCAAGACGAAACAACACACTCTGCATCTACTTCAACTCCGTTGATTACTCAAGACAAACTCCAAACTCAATCATCTCTTCATATTAACTTCAACAAACTCAGTACCTCTCACCCACAACTGCGAGAATCGCCTTCAACATGTTGGCCCTCACTATCCTCGGTCTCCTTCTCCTCACCACCTTTCAATTGGTCACCGGCGACACCGCCATCCCCGACTCCTTGATTGATCGATCTGGATACGAAGTGGTTGACTTGCAGTTCAAGGGTACAATTGGCCCTTATGAAGTTCAACTAAATGGAACTATCCAGGTATAATAACTATCGTCAATCAATTCAAACGCTCATTCAGTTCTCCTCACTAATGATTAACAGCAAATCGTTGCCCAAATGAAGGTCCTCTACCCCGACTTCGATGTCGATGAATATCTTTCAACTCCAAACAATGATACCTTGATTGAGCGCGATGCTCTCAACAAGGTGAGTTTCATCTTATCCAGACTATTTCAAGAATTGCTTGTTAATGTTTCATCAGAACGGCCTCATCTGTATCCCGGTACCAGGCCAGGATTGGGTCGTGTGTGACAGCAAGAGCATTTCAGGTGGTGTTATTTACTTGAGTCGCATTGCAGGCGGCTGCCATCTAGCTGGTAAAAAATGCAGTCGCATCAGTTGCTCTTACAGTAAGGAATATCGGGGAGCAAAAGGCTCCCTAATCCAGACTATTTCATGAGTAAATGTGTCTGCTCTCGAGGCATAGAGCATATTTACTCTTGAAACATGTTTCAACTCCCAAAAGTATCTCAAAGGATTCATGCTAACTCCCGATCTTCCAGGCTCAGCAATCTGGTTCTGCAACGATGTAAGACCCCCCATTCTCTTTTGTTACACAAAGACCAAAATACCAGCCTCTTTCTCCGTTACCAGAACTCTTACTAAATTTTCTCTTGCCAGAATGACTATGATATTGCACCAAATTGTGCCTATCTCGGAAGCTATGCAAAGGATATTTGGACCTCCTGTGAATTTAATTATCCACAAGATCCCCAGAACTGGTGGACCGGTGGACAGAAGTTCGACTCTGACAAATACAACATTATTGTCCGATACGACGACACTGACGGGTGCAAGCACTGAAATTCTCACGAGCTCTTGCGGAGATAACAGATGCGGTCATTCATTCCTTTAATATCAGCGTATCATTTCCTTGCTAGGGTTCCTGGGGAGTTACGGAGTTGGTGATTTGGGGGTTCTTGATCGGAAAATGGGTTAGGTTCGCGGTGTTTTTTCTTCACGGAGTTTATGCTGAAGGGGGTTGACCTCTCTGGAACCAATTCTTGTTGCATATCTTTGCAGCATCCTCATCAACCAAAACCAAAATTAAAATATGATTTGAAATTGCTTATGATCCCCAGTCCATGCGCGAGATTAAAAAATGACTTTGGGAATCCCCCTTTATTATGCACACTTTAGCTCGGCTCGAGTTTTCAAATCTTTTGAGATGGAAACCATGCTACTACTTGATTCCCTTGTCAGTACCATCATGAATCTTTGACTTATTTGCATCCCCCACAATCTCCTTCGCTCAAGGCATTCACCTAGGGGATTGCAGATGAAGTGTTAATGGTTTCGGGTATTCGATTTCAACAAAGCGTCCTGTTTCCTGTTTGATCGGGGTGAATTATGTCGGTAGGTACTTCTGTATATGAGTAAGCTGGCAATCTGTCAAGATGAACACGAAGTAATGTTGAGAGTGAATCCTTTATTAGTAGCATCTAGATATAAAAAGACCTCTTCCTCCCAGCGATTGCCAAACTTCATCAACTCAAACAACTTCTTGCAAAGGACTTTCAAAGCATACTTCAACTCTCTTCAACTGAGTCATCTCGCAACATCCTCTTCATAGAACCGATACCTCTTAAGTACACTAACAACCATCTCCGTCATGTTCGCACTTACCATTCTATGCTTTCTTCTCCTAGCCATTGCCCAGTCGGTCAATGGCGCCGCCGCCTCAATTCCTGCTACCGCAATTGATCGTTCTGGCTACCAAATCGTCGACTTACAATTTGTTGGTTCCATCGGTGGCCGTGATGTCCAATTGAACGGCACTGTCCAGGTACAAGAAACTCCCAGAATTGAAGATCCTTACTGATAGGAGATAGGAAATTTATGACCAGACGAAGAAACTCTATCCTGACTTCGATGCCGATGCAGTCATTGCTGCGGCTCGCAACAAAAAGCTGTCTGCACGTGGTGCTGACAACAAGGTGAGTTGAAACTCTACTGCTCTCCGCTAAGTACATCGCTGACAGATAATTTCAGAACGGACTTCTCTGCGTTCCTGTCCCAGGTCAAGATTGGGGCCGCGCCGTGAACTACAGAATCGACCAGGGTATCTCCTATCTGAACGGTCTACACGGAGTCTGCCATATCAATGGTTTTGGGTGCGCTCGCATCAGCTGCTCATGGAACTCCGCCATCTGGGCTTGCAATGACGTAAGATCAATTCCGTCCTATTTCAAGCCAAAATTACAGAGATACTAACATGATCCTTCAACAGAATAGCTATGATATCTGGCCAAACTGCGGTTACCTTGCTAGCTACGCACAAGACATTGAGAATTCCTGCTCTATCGATGATGCAGATGTATGGTTCACCGGTGGTCAGGAATTTGATTCTGATAAGTACAATGTCATTGTGCGCGATGACAATTGCTAGATGGATTTCGGTAAACTTTGCATGAGCTCCCTTGCAAACACAATTAGGTTCATACGCATCTGTTGTGTTTGGGGGGGGGGGGGGGGGAATTTTTTGTCAAAAGGGCGGGGGGTTTTACCCACACCCCCCCACTTTTTTTTTTTTTTTTTTCCGAAGAGGTGTAGAAAAAGGGGGGGGGTC
>Ga0182030_10004419_pt1 | contig 29958 bp, 24 predicted proteins | sample 812S3MmetaG_FD_121299 | JGI IMG/M metagenome (GOLD analysis project Ga0182030, IMG submission 121299) | Permafrost microbial communities from Stordalen Mire, Sweden - 812S3M metaG (Illumina Assembly) | ecosystem: Environmental > Terrestrial > Soil > Wetlands > Permafrost | place: Sweden...
GACGCTTCGCCTCTCGACCAATTCGGCGCAAAACGCAAGCGCCGGGGCTTGACCACAGCCGCCGCGTGTGGTCCGCCCTCGGCGATGGACGCGTCGCTTCCGCCTCTACTCGCCGCCGGTTTCCTGCTTGGCTGGTCGGTCGCCTGGCCGCCGGGGCCGATCAACGCCGAGAGCGCGCGCCGGTGCCTGGCCGGCGGCTTCTGGGCGGGGTTCTCGCTGCTGCTCGGCGCCTGCTCCGGCGACGCTTTGTGGGCGGTGCTGGCGTCGCTTGGAATCGGCGTGTTGTTCGTCGCGCCGCTGGCGCGCTCGATCATGGGATTCGTCAGCGTCGCGCTGCTCGCCGCGCTGAGCCTCGTCTTCCTGCGCGGCGCCTGGCGCGCGCTGAAAGCGCCGCGCGCCGCCGTCGCCGAACCGCCGCGCTTCGACTCGCGCCGCGCCGGCTTCCTGCTCGGCGCCGGCATGGCGCTGACCAGCCCGTGGAACGTCGCCTTCTGGCTCGCGGCGATCGGGCGGCCGGAAATGGCGGGCTACCGCCTCGCCGAGCTGCTGACGATGGCGGCGGCGGTGCTCGCCGGCGCGCTGACCTGGGGGATCATCTGGGCGAGTTCGGTCACGCTCGTCGGCCGGCGCGCCGCTTCCGGGGATTCGGCGCGCTGGTGGACCTTCGGCGTCGACCTCGCCACCGCCGCGCTGATGGCCGCCTTCGCCGCGCGTTCGGCGATGCGGCTCCTCGGCGGTTAGCGGCGACGGGCGGCCCCGCCTTGCCTCCGGCGCCCGTCCCCTCGATCGCGGCGCCGCCAATTTCGAGCAGGATCTGACGGCCGAACCGCAGCGCGCCCGAGTCGCCGCGCCCCGCTTGCCGTTCGCGCCCCCTCTTGGTCCGCAGCGCCGCGACCACGCCCCCCGGCTTTCGTCGAGGAGGAGGCGCCGAAGGCTGAGGCAGGCGACCTGCGCAACGGGACCTTGTGAGTAGATTCCGATTCTCGCCGAGAATTGGCCGCGACGCGAGACTGCCGGGGGCATTGCGGTCCTTGCCAGCTGCTCGACGATGGAGAGCCGAAATGTCGACGATCTATTTCGTGCATGCGGCGACGAGTGTGGGCCGCATGGTGGCGAGGGCGGGTTCCCACGCGACGTTGGACGAGGCGCTCAACGCGGCTGCGTTCGCGCTCAGCAGCGGATCTGCTTTCGTTTGGATTGTCGATGGCGGAGGCAATCTGATTTTGCCGCCGGGTGAGATCAGAGCCCATCGGGATCGATCGGCAAGAGCGCCACAAGGTTTCGCTCGCTGATCGGATCACGACCGCCGCACGCGCCCGCAACCGGGCGCGCCGTCGCCGTCGATCGCGCGACGGTGAAGCGGCTCGGCCTTATGACCCCGCTCAACCCGCTGTCGCCAGTTGCTTGGCGCGCCGATCGGGGTTCGGACCTCATGCCGAATGGCGCCGTGCGGCCGCTCAGTCCCATAGGTGAAATCCGAACCTATCGCCGTGGCGGGGAGCCGGTATTCTGCGCCCCGCACCAAGATCGGAAGAGGCGGAGGCATGCTGGGGTACGACTTGATCGGCGGCAGTCTGGTCGCACTGGGCGCGTTGTCCATCGCGACAATGCGAGTCGGCGCCCATTGGGGATCGAGCGCGCTTTATCGGACGATCGATGGTCAGGAGGCGGCTTTTGAGCACGCCCCGAGCCGAGACGGCGATGGCGACGATCATCAACTCAGCGACCCGTCTGTCGTCGAGTCGGGAGGAAGCATGAGCCCGCGTCTAATCATCGTCTCGAACCGAGTCGCCGTGCCCGAGCCGGGAAACAAACAGATGGCGGGAGGGCTCGTGGTCGCAGTGAAAGCGGCGCTGAGAAACCGCACCGGCGTGTGGTTCGGCTGGAGCGGCAAGATCGACGAAACCGAGACGGCGGAGCCGCGCACCGTCGAGCGCAATCGCATCACCTACGCCGTCATCGATCTGTCGAAGAACGATTTTGAGGAATATTACAATGGGCTGGCGAACCGGGTGCTGTGGCCCATCCTGCACTATCGCGTCGATTTGCAGGAATATTCGCGCGCCGACCATTCAGGCTACATGCGCGTCAATCGCCAATTCGCGGACAAGCTCAGCGCCTTCCTCAGGGAGGACGACGTCGTTTGGGTGCACGACTACCATCTGATGCCGTTGGCGCGCGAACTGCGCATTCGAGGGCGCCTCAATCCGATCGGTTTCTTCCTGCACATCCCCTGCGCGCCGTTGGACATTCTGCGCACGTTGCCGCACCACGACGAGATTCTCGGCGCCCTCACATATTACGACCTGATCGGCTTTCAGACCGAAAACGATCGCGACAATTTCGCCGCCTATCTGTTGACGATGCCGGGCGCCAAAAAAGGACGCGGCCTAACTTTCGAAGTGGAGGGACGCCAGACCCGTATCGGGGCTTTCCCAGTCAGCATCGAGACCGCCACTTACGCGCGGCTCGCGCGCAATGCGGCGCGTTCGCCCTTCGCCAAGGAAATGAGGGAGAGCCTCACCGGTCTGCGTCTGGTGCTCGGCGTCGACCGGCTCGATTACTCGAAGGGCATCATTCAGCGCATCAACGCGTTCGACCGTTTTCTTGAAGTCAATCCTGAGTGGCGATCGCGCGTCACCCTGTTGCAGATCACGCCGAGGAGCCGGTCGGACATCAAGGACTACGCGGCGATCGAAGATGAAGTGACGACGCTGATCAGCAAAGTCAACGGCCGCTATGGCGAGGCGTCCTGGACGCCGATACGCTATGTCAATCGTTCCCATTCGCGCACCACGCTCGCGGGCATCTATCGCGCGGCCGATGTGGCGCTGGTTACGCCGCTTCGCGACGGCATGAACATCGTCGCCAAGGAATATGTCGCGGCGCAGGACCCGGAGAATCCCGGCGTGCTCGTGCTCTCGCAATTTGCCGGGGCCGCGGCGGAACTCACCGGGGCGCTGATCGTCAATCCCCACGAGAGCGACGCCGTGGCCGCGGCGCTGAAGCGCGCATTGGGAATGCCGCTGTTCGAGCGACGCGAACGCCACGGCCCGATGCTGGAGCATCTCTTGGTCCATAACATCGAACGCTGGGCGGAAGACTATCTTGCCGCGCTTGCCGAAACGCGGCAGCGCCCCAGCTTGCTCAGCGACCTGCGCGCGTTCCTCACGCCTTCGAAGTCGTCGACCGATCCGCGGGCGACCCCAGACGTGCGTAAACAAGCTTGAGCGAGGTTTGCGCAGGAACTCGGACTCGCTCGGCTCATCAAAGTCGCCGACAAAGCTACATACGCGCACGCTGCGCTCACAGCGGCCTCGCGGGCCTTTCGCCTCGACGTCCGCGTCAGAGGCGCAGCGACCATCGGCTGAACGGCTAATTTGGGCGCAAAACGGCAGTGCAAACGGACCCGCCGCCTCGCTCCGCCTTGCCTCGCGCGCCGGTCCCCTCTATGGCAGGGCCGCCAATTTCGAGCAGGATCCGATGGCCGAACCGCAGCGCGCCCATGTCGCCGCGCCCCGCTTGCCGGGGACGCGTTTTCTCATCGTCGAGGCGCGGTACTACGAGTCCGTCGCGGCGCTGCTGCTCGAGGGGGCGAAGGCGGCGTTCGAGGCGGCCGGCGCGACCTACGACATCGTACGGGTCACCGGCTCGTTGGAGATTCCGCCTGGTCTGGCGATCGCGCTCGAACTCGCGAGCGCCGACGGGCGTCCCTACGACGGCGCGATCGCGCTCGGCTGCGTCATTCGCGGCGAAACCTATCACTTCGAGATCGTCGCCGGCGAGTCGGCGCGCGCGCTGATGGACATGGCGGTCTCGCGCCGGCTGGCGCTCGGCAACGGGATCGTCACCGTCGAAACGCTCGAACAGGCCGAGGAGCGGGCCGATCCAAAGAGCGGCGACAAGGGCGGCGACGCGGCGCGCGCGGCGCTGGCCCTCGCCGCGCTCAAGCGCGGCGGCGCGCCACGATGAGCAAGGCCGACCGCCGCGCCGCCGCCCGGCTCGCCGCCGCGCAGGCGCTCTACGAGATGGAGGTCGCCGACAAGGGCCTCGCCGACATCCTGGCCGAGTTCGAGGCGCATTGGATCGGCCGCGAGGTCGAGGGCGATCAGTACAATCCGGCTGAGGTCGCTTTCTTCCGCGACGTCGTCTCCGGCGTGCAGAAGGATCAGCTGGCGATCGACCGCCGGCTCGACGACGCGCTGGTCAAGGGATGGCCACTGAAGCGCGTCGAAGCGCTGATGCGCGCCATTCTGCGCGCCGCCTATTACGAGCTGAAAGGGCGCCCGGACGTGCCGGGGCGGGTGGTGATCGCCGAATACGTCGACCTCGCCAACGCATTCTATGGCCCGGAAGAGAGCGGCATGATCAACGCCGTGCTCGACGCGCTGGCGCGCGAAGCGCGGCCCGAAGAGTTCGCCGCTCGCGCTTGACGCAGCGGCGGCGCGGGCTTGCGGCATTGCGCCGCGGGTGAGCCCAGCCTAATTTCAACCCAGAGTTGAGTCGGGTCGCGTCTGCCCTCGCCGACGTGGGGACACTTTGCGAAGCTTGGACTCTGCCGACGGTCGCCGCGGTCTGCTCGAATGGGCCGAGCCGGTGATCTACGATCGTCTGCGCGACGCCTACCAAAGGCGGCTCGGCGCCGGCGACGACGCGCTTCGGCTGGCGCAGCTTCACTGTCGCGTTTGGCGGGCGCTGATCGCCGGAGACGAAGCGAATTACGAAGGTCTGCGAACCGAGCTGGTCGCGGCGGCGATGCGCAGCGGCCTCGAAGTCGCGTGCCTGGGGCGAGGCGACGCTCAGACGATGGCCGAACTGCTCGACATCGTCGTCATGCGCTTTCAGCGCTCGCAGCGCCAGGCGTCGAGCTACCGCCTGGCGCTGTTCGAACTCGCCGAACGGCTGGTCGCTCGGGGCGACGCCGCGTGACCGCGGCGCGTCAGCTTCGCGTCATCAGGCGCCCAATACGCTCCTTCCGGCGCGTTGCGCGCTGTTTGGGCCGTGCCTAGGATGCCGCCGTCGTCGAGACGCGGCGCGTCCCTTGCGCGTTCGGGGCGTGAGCGAAGTTCCCTCGTTCAAGAGGAAGAAGGCGTTGTCGAATTCCGACGCTGACGAAGCGCTGGCCGGCCTGCTCGAATGGTCTGAACCCGTCGTCTTCGACTGTCTGCGCGAATGCTATGGGTTCCGGCTCGAAGAGCGGCAAGCTGCGTCGTTCGCGCATCGTCACGCGCGCCAATGGCGGGCGTTGATCGCCGGCGATATGGAGCGATTCGACGAACTTCGTCGCGACCTTGTCGACGCCTTCGCCGCTGTGGAGCTCGACGTCGGCTGCGCGCTCGAAGCCGACGCCTGCGTCCTTGCCGAACTCTACGAAATCGCCATGGCGCGCTTTGGCCGCAGCCCGCGCAGCGCCCAGGCCTATCGCGACGCGTTGACGGCGCTCGCCGGCAGGCTCGCGCCCAAGGGCAAGCGCGCCGCCGCCTGACCTCACAATTCGCCGCGCCAGCCGCCGCCGCGCCGTTCGCGATAGAACGGACGCGGCCGCGCGCGGTCCATGCCCGCTTGCGTCGCCGCGGCGAGGTCGCCGAGCACGGCGCGGGTGACGCGCGGCAAATCGAGGCGCAGCGCCTCGTCGAGCGGCGTCCAGATCAGCTCGGTGAGTTCGGCCTCGGCATGGACGACGCCCTCGGCGCGAAACGCGATCGACGAGGCGTCGGCGACGAAAAAGCGCGCATCGTAGCGACGCGGTCGGCCGGGCGGCGTGATCGCGCGCGCGACGAGGTCGAGACGATCGAGCGCTGGCGCGACGCCGGTCGCGGCGAAGCGCGTCCATGCGCCTGCGGGCGGGCGCTGCGGCGCGCCGCCATCGGCGACGCCGACCGCGAGGCCGGTCTCCTCGAAGGTTTCGCGGATCGCCGCCAGCGCCAGCGCGCGCGCCAGGCCGGGGGAGGGGCGGCGCGTCTCGGCCATCAGCTTGGCTTCGACCAACGGGTCGAGCGGCGCGGCGATGCTCATGCGGCGGTCGGCGGGATCGAGCGCGCCGCCGGGAAAGACGTATTTGTCAGGCATGAAGGCGTGGCCGGGATGGCGCTTGCCGAGCAGGACGCGGGCGGCGCCGGCCGAGCGATCGAGGAGAATCAGCGTCGCCGCGTCGCGCGGCCGCAACGCCGCCGGCGGGGTCATGCCTGCTCGCGTTCAGGGTCGCCGAAGCCGTGCATGCGCACCGCCCACTGGTAGCCGATCAGCGCGCCCTTGACCCTCGGCAGCATCGCCATGCTGAGCGCGGCGGCGAGCGCGGCCCAGACGAACGCGTCGACCAGCACCGGCGAGTCCGGCCAAAGGTCCTCGGCGGCGACGACGCCGGCGACGACGAAATGGCCGACGATCAGGATCGTTATATAGGCCGGCGCGTCGTCGGCGCGCTGCGGGGTGAAATCCTCGCCGCAGGCGGGGCAGGCGTCGTTGACCTTGAGATAGGCGCGAAACAGCCGCCCTTCGCCGCAACGCGGGCAGCGGCCGGCGAGGCCGCGCCGCACCGCCAGGCCAAGCGGCCGCTGCGGCGGCGCCGCGGTCGAACTGGTCTCGCTCATCGGCGGCGCTCCTTCTTGGCGCGGGCGCCGCGTTTGCCGCCCTCCGACAGCATTTCGAAGCGCAGCGCGCCGGCGAAGGGCGCGGCTTCGAGCAGGCGCACCTCGACCGTGTCGCCGAGGCGGAAGGTCTCGCCGCTGCGCGAGCCGACCAAAGAGCGGCTCGCTTCCTCGAAGCGGTAATAGTCGGCGCCGAGGCTGCCGGCGGGGATGAAGCCGTCGGCGCCGGTGTCGCGCAGGCGGACGAACAGGCCGACGCGGGTCACGCCGGCGATGCGGGCGACGAAACGCGCGCCGACCTGATCGACCATGTGCGCCGCGATCAGCCGGTCCATCGTCTCGCGCTCGGCCGCCATCGCCCGCCGCTCGGCCGCCGAGATGCGCTCGGCGACGGCGGCGAGCGCCTTGGCGCTGGTCTCTTCGAGCCCGCCCGCGCCGAGCCGCAGCGCGCGGATCAACGCGCGATGGACGATCAGGTCGGCGTAGCGGCGGATCGGCGAGGTGAAGTGGGCGTAGCGGCGCAGGTTGAGGCCAAAGTGGCCGTAGTTCTCATTCGTGTATTCCGCCTGCGACTGGGCGCGCAGCACGACCTCGTTGACCAGAGCCTCGGCCGGCTCGCCCTTCATCTTCGATAGGACGCGGTTGAAATGGGCGGGCCGCATGCGCTCGCCCTTGGCGAGCTTGACGCCGAGGGTGGCGAGGAAATTGCTCAGCTCGCCGACCTTCTCCGGGCTCGGCGCGTCGTGGGCGCGGTAGATCAGCGGCGACTGCGCCGCCTCCAGCGTTTCGGCGGCGGCGACGTTGGCGAGGATCATGAATTCTTCGATCAGCCGATGCGCCTCCAGCCGCTCTGGCCAGCGCACGCCGACGAGCTTGCCGTCGGAATCGAGGATGAGCTTGCGCTCGGGCAGGTCGAGGTCGAGCGGATCGCGCTCGGCGCGTTCGAGCTTGATCGCGCGATGGGCGGCGTAAAGCGGCTCGAGCGCGACTTTCAGCAGCGGCTCGGTCGTCTCGTCGGCGTGTCCGTCGATCGCCGCCTGCGCCTGCTCGTAGGAGAGCTTGGCCGCCGAGCGCATCATCACGCGATGGAACGTGTGGCGGCGCTTGCGGCCGTCGGCGCCGAGGATCATCCGCACGGCGAGCGCGGGGCGATCTTCGCCGGCCTTGAGCGAGCACAGGTCGTTGGAGATGCGCTCGGGCAGCATCGGCACGACGCGGTCGGGAAAATAGACCGAATTGCCGCGCGCTTCCGCCTCGCGGTCGAGCGTCGAGCCGGCGCGGACGTAATAGGCGACGTCGGCGATGGCGACGGCGAGCACGAAGCCGCCCGGATTGGCGGGGTCGGAATCGGGCGCGGCGTGAACCGCGTCGTCGTGGTCCTTGGCGTCGGGCGGGTCGATCGTCAGCAGCGGCAGGGCGCGCCAGTCCTCGCGATCGGCCATCGTCGCCGGCCGCGCCGCTTCGGCCTCAGTGAGCGCGGCTTGCGGGAAGACATGCGGGATGGCGTGGGCGGCGAGCGCGATCAGGCTCACCGCGCGTTCGGAGGCGACCGAGCCGAGCCGCTCGACGACGCGCGCCGAAGGCTGGCCGAAGCGCCCCTCGCGCAGCAGCTCGAGCGCGACGAGTTCGCCCTCCTGCGCGCCGTCGCTGAGCCCCTGGGGGATGAACAGCTCGCGCGCCGCGCCGCGCTTCTCGACCGGCAGCGCGCGGCCGGCGCCGTTGTCGAGCTCGCGATAGACGCCGAGCACGCGCCCGCGCGCGCGCTCAAGCAGCTTGACCACGCGTCCGCCGTAGGCGGGATCGCGCGGGCCGGCGTCGGGGTCGAACTCGACCCGCATCAGCGCGCGCGCGCCGATGCCGGGGGCAGGCGCGGATTCGCGCCGCAGCCGCGGCCGTCGGACCAGAATGCGCGGCGCCTCGCCGGGGCCGTCCCACTCGACCGGGCGGGCGATCAGCTCGCCGTCACGGTCGCGCTCGACGATCTCGGCGACGACCATCGCCGGCAGCGCGCCTTGGCGCGCGAGGACCTTGCGGCCGCGCACGATCGCGCCTTCGGTTTCGAGGCTCTTCAGCAGCGCCTTCAGCGCGCTCTTGTCCTCGCCCTTCACGTTAAAGGCGCGCGCGACGTCGCGCTTGGTGACGCGCGTCGCGGGCTTCGCGCCGTTCGGCGCCGGCTGGCCGGAGAGGAAGGCGAGCAGTTCGTCGCGTGAGGGCAGGGCCCCGGTCGGGGCGGCGGCGCGCTTAGGATTTGCGCGCAAAGGGTTGGCGGTTTTGGCGCGGGCGACGCGCCGGGGTTTCATGCTTTGTGACAATGTGATTTCTTGAAGGAGGAGTCGAAGAGCTTCGCGCCTTCGCGGCCGCAAGGCTCACGTCAATTTAGGGGGGAGTCGCGGTCCTCACAAGGCGAGAAGCGCGCCAGGCGGGGTTAGGCGCTGGTTGAAATCTCCGCGGCGCCAGAATGATCCCGGAATGAAAGTCTCGAGCGCCGCTCGGCTCTTGCGCCGCCGCGGCGCTTCGCCGCGAGCCGCGTCATCGCTGCGTTAAGGCCGCCGGTCTATCCAGGCCGGGCGCGCTCGATTGTCCGGGCGCGTGCGCCGATCGCGCGCGGGGCGGCAAGAGCCGACGCCGGCCAGAGGGGCGAGACCATGACCGAGGTTCAGGCGCCCGCCAGCTACGCCGCCGCCGCGGGCGCGGCGACGCTGGGCGAAGAACGCGCCGCGCATCAGCCGCGCGGCGGGCTCGCCGCGCTGTCGATCGGCGCGCTCGGCGTCGTCTATGGCGACATCGGCACCTCGCCGCTCTACGCCGTCGACCAGATCTTTTCCGGTCCCGCCCAGGTCGCGCCGACGGCGAGCAACGTGCTCGGCGCGATCTCGTTGGCGATCTGGTCGATCACGCTGATCGTCGCCGTCAAGTACGCGCTGCTGGTCATCAGCGCGCAGAACGAAGGCGAAGGCGGCGTCTTCGCGCTCTACAGCCTCCTTCATCCGTTCAAGCATAAGCAGCGCAGCGCGTTCGTGCTGCTATGGGGGCTGATGCTGGGAGCCGGACTGCTGTTCGGCGACGGCATGATCACGCCGGCGATCAGCGTGCTGTCGGCGGTCGAGGGGCTCAAGGTCGCCACGCCCGCTTTCGCCCCCTACGTCATACCGATCACCGTCGGGCTGCTGACCGGGCTGTTCGCCATCCAGTTCAAGGGCGCTTCGCGCATCGGAATCGTCTTCGGGCCGGTCCTCGTCGTCTGGTTCGTCGTCATCGCGATCCTCGGCCTGGCGCAGATCGTCCGCCAGCCGCAGATCCTGTGGGCGTTCGACCCGTGGCTCGGCTTGGCGTTCCTCGGCCGGGCGGGATTCCGCGAGGCGCTGCTGATCCTCGGCGCGCTGATGCTGGTGGTGACCGGAGGCGAAGCGATGTACGCCGACCTCGGTCATTTCGGCGCGCGGCCGATCCGGGTCTCGTGGTTCGCGATCGTCTTCCCCGCCCTCATCGCCAATTATCTCGGGCAGGGCGCCTATCTCCTCGGCGGCGACCCGGTGGTCAACGGCGCCCTGTTCTACAGCATGGCGCCGGCGGCGGCGATCTATCCGCTGACCCTGCTCGCCACCGTCGCCACCGTCATCGCCTCGCAGGCGCTGATCTCCGGCGCCTTCTCGCTGTTCTCGCAGGCGATCGGCATCGGCCTGATGCCGCGCATCGCCGTCCAACACACCGATCGGGCCCATTCCGGCCAGATCTACATCCCGTTCGTCAATTGGGCGCTGTATCTGGGCTGCGTCGCGCTGGTCGTCGCTTTCGGCTCGTCTTCGGCGCTTGCGGCGGCTTACGGCCTCGCGGTCGCCGGCGTCATGCTGGTCACCTCGCTGGCGATGTTCGCCGTCGCCCGCAACTGCTGGCGATGGAGCGCGGCGCGCGCGGCCCTGGTGTGGGGGCCGTTCACCGCAATCAACGCCGCTTTCCTCGTCGCCAGTTCGCTCAAGTTCCTCGAAGGCGGCTTCGTGCCGCTGACCGTCGGCGGCGCGATCTTTCTCGTCATGGCGACATGGCGCTGGGGCCGCAAGGCGACTTTCGCCGCCTATGCGGCGAAGTCGACGATGACGATCGCGCAAGTGATCGGCCTCCACCGCGGCGCGCCCTTTCTGCTCGAACGCAACGCGCTGTTGATGTCGCCCTACCCGCTGCGCCGCCCCGAAGATCGCGCGCCCGCGCTGGTGACGCTGTTGTGGGAGCACGGCGGCGCGCTGCCGCGCAACATGATCTTCGTCGAAGTCGCCCACCCCAAGGTCCCGTTCATCCGCGAAAACCGCTGCCAGGTCACCGTCTTCGACCGCGACGAACGACGCGGCGGCGTCATCGGCGTCGAGCTCAGCTTCGGCTTCATGGAGGAGCCGAATGTCGAGCGCTATCTCGTTGACATGGCGCGCCACAAGGAGATCGACCTGTCGGCGCAGAAGAGCCAGTGGATCGTCCACGTCGCCCACGAGAACCTGCTGCCCGACAGGCGGATGGGCCTGCTGCGACGCTTGCGCTTCCGCCTGTTCGTCTTCCTGCGGCTGGTGTCGCGCCCGTCCTACTACGGCTATGGCCTCGGCGACGAAGTGCGGCTTTCGGCCGAAATCATTCCGGTTCGGGTGAGATAGGCGCGCCAGCGCGAAGCGTCGCCGACGGCGAATGCGACGCCGACGGCGTCAGTCCCGGGCGCGCTTGCCGATGACCAGCAGGGTGAACAACCTGAGCGGCGCCAGCGCGCGCCGCTCGATCAGCGCGGCGTCCGGCTGGGCGGCGATCCAGTCGCCGACCGCGGCAAATGGGAATTTCGGATGCCAGCCGAGCCACCAGGCGGCCTTTTCCATCGCCGCCTCGATCGCGGCGCGCGGACCGCCCGCGGCGGCGAAATGGTTCATCACCACCATCCGTCCGCCCGGCCGGATCACGCGCCAGACCTCGTCCAGGACCAGGGCCGGATTGGGCACGACGCTCATCACATAGGGCGCCAGGGCGACGTCGAACTGGCCGTCGGCGAATTCCATCGCGCCGGCGTCCATGACGTGCAGGCCCTTGACCTGCCTCAGCCCTTTGCGCGCGACGCGCTCGCGGGCGACGTCCAGCATCGCGGCGCTGATGTCGACGCCGGTGACGCGCAGGTCGGCGGGCAGGAGTTCGAGTTCGAGGCCGGTGCCGACGCCGACGACCAGCATCGCGCCGTCCTTGCCCGCCGCCGCCGCGGCGGCGCGCGAAGCCGCCAGCCGCCCGGGATGGAACGGCAGGTCGAAGATCAGGTCGTAGATCGGCGCCCAACGGCTATAGGCGGCCTCAGTGCGCGTCTGGGCTTTCGCCGAGGCCGCGCTCGATTGAGGCATGGACCCGCTCTCCCCTCTTGGCCCAAACTTTCCGCGGCTTCCGCCGCGATCCGGCCGAGGGCGACCCTACGGCACTCGATTGTCACACGCCAGCCGAGGCCGCCATTCGCCCGCCAGCGGCGAGAATCCGGGGCTCGGCTCGCCGTCCGTCCAGCGGCTGTCGGCAGAGTCCGGTCGTTTGGGCCGCACATTCGGGTCGCGCGCGGCCCCTGCGCGTAACGATCGCCAATTTCATCGGCGCCGCGGCCGTCGCGGGCCCAGCCGGCGATGGCACGTGGATTGCATGCGCCATTACCGACGAAGATCGGGAGCCGGCGCCGCGAGCCGAACTCCGCTGACGGCAGTCGTTCCAATATACAGTCAAGTCATTGATTGTATTGTGTTCATTGCACCGCGTCAAAAACAATAAGACACAGGAGAACGGTCCAAATGAATAGACGCCTATGCATGCTCACGACAGCGATCGCGATCGCCGTGTCGACTCACGCCTTCGCCGAAAACGCAGAGAGTTCGACCTGCGGGCCGCTCGACGAGGCCATGACCCTCGTCCTCGACGGCTATCGCGGCGAGCCTTTCCAGGAGCTCACCGAGGCGCAGGTCTATGTCGCCCGCGCCGTGCTGCTCAATCCCGGCGACGGGCAGGACGCCCGAGCGCTCGCCGCCACGCGCGTCATCGTCTCCAAGACCGATCTCGGCGAGGCGACCATCTTCGTCGACGGCGAGCAGGCCTGCAGTTTCGGCATCCTGCCGCCGGGCACCGTAGGCTTGATCGACGCGCTCAAGGACAAGCCGATGGTCGAGGTGGGGACGCGAAGCTGATCAACCAAGAGCCGCCGCCGGGCGTTGAAGGCTGTGGATCGACCGGCCGTCGACGCCTCACCCGAAAGCAGCGAACGTCCGCCTCGGGCCGGTTCCGGCCGTGCGAAACGGGAGACCGAAGGTCAGACTTTCGCCGCTAAGGGAGAAAGGGCGCGCTAAGCGCTGCGCTTGCTGTTTGTCGCCGCCTTTTTCGCCGCCGCTTTCTTGGTCGGCGCCTTCTTGGCCGCGGCCTTCTTCGCCGGCGCCGTCCGGGCGGCGGCCTTCGGCGGCGCAGCGGGCTTCCTGGACTTGGCGGCCGACTTCTTCTTTGCCGGCGCCCTGGACGCCTTCGCTGGTCGTCCCTCGCGTTCGGCGATGAGTTCGAGCGCCTCGGCGAGCGTGATCGAATCCGGCGGCGTCGATTTGGGGATGGTGGCGTTGACCTTGCCCCAATTGACGTAGGCGCCGAAGCGGCCGGCGCGCAATGTGATCGGCCCGCCGTCGGGATGCTCGCCGATCGCGCGGCCGCCGGGGCCGCCGGAAGCCTTGGCGGCGAGCGTCGCCAGCGCCTCTTCCAACGTCACCGCTTCCGGGTTGGTTCCGCGCGGCAGGGTCGCGTTGATCTTGCCGTGATTGACATAGACGCCGAAGCGGCCGCGGCGCACCGAGACCGCGCCTCCGAGCGTCGGATGGTCGCCGAGCGCGCGGCCGGAATCGCCGCCGAAGCGACTGCCGGCGCCGCTCTCCTTGGCGGCGATCAGGTCGATGGCGCGGTTGGCGCCGATCGTCAGCACGTCGTCGTCGCGGCCGAGATTGGCGTAGGTCTTGGCGTGCTGGACATAGGCGCCGTAGCGGCCGACGCCGGCAAGGATCGGCTCGCCGTCGGTCGGATGGCGCGCGATCTCGCGCGGCAGCGACAACAACCCGACCGCCTTTTCCAGCGTCACATCGTCGGGTGCGAGCCCGCGCGGCAGCGAGCAGCGCTTCGGCTTTTCGCCTTCGCCAAGCTGCACGTAGTCGCCGAAGCGGCCCGAACGCAGCGTGACCTCTTGGCCGCTCGCCGGATCGAGCCCAAGCGCGCGCACGCCCGGCCGCTCGCCCTCGCCGCCGTCCTGGCCGGTCGGCGACAGCACGCGGGTGAAGCGGCATTCGGGGTAGTTCGAGCAGCCGATGAAGGCGCCGAACTTGCCGAGCTTCAGCGACAATTGCCCCTTGCCGCACAGCGGGCACTGACGCGGGTCGCCGCCGTCGGCGCGGACGGGGAAGATGTGGGCGCCGAGCAGCGCATTGAGGCTGTCGAGCACCTGGGTGGTGCGCAGATCCTTGGTGCCGCCGAGCGCCTGGGAGAAGTCGACCCAAAAGTCGCGCAGCACCGCCCGCCAGTCGATTTCGCTGTTGGAGATCTTGTCGAGCTTCTCTTCGAGCTCGGCGGTGAAGTCGTAGCCGACGTATTTGGCGAAGAAGGCTTCGAGGAAGGAGGTGACGAGGCGGCCCTTGTCTTCGGGGATCAGCCGCTTCTTCTCGATCCGCACGTAGTCGCGGTCGCGCAGCACGGCCAGGGTCGAGGCGTAGGTCGACGGCCGGCCGATGCCGAGCTCCTCCATCCGCTTGACCAGCGTCGCCTCGGTGTAGCGCGGCGGCGGCTCGGTGAAGTGCTGGCTCGCCTCGATCCGCTCCTTGGTCAGCGCCTCGCCCGCGGCCATCGCCGGCAGCCGCGCCGCGTCTTCGTCATCCTCGTCGTCGCGCCCTTCCTGATAGAGCGCGAGGAAGCCGGGGAAGCGCACGACCTGGCCGCTGGCGCGGAATTCGAGCCGGCGCTTGCCCGCCTCGGCGAGAATGTCGACGGTGGTGCGCTCGAGTTCGGCGCTCTCCATCTGGCAGGCCAGCGTGCGGTTCCAGATCAGCTCGTAGAGCTTGGCCTGGTCGGGCTCGAGGCGGCGGGCGACGTCGCGCGGCCGGATCCGCTGGTCGGTCGGGCGGATCGCCTCGTGCGCTTCCTGCGCGTTCTTGGCCTTGACCGTGTAGCGGCGCGGCGCGGCGGGGACGTAGGCGTCGCCGAAATCCTTGGCGATGACGGCGCGCGCGGCGACGACCGCCTCCGGCGCGAGGTCGACGCCGTCGGTGCGCATATAGGTGATGAGGCCGGCGGCGCCTTCGCCGACGTCGACGCCTTCATAGAGGCGTTGGGCGATCTGCATCGTGCGCGCCGGCGCGAAGCCGAACTTGCGGCTTGCCTCCTGCTGCAGCGTCGAGGTGGTGAAGGGCGGGTAGGGGTGGCGCTTCTGCGGTTTCGACTCGACGGTCGCGACGGCGAATTTCGCATTGTCGAGCGCCGCCTTGAACGCGTCCGCCTCGGCGCCCGAACCGACGTCGAGGCGGTTGATCTTCTTGCCGTCGGCGCCGACGAGGCGCGCCGTGAACGGCGCGTCGGCGAGGGTCTTGAGGTGGGCGAGGATCGTCCAATATTCGCGCGCGACGAATTTCTCGATCTCCAGCTCGCGGTCGCAGACGATTCTCAGCGCGACCGACTGCACCCGGCCGGCCGAGCGCGCGCCCGGCAGCTTGCGCCACAGCACCGGCGAGAGGTTGAAGCCGACGAGATAGTCGAGCGCGCGCCGGGCGCGATAGGCGTCGACCAGCGCCTCGTCGATCTCGCGCGGGTTGCGCATCGCCGCAGCGACCGCGTCCTTGGTGACCGCGTTGAACACGACGCGATCGACCCGCTTGTCCTTGAGGACCTTCTTGGCCTTGAGGATCTCGTAGACATGCCAGGAGATCGCCTCGCCTTCGCGGTCGGGGTCGGTGGCCAGAATGACGCGGTCGGCGCCCTTCACCGCATTGGCGATCTCGTTGAGCCGCTTGGCCGCCTTGGCGTCCACCTCCCAGCGCATGGCGAAGTCGTGCTCGGTGTCGACCGAGCCGTCCTTGGCCGCGAGGTCGCGCACATGGCCGAACGAAGCGTAGACGTCGTAGTCCTTGCCGAGATACTTGCCGATCGTCTTGACCTTGGTCGGCGACTCGACGATGACAACCTTCATGCCTTGCAGTCCTTGAACGCCTTCGTCGCGCGAAGGCTATCGGGCGGGAATGGCGCCGCTCCGGCCAGGCCGGTCAGGGCGCGGAAAATGGTTGAGGCGGCGCCGCGTGTCAAATAGGCGCCGCAAGGACGACCGGTCCGGTGACGCTCGCCCGGTCCGTTTCGCGCCGCCCGAGCGGCCTTGCCCGGTCGCGGCGCGGCGCATATAGGGTTGGCTTCCCATGACGTCAACGCCGCCGCCCGCCGCCTTCGACCGCCGCCACCTGCTCGGCGTGGAGGGTCTGACCCGCGACGAGATCGTCTCCCTGCTCGATCTCGCCGAGGAGGCGGTCGGCATTTCGCGCCAGGTCGAGAAGAAGCGCGCCACCTTGCGCGGGCGCACGCAGATCAACCTGTTCTACGAGCCTTCGACCCGCACCCAGTCGTCGTTCGAGATCGCGGGAAAACGACTCGGCGCCGACGTGATGAACATGGCGGTCGGCGCCTCCAGCGTGAAGAAGGGCGAAACGCTGATCGACACGGCGATCACCCTCAACGCGATGCGACCCGACATCATCGTCGTGCGTCACAGCCAGGCGGGCGCGGTGCATCTGCTGGCGCGCAAGGTCGACTGTTCGGTGATCAACGCCGGCGACGGCGCCCACGAACACCCGACCCAGGCGCTGCTCGACGCGCTGACGATCCGCCGCAACCTCGGCCGCGTCGAGGGGCTGACGGTGGCGATCTGCGGCGACATCCTGCATTCGCGCGTCGCCCGTTCCAACATCATCGCGCTCGGCACGCTCGGCGCGCATGTGCGCGTCGTCGGGCCGTCGACCCTGCTGCCAGAGGGAATCGAGAACATGGGCGTCGAAGTCTTTCGCGACATGAAGTCGGGACTGAAGGACGCCGACATCGTGATGATGCTGAGATTGCAGCGCGAGCGCATGAGCGGCGCCTTCATCCCCTCGACCAAGGAATATTTCCGCTACTATGGGCTCGACGCGGAGAAGCTCGCTTACGCCAAGCCGGGCGCGTTCGTCATGCATCCGGGGCCGATGAACCGCGGCGTCGAGATCGACTCGCTCGTCGCCGACGGCGCGCAATCGCTGATCCGCGAGCAGGTCGAAATGGGCGTCGCGGTGCGGATGGCGGTGCTGGAAGCGCTGGCGCGGCATCTGCCCAACGGGTGAGCCGGCCCGTCAGGCTTCGGGGTCGAAGGTCGACTGGCGGGATCTCCAGCTCCTTGCTCGCCTCATTGCGCGCGCGTCCGAGCGAAGGGGCCGCCTCAGCTCCTTTCGATCGGCTTGCTGCGGGATCGCGCGACCGTCTCGCGCTGGGCGCGGCGGCAGGAGAGCGGCGGCAGGCCGCGCAAGACGAGCTCGGCGTCGGCGACCGTCTGGCGGCCGATCTCGAACAGCGAATCGGGCAGGGCGCCGGCGCGGTGGGGCGACAGCAGCAGGCCCGCGACCTTGCGCGCCGGATCGTCGGCGGGCGCCGGTTCGGCGGGGAAGACGTCCGTCGCGGCGCGGAAGCGGCCGCTCTCGACCGCGCTGAGAAACGCCGGGTAGTCGACCACGCCGGCGCGGCTCATCAGCAGCAGCGCGGCGCCGGGCTGGATCAGCGCGAATTCGCGCTCGCCGAGGAAGCGCTGATTCTCGCCGGTGACGGCGGCGAAGACCGCGATGACGCGGCTGGTCGACAGCACTTCGTCGAGCGAGGCGGCGGCGACGCCGAAGCCCGCCATGAAGTGGGCGGACACCCACGGATCGTATGCCTTGATCGGGCAGCCGAACGGCGCGACGAGCGGCGTGAAGGCGCGCGCCAGGTCGCCGAAGCCGATCAGGCCGACCGGCTGGCCGTAGAGCGAGAAGCAGCCGTCGGCGCCGTCAAGCAGCCACTTCTCCTTGCCCGCCCGCATCGCCCGGTCGGCGGCGGTCACGCCGCGGCAGAGATCGATCGCCATGCCGAGCGCCATCTCGGCGACCGGCCGCGCAAAGGCCGAGCTCGGCGCAAGCACGTGGATTCCCCGCTCGAAGCAGGTCTCGTAGTCGACGTTCTGCAGGAAGTTGGTTTCGACGTTGACGATCGCGCGCAGCTTCGGCGCCCGGTCGAGGCGCGCCTTCGGCATGTCGCTCTGGCCGATCAACAACGCCATTTCAGGCAGGAGCGCGTCGAAGCGCGCCTCCGGCATTTTGCCCTCGCCGCGGTGAATCTCGAGTTCGCCGAGCGCCTCGAGCCGCTTCCAGACGGCGGGCTCGAAAATCTCGGCCGTCAGACGCGGGCTCGGGTCGACGACGATGATGGGCCTGGCCATGTCTTTCCCTCCGCTGCGCTCCGCTTTGTCTCGGCCAGCGGCGCATCAACCGGTAAATTGGTCGAAAGTCTTGCGCAAGCGGGCGACGGGCTAACCCGCCCTGATCATCTCCGCCGCCTTTTCGGCGATCATGATCGTCGGCGCGTTGGTGTTGCCGGCGACGACTTCGGGCATGATCGAAGCGTCGACGACGCGCAAGCGCTCGAGGCCGTGCACGCGCAGGCGCGCATCGACCACCGCTTTCTTCGGGTCGGGGCCCATCGCGCAGGTTCCGACCGGATGGTAGACGGTGTCGACGCGGCGACGCAGGAAAGCGCGGATTTCGTCGTCGCTGTTCGCCTCGTCGCCGCCGAACAATTCGCGCGTCCAATGCGCCTTGAGCGACGGCGCATGCATCAGCCGCTGCGTCAGTTTGAAGCCGGCGACGAGCGTCTCGACGTCCTCCGGTTCGGCGAGGAAGGCGGGGTCGATCAGCGGATCGGCGAGCGGGTCGGGGTTGGCGAGCTTCAGCGATCCGCGGCTCTTCGGCTTCAGCGCGCAGACGTGGCAGGTCATGCCGCGGCCCCAGCGCAACTTGCGCGCGTGGCCTTCGACCACCGCAATGACGAAATGGAGCTGGACGTCGGGCTCGGCGAGTTCGGGCCGCGTCTTGAGGAAGCCGCCCGCCTCGGCGAAATTGGTCGTCGCCAGGCCGCGCCGCTCGCGGCGATAGCGCGCGATCGCCGATACGAGCGGCGCGAGCGCGCCGAACGACAGGCCGACCAAGTCGCGCGAGCGCGAGGCGTAGCCGAGCACGACGTCGGGGTGGTCGTGCAGATTGGCGCCGACGCCCGGCAAGTCGATCAGCGGCGCGATTCCCGCCGCGGCCAGCGCCGCCGCCTCGCCGACGCCCGACAGCATCAGCAGTTGCGGCGAACCGAAGGCGCCGAGCGAGACGATGGTCTCGCGCCGCGCCCGCAACGTCCGCTTGACGCCGCGCTGGAGGATTTCGGCGCCGACTGCGCGCTTGCCGTCGAACAGCAGCCGCAGCGCGCGGGCGTGCGTCTCGACGCTGAGATTGGGCCGCTTGCCCAGATGCGGCCGCAGATAGGCGCGCGCGGCGCTGCAACGCTCGCCGTTGATCTGGGTGACCTGATAGAGGCCGAGCCCTTCCCGACGCGCGCCGTTGAAATCGTCGTTGAGCGGGAACTGCGCCTCGCGCGCCGCGTCGAGGAAGCGTTGCTGGAACGGATTGTCCGAGCGCAGATCGGCGACGTTCAGCGGCCCGCCTTGGCCGTGATAAGCGTCGTGAATGGTCTCGTTGTTCTCCGCCTTGCGGAAGTAGGGCAGGGTCTCGGCATAGGACCAGCCGGGATTGCCGAGCGCCGCCCAGCGGTCGTAATCGGCGGGGTGGCCGCGGGTGTAGATCATGGCGTTGATCGCCGACGAGCCGCCGAGCGCCCGCCCGCGCGGCTGGTAGCCGCGCCGGTCGCCGAGGCCGGGCTGCGGGACCGTTTCGTAGGCCCAATTGTTGAGCTTGGTCAGCGCCGTCAGCACGCTGGCGATCGGCGTGTCGACCGCCCAGCCGTCGCCCGAACCGCCGGCCTCGATCAGGGCGACGGTCGCTTGCCGGTCCTCGCTCAGCCGGCTCGCCAGCACGCTGCCGGCCGAGCCGCCGCCGAGAACGAGATAATCGACCTCGTCCATCGCCCCCTCCCTGGAGGCGATAGTTTACGTCGGAACGATTGCCGGGGCTAGCCGGCGGAGGCGAAGATTAGCGGCGGGCGCGGCACTTCTTGAAGCCGTCGAGGCCGCCGATGAGAACGCTGGCCAGCAGCGTGTATTGGGCGATGGCGAAGGGCAGGGTCGGCGCTTCCTGGGCGCTGAGGATCCAGTAGGCGACCGCAGCGGCGACGGCGGCGGCGGCGACGACCGTGAAACCTGAATTCGAAGAACGATCGCGGCCCATGGCAACCCCCTCGAGACCCTGTCGCGGACGGCGACGCGCCGTCCTGCCGCTTGCTTACGGGACGGAAGAAGGGCCCCCGCGCCCAACCCGGCGCGGCAATTAGCAAGTCCGGGTTAGGGTCCGCTGGCGAAGAACGCTCAAATTGCGTTGAATGGGTCGATCCGCCTTTCGGACCGGGCGTTCAGGCGGCGCGCGCCGCTTTGTTCAATGCGGCGAATTCGGCGTCGGACAGACTCAAGGTCGCCGCGGCGACGTTCTCCTCCAGGTGGGCGACCTTGGAAGTGCCGGGGATCGGCAGCATGACTGGGCTGCGCTTGAGCAGCCAGGCGAGCGCGACCTGTCCCGGCCTCGCGCCGTGGGCGCGCGCGGTCGCCGACAGCGCCGAGCTCGGTCCGGCGAGTTCGCCCGCGGCGAGCGGGAACCACGGGATGAAGCCGATGCCCTTCTTTTCGCAATGGTCGAGCACGGCCTCGCTGTCGCGATCGGCGAGATTGTAGCGGTTCTGCACCGTCGCCACCGGAAACGTCTTCGACGCCGCCTCGATCTCTTCGACCGAGACTTCGCTCAGGCCGACGAAGCGGACGACCTTGTCGGCGATCAGCGAGCGGATCGCATCGAACTGCTCGCCGCGCGGAACCTTGGGGTCGATACGGTGCAATTGCCACAGATCGATCGTCTCGACGCCGAGATTGCGACGACTCTTCAACGCCTGCTGGATGAGATATTCGGGCCGGCCGAGCGGCGTCCAAAGATTGGGGCCGGTGCGGGTCAGGCCGCCCTTGGTCGCGATCACCATGCCGGGATAGGGATGCAGCGCCTCGCGAATGAGGAGTTCGGAGACATCGGGACCGTAGGAATCGGCGGTGTCGACGAAATCGACGCCGAGTTCGGGCAGACGCTTCAGCACCCGCAACGCTTCGGCGCGGTCGGCCGGTTCGCCCCAAATTCCGCGGCCGGTGATCCGCATGGCGCCGTAGCCGAGGCGTTGCACCTTCAGCGCGCCGCCGATCGAAAATGTGCTGGATTGCTTCGCGTCGCTCATCGCTTCCATGCCCTCGTCCGGGATGCCGTCCCGGCCGATATGGGCGGCCGGCGGCGCGCGATCAAGGCCAGCGCGCCAACGGCGGCATCGACGAAAGGATCGCGGAAACGTTACCGCCGGTCTTCAACCCGAAAATCGTGCCGCGGTCGTAGAGCAGGTTGAATTCGACGTAGCGGCCGCGGCGAACGAGCTGCTCCTCGCGCTCGGCCTCGCTCCACGGCGCGGCGAAGTTGCGGCGCACGATCTCGCCGTAGAGCGAAAGGAAGGTCTCGCCGACGTCGCGGCTGAAGGCGAGGCCGGCGGCGAACGCCGCTTCGTCGGCGGCGTCGAGATCGTCGTAGAAGATCCCGCCGATCCCGCGCGGCTCGCCGCGATGGGGGAGGAAGAAATATTCGTCGCACCACGCCTTGAATCGCTCGTGCGAGGCGACGCTTGGGTGGCGCGCGCAGGCGGCGCTCAAACCTTGGTGAAACGTCAGCGCGTCGGGATCGTCGGCGCGGCGGCGCGCTTCGAGCATCGGCGTGAGATCCGCGCCGCCGCCGAACCACGCCTTGCTGGTGACGACGAAGCGCGTGTTCATGTGCGCGGTCGGGACGTTGGGGCTCCACGGATGGGCGATGACCGACAGGCCTGCCGCCCAGAAGCGCCCGTCTGCGCCGGCGCCGGAAATCTGCTTGGCGAATTCCGGCGCCAAGGTCCCGAACACGGTCGAGACGTGGACGCCCATCTTCTCGAACAATCGGCCGCGCAACATCGCCGTGCGCCCGCCGCCGCCCGGCGCGCCGGAGCGATCGACGCGGCGCCACGGCTCGACGACGAAGCAGCCCGCCGCCGTGTCCGGCGCGTGCGTCGGGCATTCATCCTCGAGCGCCTCGATCGCCGCGATCAGGCGAAGCTGCAAAGCCTCGAACCAGGCCTGGGCGACGCGTTGGCGATGTTCGAGCGTGTCCATGGCGCGCTGGGCCTCCCTCGCTCAGCCGGTGGCGCGCACGCGCGCGACGAGGCGCTCGACATGGGCGATCGGCGTCTCGGGCAGAATGCCGTGGCCGAGATTGAAGACATGGGCGCGGCCGGCGAAGCCCTGCAGGACGCGGTCGATCCCTTCGTCGAGCGCGCGACCGCCGGCCAGCAACGCCAGCGGATCGAGATTGCCTTGCAGCGCCAGGCGCGCCGGCAGCGCGGCGGCGGCGGCGCGCGGCTCGACCGCCGCGTCGAGGCCGATCGCCGCGAGACCGTCGACGCGTGCGAACTTGCCGAGCTGGGTCGCCGCGCCGCGCGGAAAGGCGATGATCGGCGCGTCGGGCAGGGCGGCGCCGAGCTTGGCGACGATGCGCGCGATCGGTTCGACGCACCAGCGCTCGAACTCGCCCGGCGGCAGCACGCCCGCCCAGGAATCGAAGATCTGGACCGCCTCGGCGCCGGCGCGCAATTGCCGCTCGAGATAGGCGGCCGAAAGCGCGACCAGCTTGTCGATCAGCGCCGCGAACAGGTCGGGATGTTGGTAGGCGAACAAACGCGCCGGCGCCTGGTCGGGCGTGCCGCGGCCGGCGATCATGTAGCTCGCCACCGTCCATGGCGCGCCGCAAAAGCCGATCAACGCCACGTCGTCGGGCAGGACGGATTTCACGCGCGCGACGGTCTCGAACACCGGGGCGAGCCGCGACCAGTCAGCCTCGTCGCGCAAAGCGGCGAGATCGGCGGCGGTCTCGATCGGCTCCAGCCGCGGCCCTTCGCCTTGCTCGAACGAAACGCGCTGGCCGAGCGCATCGGGGGCGACGAGAATGTCGGAGAACAGGATCGCGGCGTCGAAGCCGAAGCGGCGGATCGGCTGCAGCGTCGCTTCGGTCGCGAGATCGGGCGTGTAGCAGAAGTCGAGAAACGACTTCGCCTGGGAACGAATGGCGCGGTATTCGGGCAGGTAGCGGCCGGCCTGGCGCATCAGCCACAGCGGCGGAACCGCCTGGCGGACGCCGGAAAGGGCGGCGAGGAAGGGTTTTGGCGAAGCGGCTTTGGGCGAGACAGCGGCCGTCATGAGGCTTTCCGAGAGAAGAATTGACGCGTTCGCACGGCCCCTCATCCGGCCCTTCGGGCCACCTTTTCCCGCAAGCGGGAGAAGGGGATCGCCGGCGCCGCATAGCCCCTCGCCCGCTTGCGGGAGAGGGGTTGGGGTGAGGGCTCTCGCCAAAACGAAAAGAGCGGCTCGAGGCCGCTCTATCGTGAAAACTCGCGCTGGCGCAAGGCCGCCTATTCGGCCGCCTTCTTCATCTCCGGATAGGCGCACTGGGCGGCCTCGGCGCCGGGGCGGCGCAGCGGCACCACCTTGGCCTCTTCGAACGGCAGCTCGAGCGTCTTCCACACGTCGACCAGCGCCTCGACCAGCAGGGCGACCTGCGCCTCGGTGTGGCGCGGCGTCGGGGTGATGCGCAGGCGCTCGGCCCCCTTGGCGACGGTCGGGTAGTTGATCGGCTGGATGTAGATGTCGTGACGGCGCAGCAGCAGTTCGCTGGCGGCGCGGCACTTGGCGGCGTCGCGCACCATCACCGGCACGATGTGGGACGGGTTGTCGAGCACCGGCAGGCCGGCGGCGCGCAGAGCGTGCTTGACCATTCGCGCCATCGCCTGATGGCGCTCGCGCTCGGCGTTCGACGCCTTGAGGATTCGCACCGCCGCGGCGGCGCCGGCGGCGACGGCCGGGGGCAGGGTCGAGGTGAAGATGAACTGCGGCGCGTAGGAGCGCACTGCGTCGACGAGCGCGGCCGAGGCGGCGATATAGCCGCCGAGCCCGCCGAAGCCCTTGGCGAGCGTTCCTTCGATCACGTCGAGCTCGCCCATCACGCCTTCGCGCTCGGCGACGCCGCCGCCGCGCGGGCCGTACATGCCGACCGCGTGGACCTCGTCGATATAGGTCATCGCGCCGTATGTCTTCGCCAGGGCGGCGACCTCGGCGATCGGCGCGATGTCGCCGTCCATCGAATAGAGGCTCTCGAACACGATCAGCTTGGCGCGCTCGGTCGGCTCGGCGGCGAGCAGGCCCTCGAGATGAGCGACGTCGTTGTGGCGCCAGACCTTCTTCTCGCAGCCCGAGCGCTTGACGCCCTCGATCATCGAATTGTGGTTGAGCGCGTCGGAGAGGATGAGGCAATCCGGCAGCAGGCTGGCGATGGTCGAGATGCCGGCGAGATTGGAGATCCAGCCGGAGGTGAAGACGAGCGCCGCCTCCTTGCCGTGCAGGTCGGCGAGTTCGCGCTCGAGCATGACGATCGGATGATGGGTGCCGGAGATGTTGCGGGTGCCGCCGGCGCCGGCGCCGTGGGCGCGCGCCGCCTTGACGCCCGCCTCGATGACGTCGGGGTGGACGCCCATGCCGAGATAGTCGTTCGAGCACCAGACGGTGACCGGTCGCGGCGCGTGCTCTTCGCCCGGCGGGCGCCATTGGGCGAGCGGGAAGTGGGCGGCGTCGCGTTCGAGGTCGGCGAAGACGCGATAGCGCTCTTCGCGTTTCAGCCGTTCGATCGCTTCCACAAAACGACGCTGATAATCCATCGTTCGTCGATCCCTCGTCGCGTCCGCCGGGTCGGGCGGCGCCGATCTTACCGCCATTTGCCCTAACCGGGCGCGCCCGGCGAGTAAAGGCGGCCAGCGGTTGAAAATCCGTCAGCGGCAGGCGCCCGCTTAACGCCAGCTTGGGGGCCCCGGCGGCCCTCTGACTTGCGTCAGCGCAAGGAATTCCGGGAAATCCGCCGCCGCCGGCGTTGGTCCCGGCGGGTCCAGCCGCCGCCCGGTCGGCCGCGGGGCGCGACGATTTGCCCTATTGGGCGCGGTCGACGGCGAGCACGCCCGGCGGCAGCCGCCCGAGCAGGTCGCGGCCGGCGTCGGCGCCGAGCCGGGCGGCGTCGGCCGGCGGTCCGGCGAGGCGCGCCTCGAAGCTCTCCGAGCCGTCCGCGCGCAGCACTTGGCCGCGCAGGACCAGCCGGCCGTCCTCGAGCCGGGCGTGGCCGGCGATCGGCGTTCGGCACGAGCCGTCGAGCACGGCGAGGTAGGCGCGCTCGGCCGCCAGCGCCGTCGCCGTCTCGGCGTCGCCGATCGCCGCCAGCGCTTCGCGCGTGCGCGCGTCGCCGCGGCGCGCGGAAAAGGCGATCGCCCCCTGGCCGACGGCGGGGAGGAACGCCTCGATGGCGAGCGCGGCGCGGGCGCGATGGACCAGGCCGAGCCGCTTGAGGCCGGCCATCGCCAACAGCGTCGCGTCGATCGCGCCGCTTTCGGCCTTGTTGAGCCGCGTCTCGACGTTGCCGCGCAAGAGCTCGACGCGAAGGTCGGGGCGCAACCGCAGCGCCTGCGCCCGCCGCCGCAGCGAGGCGGCGCCGAGCCTCGCGCCGTGAGGCAGGCCGGCGATCGAGTCGGCGAGCGCCGAGACCAGCGCGTCGCGCGGGTCCTCGCGCGGCAGGAAGCCGGCCAGCGCCACGCCGTCGGGCAGGGCGGTCGGCAGGTCTTTGGCCGAATGGACGGCGAAGTCGACGCGGCCGTCGAGCAGGGCGGAATCGATTTCCTTGGTGAACAGACCCTTGCCGCCGGCCTCGGCGAGCGGCCGGTCCTGGATGAGGTCGCCGCTGGTGCGAATGACGGCGATCGCGACGCGCGCCTCGTCCCAGCCGTGAGCGGCGGCGAGACGGCGGCGCGTCTCCAGCGCCTGGGCGAGGGCGAGCGGCGAGCCGCGCGTGCCGAGGGTGAAGAGGATTGCTGAGGCCATGGCGAAGCGCCCTTAAGCGAGATCGCCGCCGCTGGCTAGAGGCGGCGGCGACGACCGTCCCGTAAACCTTCCCCATCCTTCGCCGCCGATGTTATGACGGGCGGCGGACCGCGCCGCCGCCGAGTTCGGCCACGACGCGTTCGCATGACGGTCAGGGAGTGAAATCATGAAGTCCATCGCTCGCGCCGCCGCCGCGTGTCTCGCCGGCGCCATCGTCGTCGGCGCGCTCGCATCCAGCGCCGACGCCGAGACCCATCACGCTTATTGCGACCGCGTCGCGCGCGAATACGCCAACGGCCAGGCGACCGGCAATGCGGTCGGCGGCGCGGTCGGCGGGGCGCTGCTCGGCGCCGGGATCGGCGCGCTGGTCGGCGGCGGCCACTCGATCGGCGCCGGAGCGGCGATCGGCGCCGGCGCCGGCGCGGTCGGCGGCGTGGCCACCGGTTCCGCCGCGTGGCGTGAGAATTACAACAGCCGCTACTATTCCTGCATGCAGGGCTATTGAGCCGCCCCGTTCAGGTTCGGTTCAAAATTCGTCACGTACCAGTTTCCCGTTCCGGCCGCACACACCGAACGTCGTGCGGCGGATCCAACCGACGGAGCGTGAATCCGCCGAGCACGACGGTCGACCCGCGTATCTCGGTTCATCAGGCGCTCGCGTTCGGCGCGTTAATCCCAGTCAATTGGAGGCTTTCATGAGCAAGCTTTCGGCCAAGCTATTCGGAGTCGTCATTCTTTCCGCCGTCGTTTCATCGACGGTTTCGCCCGCGTTCGCTTTGGGCGGTTGCGGTCCGAACTTCCATCGCAACTGGGCGGGCCAGTGCGTCTGGGGCGGCCAAAACGAAGGCTGGTGCCTCAAACACACCGGCCATCCCGCCGTTCGCATGCCGAACGGGGAGATGATTTGCAATCGGTGAGGCGATCGCTTTTTGCGCCGCCCGGCGCGCGTTTGCGCGCCTTCGTCTGAACCTGCAGGCCGCGGCGGCTGACGCCGCCGCGGCGGCTGTCGCGCGATGGTCAATTCGCTCGCCGCCAGGCCGAGGCGCCGCCGCCGCATCGCTCGGCATGGCGCCGCGACGGCGCGTGCGAAACCGACTTCGTCCATCAACGGACTCGCCCGGAATTCATCGCGCAGCGCGGGCTCGATCTTGGCGAGCCGCCGCGCGTCGGCCGCCAGGCCCGCCGCCTTCTCGATATCTTCGGCTTCGCGCGAGGCGATCCATTGCCGATGGCCGTCGCCGTCAGGATGGCCGCGCCGCGACGTCCGGCCGGCGAGCGTGACGAACGGCGCGCCAAGACAGAGGCGCTCGAACAGAGTCGCGCCCGCATTGTGCGGGAAGCCGTCGAGGTTGACGTCGAAGCTGCGCAAAACGTCCCACGGCGGCGAGTCGTAGCCCGTCGCCGGCCGTTCGCCTGCGACCGCGAGCGAATTGAAGCGATCGGCGAGCCGCCGTCGCAGCGCCGGCGAGCGGAAGTTGAGAGTGTCGAGGATCGTTCGCAAGCCAGGCGTCGCCGCGACAATCGCGGCCAGGCGCGCCTCACGCGGCGATTGACGCGAACCGAGCGGGTCGGCCTGCCGAAGGCGGTCGGCTGAGCGGGATCGCGCCGCGATGTGTCGCTCATTCGGCCTCGCAGCCCATCGTCGGGCCGCGATTGAATCGCCGCTCGCGTTGACGTTGGCGCGGCGAATTCCGAAGGGCGAACCCGCTCGGCGCGGGCGCCGGCCAGGGCGCGCGCGCCGCTGCGTCGCCGCGGTCGCCGAAAGCCCGCGAGAGGGCGCCTTGGCGGCGCGCCGACTTCGCGCTTGCGCCTGTGAAAGCACGCGTTTGCCGAAATGCGGCGTAGCGCCGCACCCGCGCGCGCCCGTCAACGGGAAAGGGAGGCTTTACAGCTACAGTAATATTGTATTACTTATCCGCCGTCCGCCCGATCGAGGCGGGAAAGCGTCCGCCCGGCCGCGACAGGCGACCGAGGCTGAACGCTTGAGGTGGGAGGGTTGTATGCATCTCATGAAATGGCTGAGCGGCGCCGCGGTTGGCACGGCGCTGATGCTGGCGGGCTCGCCGTCCTATGCAGTCACGATCGGCTTCTCGCAGGTGGGCGACGAAGGCGACTGGCGTCCTGCGTTCTCGAAGGACATGCAGGATGAGGCGAAGAAGGAAGGAATCGACCTCAAGTTCGCCGACGCCCAGGGCAAGGAAGAAGAGCAGCTGAAAGCGGTGCGCGCTTTCATCGCGCAGAAGGTCGACGCGATCATCATCGCGCCGGTCGTCGTCACGGGTTGGGATCAGGTGCTCGAAGAAGCCAAGAAGGCCGGCATCCCGGTTTTCCTCGCTGACCGCGACGTCGATGTCAAAGACAAGTCTCTCTTTGTGACCCGCATCTCGGCCGACTTCAACCTCGAAGGTCGTCTCGCGGGCGCCTGGACCGCCCAGGCCAGCAAGGGCCAGTGCAACGTCGTCGAAGAGCAAGGCACCGTCGGCGCCGCTCCGGCGATCGAGCGCAAGAAGGGCTTCGAAGCCGTGACGGCCAACTTCCCGGACATCAAGATCGTCAAGACTCAGTCCGGCGACTTCACGACTGACGGCGGCAAGAAGGTCATGGAAGCCTTCATCAAGTCGACCGACAACCTGAAGGGCATCTGCGCGTCGTTCGCCCACAACGACAACATGCAGCTCGGCGCCATTCAGGCGATGAAGGAAGCCGGCCTGAAGCCCGGCAAGGACGTGCTGATGGTCTCGGTCGACTACGTACCGGCGATGAAGGAAGCGCTGGCTGCTGGCGACGCGAACGCCTCGGTCGAGCTCCGCTCGGCGATTGGCAAGTACATCTACCCCGTCGTCCTCCAGTACCTGAAGGACAAGAAAGAACTGCCGAAGTGGGTCAAGATCCCGTCTGACCTGCACACGGCTGCGACGCCCGGCTACTGATACAAGCTGGCGCTAACATTAGAAACGCGGCGTCTCGCCGGACTTCGGTCCGGCGAGGCGCTGCCCAGAGCGCCGGACGCGAAGCTGCGTCGCGACCGACGCGCGCGGTTTTGCGACTTGGCGATAGGGGGATGCGCACGTGGCGGAGGCTGTGACGGCGCGAATTGAGATGGTCGGGGTGACTAAGACTTTCCCCGGCGTGCGCGCACTGGAAAATGTCGACTTGCGGCTCTTGGGGGGCGAGGTTCACGCTCTGATGGGCGAGAACGGCGCCGGAAAGTCGACCCTGATCAAGGTTTTGACTGGCGCGTTGCGCCGCGACCACGGCGAGATCCACCTCGACGGCCAGTTGGTGGAGATTGGCACGCCTGGGCAAGCGCGGGCGCTCGGCATCGGCACCGTCTATCAGGAAGTCAATCTCGTCCCGACCATGTCGGTAACGAAGAACCTGACACTCGGGCGACAGCCGACGAAGTTCGGCGTGATTTCGTGGCGCTCGGCGCGCGAGGTCGCCAGGAAGCGCCTGAAGCGTCTCAACATCGACATCGACATCGAGCGGCCGCTCGGCGCCTACTCGGTCGCCATACAGCAGCTCATCGCCATCGCCCGCGCGCTCGAGGAAGACACGCGCGTGCTGGTGCTCGACGAGCCGACCGCCAGCCTCGACGCCAACGAGACGGCGTTGCTGTTCCAGATCGTACGCGATCTGAAGTCGCGCGGCATCGCGATCGTCTTCATCACCCATTTCATCGATCAGGTTTACCAGATCGCCGATCGCATTTCGGTGTTGCGCAACGGCCGCCTGGTCGGCAGCGCGCCGATCGGCGACATGCCGCCCTTGAAGCTGATTTCGCTGATGATCGGCCGCGAGCTGCAGCAGACCGAGCTGCGCCTCGCCGGGGAGGGGCCGCCGGCGGATGCGCCGCTGATGTTGCGGGCCGAGGGCGTCGGCCGGAAGCTGATGATGGAGCCGTTCGACCTGAAGCTGCGCAGCGGCGAGGTTGTCGGCTTGTCGGGTCTGCTGGGGTCGGGACGCACCGAGACCGCCAAGTTGATCTTCGGCGCAATAAGGCCAGACGCGGGCAAGCTCGAGATCGGTGGCGCGCCGATGTCCGGGCACTCGCCGAGCCGTTCCATCCGCGCCGGAATCGGCTTCTGTCCCGAGGACCGCAAGGCCGAGGGCTCGTTCGGCGAACTCAGCGTGCGCGAAAACATC
>Ga0182030_10004420_pt1 | contig 29952 bp, 29 predicted proteins | sample 812S3MmetaG_FD_121299 | JGI IMG/M metagenome (GOLD analysis project Ga0182030, IMG submission 121299) | Permafrost microbial communities from Stordalen Mire, Sweden - 812S3M metaG (Illumina Assembly) | ecosystem: Environmental > Terrestrial > Soil > Wetlands > Permafrost | place: Sweden...
ATCCGCATCGTCATTCTCCCCAGCACCCTCGCCCTGCTCGATCGGCACAGCTGGTACCTGCCCCGCTGGCTCAACTGGCTACCCCACCTCGACATCGAAGCGCCCGACACCCTCCCCGCCACTGACATCGCCACTATCGCCCCATGACACAGTTCCAAGCATTCTTCAACCCCGCCACCGGAGAGCGAATCCAGTTCACCGACACAGGCGACACCACCAACGGCGACCTAGTTCGTTTCAGCTGGACCAGCGCCCCCGGCGGCGCGATCACCGAGCACCTTCATCCTCACCAAGAGGAGCGCTTCGCCATCCTCGCCGGCGAAGCCCACTTCACCCTCAATGGGCAACCCCACATCGCCAAAGCCGGCGACACCGTCATCGTCCCCCCCGGGACACCCCACTCCGAAGGAAACCTGGGACCCGCTGAGATCAAAGGCATCGTCGAACTTCGCCCAGCGCTCCACAGCAAAGAATTTCACGAAGCGCTCGCCGGCCTGGTCGCCGACGGCAAAACGACCCTCAGAGGCGCCCCGAAAAACCCGCTCCAACTAGGCGCCACCTTCTGGCACTTCCGCCACGAGAGCCGCATCACGTCGCCACCCATCTGGCTACAGAACATCATCCTTCCACCCCTGTGGGCTATCGCCAAGCTCGTCCGCATAGGCCCGTACCACCAACGCTGGGACAGCCGCACGTGACCGCCGAATCGCCACAGCCTTGACGCACGCCACCCCCAAGTCAACAACGATGCCAACACTCTGGCTCGGCTTGAACCCGACACATGGAGCACGACCATGGCAGCACCCGTCGAATCCGACCCGATAAGCGCATGCCAGGACGGAACCGTCCAGGGCGGCCCGCGCTGGTGGCTGCGCCTCGAAGCGGCCACTCTCGTGACCGGCGCGCTCATCGCCTACTCCACCACCGGCCAGCCGTGGTGGCTGATACCGCTCATCTTGTTGGTCCCAGACCTTCTCATGGCGGGCTACCTGCGCAGCACCCGCGTCGGCGCTGCCACCTACAACCTGGCCCACGCCACCCCACTCCCCGCTTTAACTATCGCTTTGGCCTGGTGGCAGAACGAGCCCCTAACGCTCGCCGTTGGCCTCGTCTGGCTCGCGCACATCGGCCTCGATCGGGTTCTGGGCTACGGCCTCAAATATGACGACCATTTCCAGCACACTCACCTCGGCTGGCTGCACTCACCATGACCACCCCGCACCGAAACGATCAGTACGCAAGGAGCCTTCGCCCCTTCGAGCCCGAACAGTCCCGCGTGATCGGAATGCTGGGCGGGATGAGCCGGGAGAGCACCGCCACCTGTCTCGCTACCGCGGCTACATGCAAACGCAACCACAGCGCCTCCTCGGCGTACGAGGACGCGGTCACGGAACACGAGGCGGTGGCCAAGCACGCCATGCACTCGCCCGGCTCGGTTTCCAGAATGGCCCGTTCCGCCAACGACTGATTGCCTCAGCCGGTAACGGTGAAGTGCAGCACCGGGCAGGTACGAGTTACCGACCCGCTCCTTGTTGTACGGCGGCAACCAAGGGCCACATGCCGGGGTCCCACCGGGACAGCATCAGCGGCCCCGCTCAGATGCTCTCTCCCGCTGGTCCGAGCGGCGCAGGATCGTCTTCCATACTCTGTCGCACTGTATATACTGAAGATATGTATAAGGAGCTACGGGAGCAGACCCACCTGGTGCTGACCGCGCTGGCCGGGGGCCGCCGACACGGGTATGCGCTGATCAAAGATGTCGAGGGGTTGTCCGCGGGCCGGGTAGTCCTGCGGGCCGGGAGCCTCTACGCGATGATCGAGCGCCTGGTCGCCGAGGGACTTGTGGTTGCGGCTGGGGAGGAGATTGTCGAGGGTCGACTACGGCGCTATTACGCGTTGAGTGATGCCGGCTCAGAGGAGCTGCGGGCCGCGTCGGAGCGCATGGCCGTCGCCGCTCGGGTGGCGCTCGACCGGCTTGGGGTGGCGTCTCCTCGCCTGGTCATGCGGTTCCGCCCGGAGACGGCGGTGGCGTGGTGAGTCCTCTGCGCCGCCACTGCGATCTGCTACTGAGGGCATACCCCGCTTCGTATCGCCACCGTCGCGGGCCGGAGATTCGCGAGACCCTGCTGGACGTGAGCCAGCCAGGCGCGGCGTGGCCCCCGCTGGGGGAATCCGTTGCGATCGTGGGCGCTGGCGTGCGCCGCCGGGTCGGCTTGGCCGCTGATCAACCGTTGGGGGAGCTGGCCGAGTTGGTCGCCGGCTGGTATCTGCTGCTGGCGGTCACCTTGGCCGGGTCGGCGCTGCTGCTGGGCGAGTGGGCCCCCTGGGTGCATGGGCGCCTGCGTCCACCGTACGGCTTCGGTCCCTTCGCCACTGACGGGGTGCCCGTGTACGCCTTGGCGGTGCTCGCCGGGTTGGCCTGGTCGCTTCGCCAGCGCGGGCTGGCACGTGCAACGGCCAGCGCGGCGTTCATAGTCGCCACTGCGATGGTCGTCATGGAGCACCACGTCTCTTTTTGGGGGCGACCGCCGTTGTCGTTCGTGATCCCCCTGTTGGCCTGCCTTGCTCCCTGTGTGCTTCGGCCCGCTGTGGGAGAGCGACGCCGTCGTCCTGACGACCGCCTCATCGCCGGTTTGGCCGTGCTGTCTGCCATGGCCGTTCCGGTCTGGCTCGGCCTGGTTGATCTGTATCTCGCTCACAAGTACCGCTACGCCCAGTTCTGGACGGGCAGGGGGCCGGACTTCTACCGGCTCGTCGTTGCTTCGGTGGCCCGGTGGGTGCCCACAGTGGGAGCGGCCGCACTCCTGGCCGCCATCGTCCTCGTGATCCTCGGACGACGAGATATCGCCGTCGGCGTCGCGGCGATGATGGCCCCGTGGCTCCTTCTAGCCGTCCTCGTAGCCGGCTCGCTTACGGCCGGAAGCTCCCTGTCGGGCAGCACCTTCTCGGCCATAGCCACCGCGGCGCCGTCAGCTGCGCTCGTGACTGCCGGCTTCGCTGCCCTGGCCCTATGGCTTATGGTCAAACGGGTGCCTCAGGCCACAACCGCCGTCGACTGAATCAGCGGAACAACCCCGCTCTAGGTATCGGCCTCGGCCGATAAGACTCCTCCAGGGTCGTCGCTTAGTGAACGACGCGATGGACCTCGGTAATCGTAACCTCGGGTTCGCCGAGTTTGGACATGTCGAGGCCTTTTGCCGCAGCAACCTTGCCCATGGCCGGCATCAGCGTTGACTGGACGAAGTCCTGATAGACCTCGACCGAGTCGAACACGTCGACGCCGTGAGTACGGCCGTCCTTCTCGAAGTGCACATGCGAAATCCCACCGGGCGGGAGGTCGGTGTCGACGCCCATCTCGTCGGTGACCGCATCGAGGAACTCGTTTGTTACCCCGACCGGAAAGACATTCTCGATGAGAATCGCCATGACGCGTGCCCCTTTGATGTAGTTCGGTTGTGACTGTAACAGCTGAAGATTCGAGGAGAGAGATGAGAGCCGGCATTCGCCGGTCGGCGGAGCGCCACTAGGGTACGGTCCAGTAGACGACCCCGGTTCCAGAGTCAGTTCCCAACCCGCTGAACGCAACCTTTGCCACTGAGACAGTGGTGGGGATCATGGCCCCGGGGCAAATCGTTTCGGGCTTTCCCTGCTGGGCCCCGCCGCTCTCGTTTATCTCGGTTTCGGTGCAGGCGGCCGTGTTCCCGAGTGTGTAGGAAGAGTTGTAGCCGTACTCCTTTCCGTCTGATCCTATGGCGAACGCCACGCCGGTATTGGAATCCGGGCCGTCGACGACCACGGTCATCTTGAAGCCGACCCACCTGGTTCCGTCAGTCGCGGCGTTGTTTGGGTCTGCGGGTGTCGCCGGATCGATCACTTTGACCAGGGTGAGCCGTAGGGGGTCCTCCGACGACGTCGACGTGCAAAGGGTGTCGCCGACGTACCCGCTGGCCGCACACTTCGCGGCAACGCCGGTCGGGATGACGGCGCCCGAATTCGATCCTGAGCCCGTCACCTCGGAAGTCGCCGTTTGAGCGAGAGCCGGCGAGACGACCTTCGGCGGGGAGCCGGCGGATGGCGAAGAGGAGCCACAGCTGGTGATGCTCAGCACGGTAACGGTGAGAATTCCGATCCCCAATGCGACCCGTCGGGCGCCGATGCCCGTTCGGGTGCTGTCGCTGGTATTCGTAGAGGCGCTAGCCGGTGTCATACGCATGTCATGAGGCTACGAACCCCTGATCGCAGATCGATCGCAGATCAATCGCACTGTGAGGCAGGAGCGCCCAGTTCCGACCACGAGGTCTTTGGGCTACGAGGACAAGGGTTTTCTAGTCCCTGGCCGACGACCGGGAGAATAGGCGGAGTCGACCGCCCTCGTTTCATCCACGAGCTGCATGGCCCGGCTGTGGACCGTGGCGAGGTCTCCTACGGGAAGAGGCGCCGCTGAGTGGCCTTTTGCCGAAATGAGGATCCGGGTCCGGGTCGCGTCGAGATCATCGGCTTCGGTGGGGGCCACCGGCTGGTGGATATCGCAGCGAATGGCCGCCGCACAGTCGAGCAGGGGGCCAGCTCCCGCTCGGTCGCCGGCGACGAGAAGGCGGGCGGAGGCTTCGAGGGCTTCGACGAGCACCCATCGGTCGGCAGAGGGATCGAGTACCTCCAGAGCTTGATAGAGATGGTTGGCGGCTGAAGTCAGGTTGTCCTCGTCCAGGTCGAGACGCGCGAGGTTGATGTGGGCTAGCGATACCGTCGTTCGGGTGTTGGACTGTTTGCCAGCCTCCATGGCCACCAGGGCGTAACGGCGGGATGCGCGCGAGTGCCCGAGACCTCGGGCGACTGCTGCGAGGCGGTAGGCGACCGTACCTTCGGTTGGCCGATGCGCGAGGTCACGGAACAAGTTGAGGGCTTCCGACCCCGTCTTCGTGGCGGCCTTCAGGTCACCGGCCTTCCAATGCGTCAGGGTAAGGGCAGCGAGAGCATGACCCCGCGCAAGTGGGTCGCCCCCAGCTGTGGCAATGCTGAGTGCGCGGTCCAACGCGACGAATGCGGCGGCGACGATCCCCTCGTCGGCAAGCAGAGACCCCAAGTGGAGGAGGGTCGTTCCTGTCTCAGAGTCCACGCCCGACTTCTCCAACTTGTCGAGAGAGGCGTCGAGAAACCCGCGTGCGGCGACCATATCGTCGGTCGCCGCAGCGATGGCCCCCAGCCGGCGCAATGCCCGCCCTTCGCCCAGTTGATCTCCGAGGTCCGCGAAGAGTTCGCGGGCCTCGGTAACAATCGTGATGGCGTCGGAAAACTGCGTCAGCCAATACGCCAGGTGCCCCCGTCGTAACTGGGCCTCGGCTCTCAGATCGGAAGGCGGGTCACACGCGCCAATCAGGCGGCCTAGCCACTCCAAACCTTCCGCCGGATGGCGGCCCAACCAGTAGTCGCTAAGGGCGACGGCCGTGCGCAGAGCTTTCGTGGCTAGCGCCCGGTCGCCCTTTGCGCAGACCTCGCCGAGCACCGCCCGGAAATGCGGCATCTCAAGGTCCAAGCGACGCACGGTGACACTGCGCTCAGCCGTGACCAGTTCCTTGGCCAGCTGGCCGGCCCGGGTGAGGACTGTCGCGTGGTAGCGATCCCGTGCTTCATCTACGCGCCTTTGGTCAGCGGTCTCGAGAGTGTGAACGGTCACCGTGCGCATCAGCTCATATCGGATCGTTCCCGAAGCCCCCCGCACTTGGACCAGGCTGGCGTCGACGAGGCGGGCGACGGTGTCGAACACGTCTTGGTCGTGGGTCTGCGCCCCAGCGACGCGCGCTACCAGCGCAATGTCAGCATCAGCAACCATCACGGCAAGCGCGATAAGCGCCTCGCTCTCCTCGCTAGAGAGGCGTTCGGTGCTCGTATCGAGCGCCGCCCACAATCCGCGTCGCCCGCCAGCCGGCTCCCCCACCCACCGGCGCAGGTCCGCCTCCACTGTCTCCGCCAAGTCTCGCACGCGCATCAGACGAAGGTGACGGGCGACCAGCTCGAGGCCCAAGGGGAGGCAATCCACGAGCTGACATAGCCGTCCGGCGGCCTCGTAGTCGCCTGGGTCAAGGGCAAAGCGCGGCTGAACGAGGCGGGCGCGATCGACGAGCATCTCAAGAGCCTCGTTCTCGCGCAGTGGGCCAACCGTGACAAGGGCCTCGTCTATTAGCCCGAGACGCTCACGACTCGTGACCAAAACCCGCACCAATGGACACCCGGCCACTACAGCTTCAGCCATGCCCGCCACCTCGTGCAGCCGGCGTTCGCAACCGTCGAGGACGAGTAGTCCGTCGGCTCCGCCCAGCGCTTTGAGGACACCGTCGCTGGCCTCCGCAGCGCGCGACGACGGAGCGACGACGTCGAGGACGGCCGCCGCCACGGATTGTTCGGCGGGGATTTGTTCCAAAGCGACGTACCACACCGGCGCCCCGGACCGGCGAGCCTCCTCCAGGGCCAGACGGGACTTGCCGGCGCCGGCGGGACCATACAGGGTCGCGAGGCGAGCCCGATCCCACACTTCCTCGAGGTCGCCCCGCTCCTGTGAGCGGCCTATCAGTCGGGTAGCGGTTCCGGGGAACCCCACTCGCGAACTAGCCCGCGAGGCGAAGTCGCCCGGGGAGTCGAGCTCGGGATCCTGGGCGAGCACCGCCTGTTGCATTCGCCGCAGGCCGGGACCCGGCTCGAGGCCGAGGTCGTCGATCAGCAGCCGACGTGCTTCGGCATAAACCTCGAGCGATTCGGCCTGTCGCCCGGCTCGGTACATGGCAAGCATCAGCAACTCCCAACGGCGCTCGCGGTACGGCTGCTCGGCTACCAGCTGACGAGCCCCGCCAACCTGCTGGCCGCCGGGCGCGGCCATCATCTCGAGAGCAAGAAGGTCCTCTCGTGCTGACTCGGCGAGTTCTTCGAGGCGGGCCACCTCGATGGACGCCTCGGCTACATCATCGAGTTCGGGAAACGGCCGCGAACGCCAGAACTCCAACGCGATCCGAAACGAGATCACGGCCCGCTGAGGCTCCCCCTCGGCGGCAGCGCGAGCCTCCGCAAGGAAACGCTCGAAGTCTCGCCGGTCTGTCGGGGTCTCCAGGCGGTACCCATCCGAAGCCGTCTGGATAGCCAGACCAGCCTTGCGGAGCCGTAGAACGTATGTGGCCACCGTATGCCGGGCAGATGGTGGCGGCTCCTCCCCCCACGCAGCTTCAACCAGTACCTCGATCGAAACCACCGCTCGTTCGACCAATGCCAGTCGGGCCAAAACCTTTCGGGCCTGACGACCGCCGACCGTCACCTCCCGGTCCCCTTCCTCGAGTTGAAGCGGGCCCAGGACACGCAGGAGCATCGTCGGAATCTATCGGTCTCAACAGTTCTCAGCCCCGAAAGCACCCCGGAGGGGGTCCGGAGGGATCCGACCATGTCCATACGTCCAGGTCAGAGACGTGCGGTACTTCGGGACGACTCGGGACAGCGCCGAATGCGGAATGGATGACTACCCCGACACCGACGATTGGAGCTGGTCCGAACGGGTCTGAGCTGTGCTTTCGCGAGACGCGTTGCGTGAGCTGGAGATGGACAGAACGGACCCGGTGTCCGGCAAACTGGTCGCCGTCACTGATATTTGGGTTAGGCGACGGTGACCTCCACCGGGATGCCGTTGACCGCTGCGTTACCCGAGAGTTCGTCGACGAAGGTGCCGGGGGCCAGCAGGTTGTTGTTGACTCCTGCGTGTTCCCGGGCGATGGACAGCCGAGAGCCGCTCTCGTCGTGGCCCCAACCATGCGGCAGACAAACCACGCCGGCCAGCATCTCGTCGCTGATCTCCACGGGCGCCTCCAGGCTCCCGGCGGTTGAGGTGATGCGGGCACGCCCGCCCACCGTGAGACCGATGCGGCTGGCGTCGTCAGGGTTGATCAGCAGGGTGCAACGGTCTTTCCCTCCGACCAGGGCGGGCGCATTGTGGAGCCAGGAGTTTTTGGAGCGTCGTTGCCGTCGGCTCACCAGCACCATCCCGTCGGTGCCCTCGGCCAGGCGGCGCTGCAGCCGGGGGATGTCGGCCACGATGTAGTCGGGCGCCAGGTCGATGTGCCCGGTTGGTGTGCACACCGCTTCACGTGCTCGCGCCACCATGGGGCCCATGTCGACCCCGTTCGGTTGGGCTTTGATGGCGGCCAGCGTCAAACCTCCGGGGCGTTCGCCGTAGCGGTCACCGAACGGTCCGACCCGGATGGACCAGTCGACGATTCTCTCCGGGCCGCCGTGATCATAAAGCGGCAGCACTAGGTCGGGGTCGAGTCCCTTGGCACCACACAGCGTGGAGAAGTAAGCATCGTCGAGCGCCGCCACGTCAATGTCGGCGTTGAGGTGGCCAGCGAGGATCTGGCCCAACCGGATCAGGATCTCCCATTCGTCGGGTTGACCGTCGGCCAACGGGAAGATGGCGTCAGACCACTTCCCGGCGCTGCGCGACGCCCACGACCACAACAACTCGTCGTAGTGGGGCTGCTCGAGGGGTGACGGCCCGGGCAGTATGACGTGGGCGTACTGGGTGGTCTCGTTGATATAGTTGTCCATGGCAATGAAACACTGCAACTCGGGCAGGGCGGCTTTGAGTTTGGCCGAGTCGGGCACAGAGATGACCGGGTTGGCAGCGATCATGACCAAGCCCTTGAGCTGTCCCGCACCGGGGGTAGCGATCTCCTCGGCCAGGCACGATGCCGGCACCTGGCCGAGCACCTCGGGGGCGCCCCGCACCCGCGAGCGCCAGCGGCCGAAGGTGGGCAGACCGTTGGCTTTGGTGGTGGCCAACCAGTTGAGGGGGAAGTTGATCGGGTTGCCGAACATCAGCCCACCGGGGGTGTCGAAGTTGCCCGAGCAGATGGCCAACACATCGGTCAGCCACGACGCCAGGGTGCCGAACTCCTGGTTACACAGCCCGATGCGTCCGTAGATGGCGGCTCGGGGTGCCGCCGCAATGTCGTGAGCGACCCGCCGGGTGGTCTCCGCCGGCACGCGGGTCCACCCTGCCACCGATTCAGGCGTGAAGTCTTGGCACGCGGCTCGCACGACCTCGAAGCCATCGACGATGTCGGCCACCGAGCCCAGGTCGACAAGGTCTTCGTCGAAAAGAACGTGCAGGATCGCCAGTAGCCACGCCGCGTCGGAACCCGGCTGGATGGCGATCCACTCGTCCGCCCGATCGGCCGTCTTGGTCCGGCGGGGGTCGACGACCACCACCTTTCCGCCTCGGGCCCGGATGGTGTCGATCTCGCTCAACAGATCCGGGGAGGCAAGCAGGCTTCCGCCCGATGCTTCAGGATTGCCGCCCATGCACAGCCAGTAGTCGGTGCGCTGCACATCGGGGGAGGGGATGAGCCACTGGTTGCCGTACATCAACAAGGTGGTGACGTTCTTCGGCCACTGGTCAACCGTGCCCGAGGAGTAGACGTGCGGCATCCCGGAAGGGACCACCAACTGGCCGGTGTAGCGACTCAGCGAGAAGTTGTGGCCTACCGGGTTGCCGATGAACGCCGTGAACTCATCGGGAGCCAAACCGTGAGCGAGCTCTTCACATCGCTGAAAGGCTTCATCCCAGGAAACCTCACGCCATTGATCGCCGACGCGCACCACCGGCGCCCGCAGCCGGTCGGGGTCGTGGTGCAGCTGGCCCAGCGCGCTGCCCTTCGGACATATGTAGCCCTTCGACCAGACGTCATCCTTGGCGCCCCGAATCAGCGTTACCCGTTGCTCGGATTCGCTGACCAGCAGATCGAGGCCGCACATGCACTCACACAACGGGCAGGTGTAGCGATGCGCGCTCTCGTCGTTGGTGCGACCCGTCGATCTATTCTCGCTCAACATGAGTCCTCCCTTTCCCCGATAGTCAAAGTAGCTGCCGCCCGGGCGGCCGGTGGAATATGTGCCCAAAGAGACGATGCGAAGGGAACCTCAGTTCCGACGTCCGCTCCCCCCTCTCCCACCACGAGGTAGCCATTCGTGCCCGCCAGGATCGTGTCGACGGTCGCCCCCGGCGAGCACGATGGAGGCACGCCGCAGTGCGTCCCAAAAGGCCTTGCCTACCCTTGAGCGGGGCCGGCCTTGCGGAGTAGGACAGGGTGGACATCGCCCGCCAGGTCGCGGAGCTGGTCTATGACGAAGGTCCGTAGGTGGGCCAGTCGGTCGATGAGGTCGCCGGCGGCGCTGTCTGAGGCCAGTCCGACGATGGTGGTGCCGCCGATCTCCCTCCGATCGACCAGGCCGAGTTGGTGGAGTTGTGAGACGAGGCCCACCCTGGCGAGGGTGGAAATCGGGAGTTCAGCGTCGACCCGGGCCAGCGCCCCCAGAAGTCGCTCGGCGGCACCCGGAATCACGGATTCCACCGGTCGCTCGAAGTCCACACGTTCACAATCTTGAACCTTCATGTCTCATTCGTTGACGTGTTTGCCAGCGGGTGATCGTCTAGGTTCTGGGGTCAGGGAAATCACCGAGCTTTCCGCGCATGGTGAGCTGTAGACTTGTGCAAGTGGCCCCTGGCTTTCCAGCCTCGGTCTAACAAGCAGGTGGGCCGCCACAAGTGCGCCTGCGACCGAAACGTGAGCCATGACCTCGTTCATCGAAATAGGGGCTGCAGGCGAGCCCGAACAATATAGGCGCGCCGACTGATGCCCGACGCACGTTCCCGGCTCCCCACCCCTTCTGGTAAACAGGCAGATAAGTCTGAACCGGAGCGGGTATGCGACGAGCCCGGATGTGAGACCGTGCTGTCCCGCTACAACTCCGAAGGTTTCTGCTGGCCGCACAGGCCGATGAAACGCTAGTCAGCCCACGTGGCGGGAGAGATGATCGATGAGTGCAGCGGTCGTCCATGATGCGGCGACGCAGACGAGGAGAAGCAAAGCCGTTGCTACCTGGTCGGCGGCGAGACGCCGCGACCGTCGAATGGGATTCTCCAAGAAGTGGTAGCAACCCAGAGCAGTAATGACGGTGGCAACCAACTCCGGCACGCGCCAGCCGGCGCCCGTTAGGGGTGGGGCGAGTTGAGCGGGGAGTTTCAGCCACAGGTAATGGGTGAGGTAGAGCGAGTAGGAGCGATCTCCGACGTAACCGAGCGGCTTGCTCGAGAGCAACCGGGTCAGCGGGTTACGAATCCCGCGGGCACCCGCCCAGATAAGGAGGGCGGCGCACGAGCAGGGCAACCAGGCCGCTCGGCCGGGATAGACGCTGCGCGAGTTCAGTTCGACGAGGGATATGAGGAGCAGCCCCGCCGCCAGGACCACAACTAGGCGCTCGGCACGAGGTGTGCGGATCAGCCGACCAGTCATCCGAGTGGCCAGCAGGCAACCTAGGCCAAGCTCCCAGAACCTCGTGAACGGCGAGTAGTAGGCGACCGTCGGCTCAGAAGCCGAAATATGCATCGACCACCAGGCGGACAGGAAGATACCGGCGGTGAGGGTGATCGACAGCACGCGGATCCGGCGGTCGGGGACGACGAAATGGCCGATCAGAAAAACGACGAGCGGGAACAGCAGGTAGAACTGCTCCTCGACGGCCAGCGACCAGAACTGCGTTATTAGAGAAGGAGAGATACCGGCGACGAAGTAGTTGCTACCCGTCGCGATGAGGCGAAAGTTGCCGGCGAACAGCGACGCCCAGCGCACATCGCCCGCCAGATTGGTGTCCAGGTTCGGGCCCTGGGCGATCTTGGCCACCAAAAGAGTCACGACGAGTGTGGCGGTGGCGGCAGGCACGATGCGCCGGACACGTCGGGAGTAGAAGTCGGTAAGACCCCGTCCGACTCCCTTGGGTACCTCGCGCAGCAGCAACTGCGTGATCACGTAGCCGCTGACTACGAAGAAGAGGTCAACTCCGATGTAGCCTCCGGCAAAGCCAGGGACGTGCGCGTGATTGCCGATCACCAGGATCACGGCTAGGGCTCGCAGGCCCTGGATGTCGCGACGCAACCCTCGGGCGGGTTTCATCCCGGTCGCTCCAGCGGCCACTAGCGGCTGCAGTCGGGGCGACGGCATCGAGCGCGCCTAGTTCCAGCTGGTGATCACGGCCGGAGCAATAGGAGCCAGATGCACGTGGTAAATCTGCGCCATCTGGTTGATGACGTACGTGGCGATCACCGCTTCGCCGGCCTCCGAGTAATGGACGCCGTCCGACTGGCGGAGGGCGGTCGCCGTACCATCGACAACCGCTTGGGTTTGGAACAGTCCTTGGGGGTTGGCAAACAGCGACCAGGTCGAGACGAATGAGGCGGTTGGCGTCTGAGCCAGCGCCTGTTGGTAGAGGGAGTTCAAGGTTTCGATCCCTGCGCTATAGGAGTGTTGCTCCATGACAGGAAGCCCTACCCACATGACATAGGCGCCAGAGGCCGCTGCTTCGCTGACCAACTGCTGGATGCGGTCGACGTAAGCGCTCTCCCAGGCCGGCGTAAGGAACTCGACTGCTGACCCATCGACATCGAGACCTTGCTCGTCGTTGCCTCCCAGCGACACGAGCACCAGCTGTGGGTGGTATTCGCTCAACCCAACGGCAAGCTCGGCCGGCCAGTTATAGAACGACGAGTTCGCCAAGCCGGTGGCTGATCGGTCGAGTTGCACGAGATCGAGCCCCGACGACGGCCCCACATGGCCGGCCAGACCCCAGCCCAGGTCGTTACCCAACGAGTCGCCGATCTCCAACACGGTGCAACTTCCGACCGGCGCCGGGGCGGTGCCGGGGCTGAGCGAGAACCCGCAGGCGTGGCTCACTTGGACCCGGGGCGCCGGGCTGCTCGCCCCCGGAGGAGGGACTGACGAAGTGGAACTGGTCGACACGGACTCCGCCTCGCTCACACTCAGCGCCGCACCCGGTTTGGGTGGCGAACCGGCGGCGCCCAGCGCCCAAGCCCCGACGAGCAGAGCCACCAGGGCGCCCGATAGTCCGGCGCGGAGTCCCCAGTCCGCCCTCAGTTGAGCCCTTGGCGAGGAAGTCACGACGCAGTCGAACTGGTCCCCATAGGGTCGGAGCTTAGCTCCCGGGTATTTGATGCGCGGTTGACGCTAGCGAGACCACGAACGGGATTGACTCGCGCACGTCGCGTGGTTCGGTCCTGTCAGCGTAACGGACGAACCTGAACATCGGTTTCGAAGTCAATTACGGTATGGGATTAGAAGCCGTCGCTACGGTGTCGCTCCCTTCACGGCGGCAGCCATCGCTGCGGGGGTGCCGCGACCACCAACACCCGGTGGCTGGACCCGCTACAACCTCGGGGCAATCAGTATCGCCGTACCGGCGACCTGGCAACTCAACGGTGCCACACTGCAATATGTGAGTGATGTATACATAGGTCAAGACTTCGGTTGCGGGCCTGCCATCAGCGAAATCCCGAATCAGAACGACGGGCGGGGTCCACTCGACTCATGAGACCCACCGGGTTGCCGTCGGGGTCTCCGACCACGGCATAGCGGGCACCCCAAAACGCATCGTACGGTTCCTGCTGGCCGGGGTGGCCCGCATGGGTCAGATCCTCGTAGAGTTCGTCGACGCCCTGCCGGGTCTCGATTTTGAACCCAATGACGACTCGCTCGCCGTCCCAGCCGCCATTCCAGCGCCGGGCGAACTCTTCGCTGTCCAGGTCGAGGACGACACCATCGCCCGCTTCAACTGTCCGATGATGGCCTTGCCAGGCTGGATCAATGTCGGGGATACTGAGTCCGAGGCGGCGGTAGAAGGCCACGGACGCGTCCATGTTCGCTACCACCAGGTTGAGCTGGTCTGGCCTCGGACCTTTCGCTCGCGCCTGTCCTGCGTGGACCGATGACGGGGAGTTGAAGTCGACGTCCTTAGTCTCGACCGTGCCTGCTGTTCGCCCCGGCGCAGACTGATACCTCCAGTACAGGTTCGTGTGCGCGATGACCTTTTCCGGCGGCGGCGCCCCCCATTCGCTCTGGTCCTCCGTCGTATGCGCATCGCTCACCAAGGTGGCGTCGTATCCCCGGACGAACGCTCCGTGAAGGGTCGAGCGGATGCACGCATCCGTCTGCGCGCCGACCACGACGATGCGCCCGACGGTGAGGTCAGCCAGCACCCCCTCGAGGCGGGTGTCCTCAAAGGAATCACCATAGTGTTTTTCTACGACCGGCTCGCCCTCGCCCGGATTCAACTCGGGTACGATCCGCCAGGCGTCGCTACCCTTCGAGAGTTGCTCGTCAGAATGCTGAACCCAGACAACAGATATCCCCTCCCGCCGCGCCCGGTCGACAAGGCTAGCGACATTTGCCACCACGGCATCGCGCTCGTAAGCCCCTTCGACAACACCCGCCTGCACATCGATTACCAGTAGTGCGGTGTTCGGCCGATTCTCCAGTGTGGTCACGGTCTCGGCTCCCCTCCCATTTGGCTTCCTGTTTTCTCCCCACGGTAGACCCTTTGCTACCCTGAACGATGCCTGCAGGCGACTCAGGGGGAAGCATCCGCCGCGGTGGTTGCAAACGAAACAAGAAGGAGAACGCGAGTGACTCTCGATTTTGATTCAAGCCGAAGTTGGAAGCGCTTGGAGCAGAGATTGGCCGAGACGGAGAACCCGCGACACCGAAAGATGCTCGAAACGGTGATCGCACACACAAAGGCTGAAGCTCACGGCGACATTGATGCCGTTATGGCAGCCCTGGGCCCGGATCCCGAGTATCACTTCTGGCGCAACGGGAAAGATTTCGGTCCCAAAGGCTACGAAAATATCCGCAACTTCTATGACGACCTGATAGCTAAGAAAGCCACGGTCCTTGAGTCAAACAAGGAACGCATAACCGTGGATGACCACACCGTCATCCATGAAGGAACCATCCGTACGATCCTGCCCGGATCGGTGGTCCGTGAGCGTGGCGGCCACGTCGATGACGAGGAAGCAACCTACATTGTCACGACTCGTACACTCATCTCCTGGCCCTTCGACGAACAAGGACGACCGATAGGAGAAGACGCCTACAGCTCGATGGACGTCGACTCCATCGAGCCGGTACCCGAACAAGATTGGCCTGAACAGTATCGGGCCCTGGTCGGTCGTGCGCCGGTCTCCTGACGGTCAGTTGCTATTCTTGGTACAGTCGTACTAGCAATATCTGGTCACAACGAACGTCCGGATGCAGCGAAGGTGGGGCGGCCTATGCCGCTCGCCGGAGGCACAGGTCGCGTCATTGATCGTTGGTGCGCAGCCAGCGATCGAGGTCACCGAGGATCTCTTCGATCAGTAACTTTTGGCACGTACGCAAGCTATTGCTTCATAAGCGTTTTCAATGCATCTCTTGTGCTATCCTGATCCTAGAGCGGCTCTAATGGAGGCAGAGACGCGATATGGACAGCACCCCCGTCGATAGTCCGTCGCCTCCGACAAGACTTCGAAAATGCAGCGAGGGCGCCCCGCATGGCTGCCGGACACCCTCGATTTGCTGGGGAGGGAGGGCTCGAACCTCCAACCTTGTGATCCAGAATCACCTGCGCCGCCAGTTGCGCCACTCCCCAATTGTCACCCCGTTCACGGACGCGGTTACTCCGGTTTTCACGGTCCTTTGTAGTTGACGACCCGATGCGGTGTCGACTCTATCCTGGCTTGGTCACCCGGGTCGGCCATCACCTTTTCGACCCGTCATGGCTCTACTGCGCTGAGCCCACCGCACGGCGTCAGACACCGCCGTTCTCCGCCACTGTGTGTGACGAAGACGTCCCGGGACACAAGGGTGTCCTTCGTGCTCAGTCGATCGCTTTGAGACCGAGCATCTCGGCGGTCTCGGCACACGACGCCACCCGGCGACCACGCTCATAGACCAGCGCCGCCGCTTGGGCCACCAGGGCGTCGTTGGTCACCTCGGGACCAAGGTAGTCCTCAAGTCCGACGCGTAGATGGCCTCCCCGATCCAGGGCCAAGGCGGGCAACGGAGAATCGAAGAGGTCTCCGCCCAACACCGCGACGGACCAGGGCAACGGGCACCCGTGCATCATGGCCAAGTACGCGTCGAGCGAAACCTCCGTCGGCGGCAGACCAAACCAGAAGCCTCCCGCGGTTTCGGTCAGCGAACCACCGAAGTAAAAGCGGATCATGGTGCCTGCAGGCAACCGACCGGCTCGCCAGTAGGAAAGCGCCGCCCGCAGAAACCCTGGCTCGAAGACGGCCAGCGTGGGCACCAGTTCGAGGCGTCGGCAGAGTTCGAGTTGGTATTCGATGTCGTCGCCCGAGTTGATGTAGGCGAAGCGGGCGCCCAGATTGACCGAACCCGGGTCGCTGATCCCTATGCGCAGCGCCCCCGACTCGGCCAACGGCGCGATGTGCGAATAGCGCTCCTTCACGTCGGCCGCTCCGTTGATCGTCGGGTACAGAAGCGCATCGGGCCGTTCCGCCAGCACCGGCCGCCACCCCTCCAAGTAGCGCTCCGCCGCCTCATGGGGGTCACCAAAAAAGTCGATGTGGTTGTGGACGATGCTCGCTCCTGCGTCGAAACACGCGGCGGCGCAAGCGGCGATCTCGTCGGGTTGGCGCGGAGCGGAGCGATTACCACCATTGATGGCTACTTCGATGATCACTGCGTCGTTGCTGCCGCCGCTCATCGCCTCGTTCCCGGTTTGATCAACTGGCCCGCATTGCCGGTTCGTGTGCGCTCGCCGTCGACCTGCACGGCGATCCCGTTGACGAGGACGTGCCGCATGCCCACGGGTGCGCCGGCGGTCAGGCGCTCGCCGCCCGCCGGGAGGTCCCGAACGCGTCGGGTCGGCGCAACGAAAAAACCGCAGTTCCCGGCAACCACCGTGGTCACACCGTGATAGCACGACGGCGTCAACGCAGGATCCCAGAACACCTGGGCGTCATAATGCGTGTGGATATCAATGAACCCCGGCGCCACGACACACCCTTCGGCGTCGAGGAGCCGGTCGCCCTCGAGGCCCAACCCGATTTCCGTGATCCGGCCGTTTGAGATGCCGACGTCGGATCGAACGCCGACGCTCCCCGATCCGTCAACTACCGTTCCGCCCCGTATCACCAGTTCGTTCATGAAAGACCCCCCAAGACTCCCTACGGTACTAGCCCTGCCCTGGACGCGGTGCTGAGCAGACGGACACAGGGACCGGCCAGCACCACTGCGCCACCACACAGGCTGCCCCTTGAAATGAGCGCCGCGGCAAGCTGGTTGACGCGTTGTCCCTGTCAGGGTACTCTGTCTAGAGTATCTGGAACCGGATAGTGAGGACAGATGACCGCGCGCAATCGATCAAATCCCTTGGCCCTCGCCGTGCTCATCGCTCTCTACGAACGGCCCATGCATCCCTACGAAGTGGCCACCACTCTTCGAGAGCGGGGGAAGCAGGACAGCGTCCGGCTCAACTACGGCTCGCTGTATGCAGTGGTGCAAACGCTGCAGCGCCGGGGACTGATCGAAGCTCAGGAAACAGCCCGCGAAGGCAAACTCCCGGAGCGGACCGTCTACCGGATCACCAACGCCGGCAAAGTGGAGATGCACGATTGGCTGAGCGACATGCTTGCCGTCCCCACCCGTGAATACCCCCAGTTCGAGGCGGCATTGTCGTTCCTCCCGGCACTGGCCCCCGACCAGGTGCTCAGCCTGCTCGAAGAACGAGGAATGCGCCTCGAGGTCGCCGTCACCGAGTCGCAGGCGGTGCGCGAATTGGTGGAGAAAAAGGGCCTGCCGCGCCTGTTCTGGGTCGAGGCAGAATTCGGCCTGGTACTCAAACGAGCGGAACTCGATTTCGTGAAGCAGCTCATAAGGGACATCTCCTCGGGAGTGTTGGAGGGGCTCGGCTGGTGGCGTGCTCTTCACGAACACGATGGCGAACACCACGAGATGGCGCCTTGGGCATGGCCCAGCGACACCGACACACTCACCGACAAAGAGGGGGACGACAATGGATGAGGTCCTCACGGCTCAAGGCCTGACCAAGAGCTTCATGGCCAAAGGCAAGAGAGTGGAGGCGGTGCGGGGCGTCGATTTCGCTATCCGCTCGGGGGAGATCTTCGGGTTCCTCGGTCCCAACGGAGCGGGTAAAACAACTACCCAGCGCATGCTGACCACGCTTCTTCCCATCGAGTCGGGCACGGCCACCGTCGCTGGCTACGACGTGGCCCACCAACCCCGGCAGGTCCGCCAGCACGTGGGCTATGTCAGAGCCGGGCCCATCTTTGGGACCAAATCCGAGGTTTGCGGGAGTCGGGGACCACCGTCTTCCTCACCACCCACTACCTCGACGAAGCGGACTCCTTGTGCGACCGCATCATGATCATGGACAGAGGACAGATCGTGGCGGACGGCTCCCCCCAAGGACTGAAAGGGCAGGCGCTGGGCGATTCGGTGCTGGTCTCGGTGGCTGGTGACGCCCTCGTCGCGCAGCGCGCATTGACCGTCTTGCAACGCGCATCGTTCGTGCGCGAGGCATCGGCGGACGGCCACGAGTTACGCCTGTACGTGGAGGACGGCAAGGTCGCCCTTCCGCAGATGCTGCGCACCCTCGAGACCGAGGAGATCACCGTGCGCAGCGTGAGCCTCTCGGAGCCCACCCTCGACGATGTGTTCCTGGCCAAGACCGGACGCTCGCTGCGCGACGACCAACCCACACCGAACGACGACCAAGAAAGGGCCGCATGAAAACCGTACGCGAAACCGGCCTGTTGTTCAACCGTCAGGCCCTGATGATGCTGCGCAACCCCGTGTGGATGTTCGTCGGGTTGTCATCACCGCTCCTCTACCTCGTGCTGTTCACACCGCTGCTGAAAGAGGTGCCGGGCTACGCCGGTCAAGGGACGGGACATGTGCTCGACGCGTTTCTGCCCGGCATCATGTCTCTGCTGGCGTTTGCCAGCGGGACCAGCGCCGGCTTCGGGATCATCTTCGAGTTGCAGTCAGGAGTGACCGAACGCTTCCGGGTGACGCCGGCCAGTCGGTTGGCCATTCTGCTCGGCCCGATCCTGTCCGGATCGCCTCGACGTTCGTGTTCGACGCCATCCTTGTGGTGGTCGGGGTGGCCTTCGGGTTTGATGTCCATGTCGCCGGTCTCGCCGTCTTGGCGGTGCTTCTCGGGTTGCTCATGATCAGCATGTCGGCCTTTTCGACCGCGATGGCCCTCACCACCAAAGAGATCAGCGCCTTTGCCGCGGTCATCAACGGCCTCAACTTGCCCGTGCTGCTCTTGGCGGGGGTGCTCCTGCCCATTTCGCTTGGACCGCCGTGGCTTCGGGTGCTGGGCCACTTCGATCCGCTGTACTACCTGGTGGTGGCGGCTCGCACCTTGTCGCTCGGCCATTTTGCCAACGCGGCGACCTGGCAGGCCTTCGCCGTCCTCGTCCCGCTGTGCATCGTTACCGCCGGGTGGGCCACCTCCGTATTCAAAAAGGCAGTGGCCTGAGCGTTCGACTGGTTTGCATGCTGAGCAGCTGGGTAGTTAGTCAAGCACGGCCGGTGCCAGCAGGTTCCGGCGTTCGTCCCGAAAGGAGCTCACATGAGTGTCACTGACCTGTACCCGAATCGTTTGCGCAAGGCGCAGGGAGCAGCCGTGAGCGCAGCCGAGGCGTGGATCGAGGACGTCAAAGCCCAGTTCAGTCTGCTGCAGACCACTGCTTCGGGCCGTGTCTATCCCCGCGACACCTTGGGCCAGGCACTGCAGCTGACCAAGGGATTGGCGCAGGCCAACGTGAAATATGCCCAAGGCCTGGTTAGTGCTTCGCGGGGCATCGTCACCACATTGGGCGAGGAGGCAAACCGCACCGGCCGTGCCATCGTCGACGATGTCAAGCAGGACATGGGATCCGCCGCGACGCGGACGAATCGCCAGGTGGACCGGCTCGAGGACGAGGCGGTGGCCGGCGTCGAGGAGTTGCAATCAGAAACCCGTCGGGCCAAAAGGACGGCGCGGGATGCGGCGGCCGAGCGCTACGCGCATATGACGAAGATCGAGTTGTCCCAGGAGCTGGCGAACCGGCAGCTTCCCAAGAGCGGCAACGTTGCCGAGCTACGCGAGCGCCTGATGCACGACGATCCCCTGGTGGGTTAAGCCCGGGGACCGCTGCCCCAGGCTGCGAGGATGGCGGCATGATCGACCATGTTGCTATCCAATGTGCTGACGTCAGCGCCAGCGCCCGCTTCTACGACGCGGTCCTGGTTGCCCTGGGCGCGGGACGCGAAATGGACTTCGGCGAGACCGTCGGTTTTGGAAGGGACGGCCATCCGGAGTTCTGGCTCGGGCCGCAGGCGACCGGAGAAGGCTTTCGGGAATGTCATATTGCGTTCAGCGCACCGGACCGAGCGTCCGTGGTGGCGTTTTTCGAGGCAGCGGTGACCGCCGGCGCCGACGTTCTCTATCCGCCCCGGGTGTGGCCGGAATATCACCCGCACTATTTCGGTGCCTTTGTGCGCGACCCCGACGGCAACAACGTCGAGGCCGTCTGCCACGCTCCCGGCTAGCGATTTCTGCCTTCTCCTCAGGTGTGGGGCGAATCTGCCGATAAGACCACATGGCGAATAGCGCGGCGGCACGCGACCGTCACCGCAAATACGAAGCACACGACCAGGATGGATTCACACTTATCGAGCTGATGTTGGTGGTGTTGATCATCGCGGTGCTGCTGGCCACGGTGATCCCGACCTTCCTGGGGGCCCGCAACAATGCGAACGCCCGCGCCGCGCAGGCGAACCTCCGCAACGGGTTGTCGGCGGAAATGGCGTTCTTCACCTACAACCAGTCGTTCTCCGGCTCGACGACCGATCTCGCTCTGATGGAGCCGAACCTGGCCTGGACCACGACCGCGCCGGCCGCAAAAGGTGGAAAGACGGTGCAAGCCATCGTCTACCAGTCCACCGGGATCGCAGACACTGTCCTACTCGACTCGGGGGAGACCGCGGTGATTCTCCAAGCCTGGGCCCAGGATGGCAACTGTTACGGGATCCTGCAAGTAAGCACGGCCAGCGCCTTCGTCACGAACAAAGTGGGCACGTTTTACAACGCCCACACCGGCGGCTGTACAAGCCCTGGGGCGCTCACCGGCTTGAGCGCCGGTACGGGCAAGGCGTCGTCCAACCTCCAGGCCCTGATCTGGTATCCCAGCTTTTAACGCCACGGTCCAGCCCTCCTTGACGACACGGTGGTCGCCGCCGCGATAGATGGCCGCAGGACGGGTATACAGAAGGAGTGACTCCGGCACGCACGCTCGGCGTCGAGGAAGAACTGCAGGTCATCGACGCCGCAACCTCGCGGCTCGCTTCGCGCGCGCCCCAACTGCTGAGCCGGCTGCCCGCGGATTATTTCGCTGCCGAACTCCAGCGCAGCACGGTCGAGATCAACACCGGCGTCTTCGTGGCCATCGACGACTTGCGCCTCCAGGTGCAGCAACTGCGAGCCCAGGCGGTGGCGGTGGCCGCCGACGTCGACCTCGGGCTCGTGGCGGCGGGCACCACGCCGCTTTCGAGCGCAGCGGACCTGCAAGTCACCGCCGGCGGCCGCTTCGACCGCATGCAGGACGATTACCGCCTCTTGGTCGACGAACACCTCGTGTGCGGATTGCAGGTTCACGTCGGGGTCGACGACCGGGATCTGGCGGTCCGCTGTATGCAACGCCTGGAACCTGCGCTGCCCACCCTGTTGGCCCTGTCGGTCAGCTCCCCGTTTTGGGAACGACAGGACACCGGATACGCCAGCATGCGCACCATGCTGTGGCAGCGCTGGCCCAGTGCCGGCGCCACCGGACCCCTGGCCTCGGCCGAGGAGTATGACCGCCTGGTAGCGAACCTTGTCGCATCCGGGGTCATCACCGATAGCGCCATGGCGTATTTCGATGTGCGCCCCTCAGCCCACTTGCCCACCCTGGAGTTGCGGGTCTGCGACTCGTGCCCCCTCGTCGATGACGTGGTACTGATCGCCGCTCTTTTTCGCGCAGCGGTCGAAGCGGCCGCGCAAGCCGAGCTTGACGGAGTTCCCTTCGATATCAGGCCGGCTCCCCTGCATCGGGCGGCCATGTGGCGCGCCGCGCGGAGCGGATGTTCTCATCAACTGCTGGGCGGAGGGGCCGAGCCCGTCAGCCTGCCGGCCGCGGAGGTGGTTACCGGGCTCGTCGAGGACCTGCGGCCGCAACTGGAGGAGACGGGGGACTGGGACACCGTACGGGAACTGACGGCGGCGACGCTGGCCCGCGGGACCTCGAGCCAACGGCAGCAGTTCCGTTTCGCGGAGCGCGGCCGGCTCAGCGATGTGGTGCAGTTGTTGGTCGACGAGACCAGCGGGCGCTCCACGACGCAGCGGGCCCGGACGCGGTGGTCGGCCGGCTACCGGGCCTCTTCGGTCGACGAGGCGGTCGACGCGACCGGCGCCCCTTTCCCCACCTACCTCCCGGTGTTCGAGGTGCTCGAACAGTTCGATCCTACGGAGATGTCGCGCCTCGCCCGGGGTGCTCGGGGCCAAGCCGTCGAACGGGACCTGACGTTCGGGGTGGATGGCGAACAGCGGCCGTTTCCCGTCGACTTAGTGCCGCGGGTGATCCCGGCGCATGAGTGGGCCGTGCTTGCCGCAGGGCTGACACAGCGGGCTCGGGCCATCGAGGCCTACCTACGTGACGCGTACGGGCCCGCCCAACTCGTGGCGGACGGGGTCATGATGGCAGCAACATTGAGCGACTGCCCGGGTTGGCGACCGGAGGGCCGAGCGCTGCCGGAGGAGGCCGTGCGGGCACCGGTGATCGGGTTCGATCTGGTACGCGACACCGTCGGCGGGTGGCGGGTCCTCGAAGACAATGCCCGGGTTCCATCGGGAATCGGCTACGCCATCGGAGTACGCCGGTTGATGGGTAGGGTCATGCCCGAGTTGTCGGCGGCGGCCCGAGTCAGGGACCCGGACGAGGCGCTGGCTCTCCTAGGGACAACCCTGCGGGCCTGCTCCCCCCGCCCCCATCCGGAGGTGGCGTTGTTGTCGGAAGGGGCCGACAACTCAGGCTGGTATGAGCACCGCCTCTTGGCCGACGAGGTCGGTTTGCTGCTGGCGCAGCCGAGCGAGGTGGAGTTCGAAGGGGGTGACGTCGTGGTGGGAGGACGGCGCGTCGATGTCCTCTATCTGCGCTGCGCGAGCGAACTGGTGGATTTGCGGGATGGCCGGGGGCGGCCGGTTGGCGCGCAGGTGCTCGACGCCGCTCATCGCAGGAACGTCGTGGTGGTCAACGCCCCAGGGAACGGGATCGCCGACGACAAGTCCATGTACTGCCATATTCCCGATCTCATCTCCTATTACCTCCACGAGCGTGCTCTGCTGGCATCCGTGCCCACGTACCGCTGCGCGAACACCGCCGAGCGTTCGGTGGTGTTGGACCGTATCGACGAACTGGTCACCAAACCGGTCGACGGCTACGGGGGAGCCGCGGTACTGATCGGCCCCGCGGCCACCGCAGCACAACTCGACCGTCGCCGGCTCGAGATCATTGCGAACCCCGGGGCGTGGATCGCTCAGGAGGTGGTGGCTCTCTCCACCCTCCCGACACTCGTCGACGGACGCTTGGAGCCCCGTCACGTCGACTTGCGGGCCTTCGTCTACCTGACGGGCACGGGCGCCGGGCAAGCCCACCTGGCAGGCCTGGCCCTGACTCGTGTAGCTCCCGCAGGGAGCATGGTTGTCAACTCGTCACGAGGCGGGGGAGCCAAAGACACGTGGATCCTGCTCAGCGAAGGGGACAGCGGCAACCCCAGCGACGAAAGAAGGAACCATGTGCGGATTGGCCGGTGAAGTTCGCTTCGACGGGCGCATCCCCGACCTTGCAGGGCTCGAACAGGCGTGGCGCGTGCTCGCTCCTCGCGGACCCGACGGCTTCGGTTTGTGGTCGGAAGGGCCGGTGGCGCTCGGTCACCGTCGACTTTCGATCATCGACCTGTCGTCCGCCGGCTCCCAGCCACTGGTCGATCGGGAGCTGGGGCTGACGATCGTCTTCAACGGCTGCATCTACAACTACCGTCAACTGCGAGCCGAGCTGGCGGCCTGCGGGCATCGCTTTTTCTCCCAATCCGACACCGAGGTGGTCGTCAAGTCCTACGCCCAATGGGGGACGGCGTGCGTACAGCGGTTCCAGGGTATGTTCGCCTTCGCCATCGTGGAGCACCAAACGCATCGCGTGGTGCTGGCCCGTGACCGCTTGGGGATCAAACCGCTGTATGTCGCAGAGTCCGGCGCCCGGCTGCGCTTCGCCTCTTCGCTTCCGGCCCTTATCGCCGCTGGAGGCGTCGACACTTCCATCGACCGCACGGCGTTGGCCTACTACCTGACTTTTCATTCAGTGGTCCCGGCGCCCCGCACCATCCTCAACGGGGTACGCAAACTGCCACCGGCCACCGTCCGGGTCGTCGAGCCCGACGGGTCGAGCACCGACACGCGGTATTGGGACGCCGCGTTCAGCCGCGACGAAGCCCGGGTGGACTGGTCGCCGGGCGAGTGGCAGGAAGCGTTGATCTCCGCCCTGCGCACCGCGGTAAAGCGCCGGCAGGTGGCCGATGTCCCGGTAGGGGTCCTGTTGTCCGGCGGCTTGGACTCCAGTTTGGTCGTGGCGTTGCTGGCCGAAGCGGGCCAACCGCATCTCGCTACCTTCAGCGTGGGATTCGAGGACGCCAACGACGAGTCGGGCAACGAGTTCGAGTACTCGGATCTGGTGGCCCGACACTTCGGCACCGACCACCACCGCATCGAGGTCAGCAGTGCTCGCCTGCTGCCCACCATCGACGCCAGTGTGGCCGCCATGAGCGAGCCCATGGTGAGCCACGATTGTGTCGCCTTCTATCTGCTCAGCGAGGAGGTTTCCAAACACGTCAAGGTCGTGCAGTCGGGGCAGGGAGCCGATGAAGTGCTGGGGGGCTACGACTGGTACCCGCCCCTGGCCGAAGTGCCTCGCCGCTCGGCGGTCGAGGCGTACGCGAACGTGTTCTTCGATCGGCCGTACTCCGCACTGGCCGATGTGCTCCAAGACGAATGGCTGATCGGCGCCGATGAGCCGACCGCCTTTATTGAGGAACAGTTTGCCCGCCCCGGCGCTACCACGACCCTCGACGCGGCGCTGCGCAACGACACGACCATCATGCTGGTCGATGATCCCGTGAAGCGGGTCGACAACATGACGATGGCGTGGGGCCTCGAAGCGCGGGTCCCTTTCCTCGACCATGAGTTGGTGGAGTTGGCCGCCCGCATCCCTCCCGAGCTCAAGCTGGCCTCCGGGGGAAAAGGGGTCTTGAAAGCAGCGAGCCGGGGCATCGTGCCCGACGCGGTGATCGACCGGACGAAGGGCTACTTCCCGGTGCCCGCCATCCGGCAGTTGGATGGCCCCTACCTGGCGAAGGTGCGCGACGCCCTGAGCGACCCCGCCGCACGTGGCCGCGGCCTCTATCGCGCCGCGACCATCGACCGCCTACTTGACGCTCCCAACGACACCAGGACGACGCTCGGGTCCAACGTGCTGTGGCAACTGGCATTGCTGGAAATGTGGTTGCAAGCCAACAAGGTGGGCTGAGCCTACAGAGGGGTGACGTAAGCCCCGCTGATGCCTCCATCGACGAGGAAGGTCGACGCGGTGATGAACGAGGCATCGTCGCTGGCCAGGAAGGTCACCGCGGCGGCGATCTCCTCGGCCTCTCCGAAGCGGCCCATGGGCACGTGCACCAGTCGCCGTGCCGCCCGCTCGGGATCCTTGGCAAACAGCTCTTTGAGCAGTGGCGTGTTTACCGGACCGGGGCATAGCGCGTTGACCCTGATGCGTTGGCGGGCGAACTGCACGCCCAGTTCGCGGCTCATGGCCAGCACCCCGCCTTTGCTTGCGGTGTAGGAGATTTGCGAGGTAGCTGAGCCCAGTACGGCCACAAACGAAGCCGTGTTGATGATCGAGCCGCCCCGCCCCTGCATGTGTCCGATGGCGTACTTGCAGCACAGGTAGACCGACGTCAGGTTGACCTCCTGTACCCGCTGCCAGGCTTCGAGGCCGGTGGTCAGGATGGAGTCGTCCTCCGGTGGGGAGATGCCGGCGTTGTTGAAGCTGATGTCGAGGCCGCCGTACTCGTCGACGGTGGTTTGGTAGAGGGCTTCGACCTGCGACTCCGAGGTTACGTCGACCTCGACGAACAGTCCCCCGACCTCTGCCGCGGCCTTGGCTCCCGCTTCAGGATCGAGATCGGCGCAGACGACCTTGGCGCCCTCAGCGGCAAATCGGCGCGCAGTGGCCAGACCGATGCCGCTGCCCGCTCCGGTGATGACGCTGACCTTTCCCGCCAAACGTTGCGACATGACAGCTACTCCTTGGTTGAGATGAATACGTTTTTGGTCTCGGTGAACGCCAGCGGCGCGTCGGGTCCGAGTTCTCGACCCAGACCGGAGGACTTGAAGCCACCGAAGGGTGTCCAGTAGCGGACCGACGAATGAGAGTTGACGGAAAGGTTCCCCGATTCGACGGCGCGGCTGACCCGGATGGCCTTGCCCAGGTCTCTGGTCCAGATGGACCCGGACAGACCGAACTGGCTGTCGTTGGCCAGGCGCACGGCGTCGGCTTCGTCCTCGAAGGTGACCACTGCGACCACCGGCCCGAAGATCTCCTCGTGAAGGACGCGGTCCGCCGGGTCAGATGGGGTCAGAACGGTAGGGGGGAACCAGTAGCCGGGGCCGTCGGGGGCGCTGCCCCGAAAGGCCACCGGTGCGCCCTCGGGGACGTAGGAGGCGACCCGGTCGCGTTGCGTGGCGCTGATCAAGGGGCCCATCTCGGCCCGCTCGTCGGCTGGGTCGGTCACCACCACGGCCTTCACTGCTGGTTCGAGGAGGCTCATGAAGCGGTCGTAGACGCTGCGCTGCACCAGGATTCGGCTCCGGGCGCAGCAGTCCTGCCCGGCGTTGTCGAACACCGCGGCCGGAGCGCTGGACGCCGCGGCCTCCAGGTCGGAGTCGGCGAAGATGACATTGGCGCTCTTGCCCCCCAACTCCAAGGTGACGGGCTTTATCCTCGCCGCGCATCCGGCCATCACCAAGCGACCAACATCGGTAGAACCGGTGAAGACGATCTTGCCCACGTCGGGGTGTTCGACCAGGCGCTGGCCCACCACCGCGCCAGCGCCGGGCAGCACCTGGAACACGTATTCAGGGATCCCCGCCTCCAGGGCCAACTCAGCGAGGCGCAGGGCCGTCAGGGGGGTCAACTCCGCCGGTTTGAGCACGACAGTGTTTCCTGCAGCCAGGGCGGGGGCCAGGCTCCATGAGGCGATGGGCATGGGAAAGTTCCACGGCACGATGGAGCCGATCACGCCGATCGGGTCGTGGAAGGTAACGTCGAGGCCGTCGGCCACCGGGATCTGCTGGCCGATGAGCCGTTCGGGGGCCGCCGAATAGTAGGCCACGACATCGCGGGCATTACCTGCTTCCCACCGGGCGTTGCTGATGGTGTGGCCCGAGTTGATCACCTCGAGCTGGGCCAGGTGCTCCCGGTCGCCGTCGATCGCTTCAGCGAAGCGACGCAACAAACGCGCCCGATCGCCGGGCGTCACCGCCCGCCACGAGGCGAAGGCCTGCTTGGCCCGGGCCACGGCCTCGTCGGTGGCCTCGGCGTCGAGGAGATCGACGGAGGTCACCACTTGCTCGTTGGCCGGGTTGATGATGTCGAAAGGAACGGTTTGCATACCTTTGGGGTCCTTGGAGCTACATCCGCTCGAAGCTGCGGATGAGCTCCCAGTCGGTGACGGCGGCATCGAATGCGGCAAGCTCGACCCGGGCCGTGTTGGTGTAGTGGTCGACTACAGCATCGCCGAATGCCTGGCGGGCGATGGTACTGCCCTCCCACAGTGCCACGGCTTCGCGAAGCGAACTGGGTACCCGGGCGGCATCGGCGTCGTATCCATTGCCCGAAAAGGCGGCCTCCAGGGGAAGTTCGTGGTCGACCCCGTAGAGACCGGCGGCGATCATGGCCGCCACGGCCAGGTACGGGTTGACGTCACCCCCTGGCACCCGGTTCTCGAAGCGCAAGGCGTGGCCCCGGCCCACCGTGCGCAACGCACAGGTGCGATTGTCCAATCCCCACAGCACCGCGGTAGGGGCGAAGCTGCCCGGCTGGTAGCGCTTGTAGGAGTTGACGTTCGGCGCGAAGAAATAGCTGAGTTCGCGCAGGGCGGCCAGTTGGCCGGCCAGAAACTGTTGGAAGAGGGTGGACACTCCACCGATGTGTCCACCGGCGAAGACAGGTTCGCCCTGCTGCGAGCGCAGCGAGAGATGGATATGGCAGGAGTTGCCCTCGCGTTCGTTGTACTTGGCCATGAACGTCAACGCTTTGCCGTGCTCGGCCGCGATCTGCTTGGCCCCCGTCTTGTAAATGACATGGTTGTCACACGTCTTGAGAGCATCGCTGTACTTGAAGGCGATTTCGTGCTGCCCGAAGTTGCACTCGCCCTTGGCCGACTCCACCTGCATGCCCGCGTCGCGCATGGCCAGGCGGATCGCCCGCAGCACAGGCTCCACGCGACTGGTGCCCAGTATCGAGTAGTCCACATTGTACTGATTAGAGGGAATCAGACCGTTGTAGCGTTTCGACCAGGCCGACTCATAGGTCTCGTCAAAGAGAATGAACTCGAGCTCCGTACCAACGAATGCCGTCCAACCCCGCTCCGCCAACCGTTCGAGTTGGCGCTGCAGAATCTGCCGGGGTGATTCGACCACCGGGGAGTTGTCGAGCCAGCGCACATCGGCCAACGTCCACGCAGTACCGGGCTCCCAGGGCACGATCCGCAACGTGGACAGGTCGGGGACCATGACGAAGTCGCCGTAACCTGTCTGCCACGACGAGATGCCGTACCCGTCGACCGTGTTCATTTCTACGTCAACGGCCAACAGGTAGTTGCAACCCTCGGTGCCGTGCTCGAGGACGTCTTCAAGAAAGAACCGCGCATCGACACGCTTGCCCTGGAGCCGGCCCTGCAAGTCGACGATGGCGACAACGACGGTGTCGACGGTGCCGTCGGCGACGGCGGACCGGAGCGCCTCGACGCTCAATGGAGCATTGGCCATGCCTTTTCCCTCCGCTACAAGTTGGCTCATCCTAAGGCGTCTTCGCCCACCGGGGCACCAGCAGGGCACTTTACGATCGCGTTACAGGATTGAAGATCTGAGCACGGCCCACTCCTCGCGAGTTACACTTCTGCGCAGGGTAGGGGGAATCGAGCGAAGGGGCGTGGCTGTGCCCGAGGCGACAAACGAGTTCCATTGCATCGACGACAACGAGCGCCGGCTGACCGGGCTCGGGTACAAACAGGAGCACCAAACCATGAGGAGGGCCGGATGAGCGATCCCGGTCGCACACTGACGGCGGACGAGGCACGGCTTGCAGCGCTCGGCTACAAGCAGGAGCTCAACCGCGGCTGGAGCGGGTTCTCCAACTTCGCGATCTCGCTCACGATCATCTGCGTCCTCAGCGGCTGCTTCACTACGTACGGACAGGCGTGGAACGACGGCGGCCCCATCGCCATCTCGATCGGCTGGCCAGTGATCAGCCTCCTGGTTCTTTTGGTCGGGCTTTCGATGGCCGAGCTCGCTTCCAAGTACCCGACCGCCGGTGGCATCTACTACTGGGCGTACAGCCTCGGCGGCGTTCGCTGGGCGTGGTTCACCGGTTGGTTCAACCTGCTCGGCCTCGTCGCGATCGTGGCCGCCGTCGATTACGGATGCGCGTCGTTCCTGAACTCGGTGCTCCAGATTTACAACCTCAACTTCATCCTCAACTTCACGACGACGAATACTTCGGCTGTCCTGCACCATACGTTCGTTCTGTTCTTCCTCATCCTGGCCGCCCACAGCCTGATCAACGTCTTCTCCTCGCACCTGGTTTCACTGCTGAACCGGATCTCGGCCTGGTGGATGCTCGCCGGAGTGATCGTGATCGTGGGCGTACTGATCTTCGGACCCTCGTCGCATCAGAGCTTTTCGTTC